>Ga0209777_10001465_pt1 | contig 33938 bp, 27 predicted proteins | sample FrelakmetHBP12HB_FD_187147 | JGI IMG/M metagenome (GOLD analysis project Ga0209777, IMG submission 187147) | Freshwater lake sediment microbial communities from the University of Notre Dame, USA, for methane emissions studies -HBP12 HB (SPAdes)... | ecosystem: Environmental > Aquatic >... | reverse complement strand
GATGAATATTCAAGTTCGACAGGATATGCAATTGATGACTATATCGGGAAAACCGGTTTGGAAAAATATTACGAAACATATTTAAGAGGCGAGCCCGGACAATCCCGCCCCGAAGGGGCGAGGCTCGCCTCGCCCTCGGGCGAGGCGGCAAAATCAGAAACTCTTGTGCAGCCTCAACCTGGAGATAATTTAGTATTGAATATAGATGCTGATTTGCAGACAGAGGTCTATAATGCGCTTGAAAAAAGCATAAAAAATGTCGGGGCTAAAAAAGGGGCAGCTGTTGCCATGGACCCGAGAACCGGAGCTGTTTTGGCATTGGTTTCTTACCCATCTTATGACGATAATGCTTTTTCTAAAGGAATTTCCCAATCAGATTATGATAAAATAGCAAACGATCCGTCCCAGCCCCTTTTTAACAGGGCAATTGCTGCAAAATATCCAACAGGATCCACAATAAAGCCGTTTGAAGCGTCAGCTGCTCTGCAGGAAAAATTGATTTCTCCAGACAAGCAAATAAATGACATCGGTTATATTCTAGTTCATAGCCAATATGATCCAAATGTTGTTTACAAATTTAGCGGAGTGACTCCGCATGGCTGGGTTGATATGAGAAAAGCCATTGCTGTTTCGTCAAACATTTATTTTTACACAGTTGGCGGAGGATATGAAGACCAACAAGGACTGGGCCCTACAAGAATTAAAAAATATCTTTCGCTTTTTGGCTGGGATGAAAAAACAGGCATTGATTTGCCTGCTGAATTTTCCGGATTTATCCCAGATCCTACATGGAAAAAAGCAACCAAAGGCCAGTCTTGGTTTGTCGGAGATACTTATAACCTTGCAATCGGCCAGTCAGATTTAGAAACAACGCCTTTGCAGGTGGCAACAGCTTATTGCGCAATCGCAAACGGAGGGACTTTGTATAAGCCTCAAATTGTGAATAAAATTATTTCTGCCTCGGGAGACTCAACAAAAACCGTTCAAGAATTCCAGCCGCAGATTATAAGAAGCAATTTTATTGATCCTGAAAATTTGGAAATTGTCAGAGAGGGAATGAGAGACGGCGTAGACAAATCATATGGGATGTCCAAGATATTAAATGATTTGCCGATACCAGTTGCGGCAAAAACCGGAACAGCTGAAATAGGCCAAGAAAATCATTATAATGTCTGGTCATCAGTTTTTGCCCCATACGATAATCCGCAGATTGTTATAGTAGTTACCGTAGAAAGCGTGCAAGGTTTTGGAGCTGTAACATTGCCGGTCGCGCATGATGTTTTGCAATATTATTTTTCTAAAAAATAAAAATACTTTTCAAATCTTTGACATAATTATATATAAGAAGTATAATCCAAGCAGTTGTTTTCCAATAGAATATGGGTGGTAATAAACAAGGAAAAACCTAATGTACATTGTGGAGATTCATGGACTTGAAAAGTTTTCGGCGTGCGCCATCCGGAATAAGATATTCGACGAGATTTTTTGCAGTGCGGATTATCTCGGAGAAATAACAGTGGAGATTTATACCACTATTTCCCGGAATTATCACGGCGCCAACAGGCCATTTCTCAGAGTGCCTATCTCTGGCGAAAAAGCGTACGAAATCATCGGGCGCCTCAAGGAGTTGGAGATGGACATCGTATAATATCAGCAGTTGTTTTCCAATGAAATGTTGGTCTAAACTGCCAAGAGAATAAAAAAAGGAGCAAACCATGGCGAATGTATGCGAAGTACGAGATCAATGTGTATATTACACGAGGGAAAAGGACAAATGCACGCGGTCAGAGATACCTGGCATGTTCGAGCCGTGCAGGGCAAGAAGGGGGATCTTGGAACAATTGTCCGAGAAAGGAGAGAAAGACCATGAAGACAATGTTATCCGAAATCCCGCCGGCTGAAATAGCGGTTACGCGCCGCTTTCCGCCTCGTGTGGCCCGAAGAATGGGAACATTCTGAGGGCTTTTTTTATTTCCTTGATTTATAATCCTTAACAATGTAAAATAATATAAAGTAATTTAAAATTTGAAATTCGAAATTTGACTTAATTCCGCAGAATTACAGCGAGCCGTGTCGAGCGGTTCTAATCAATTTGAAATGTTTTAAATATTAAAAATTTGAAAATTAGTTCATTGATTAAAAATTTAAAATTAAAAATTAAAAATTAAAAATTCGTTTTTATGCCTACTATTGAAGAATTAAGAAAAACAAGAATAGAAAAATTAAAAAAGCTCCAAAATGCCGGGCTTTTGGCATATCCGGCAAAAACAAACAGGACCCATTCTATCTCAGAAGTTTTGGAAAATTTCGGAAAATTATCTAAAGGCAAAAAAAGAGTTATTTTAGCCGGCAGAATAATGGCGCAAAGAGGCCACGGAGGTGCTACTTTTTTGGATATAAATGATGGCTCGGGAAAAATTCAGGCAATTATAAAGCAGGATAAAATAGGGGAAAAGGGTTATCAATTTTTCCTGGATGTTTTTGATATAGCTGATTTTGTGGAAATAAAAGGGACTTTATTCACAACCCAAAGAGGGGAAAAAACAATTGAGGCTGAAGATTATAAAATGCTTTCAAAAGCATTATTGCCTTTGCCTGAAAAATGGCATGGTTTGCAGGATATTGAAGAAAAATTAAGGAAAAGATATTTGGATATTATTTTTAATCCGGAAGTGAAGGAGATGATTAAAAAAAGAGCTATGTTTTGGGCTTCAATGAGGGAATTTTTAATCAAAAAAGGATTTTTGGAAGTTGAAACGCCGGTTTTAGAAACCATTCCCGGCGGAGCTGACGCAAGGCCGTTTATAACTCATCATAATGCCTTAGATATGGATGTTTATCTGCGAATTTCCGGCGGCGAATTATGGCAAAAGAAATTAATGGTTGCAGGTTTTGAAAAAACATTTGAAATTGGAAGGATTTTCAGGAATGAAGGTATTGATTCAGAACACTTGCAAGATTATACACAAATGGAATTTTATTGGGCTTATGCAGATTACGAAAAAGGAATGGAATTTGTGGAAGAAATGTATAAATATGTTGCTAAAAAAACTTTTGGAACTTTAAAATTTAAAATCAGGGGATTTGATGTTGATTTCTCTAAAAAATGGGAAAAATATGATTATCAGTCAACAATTGCAAAATATACCGGCGTAAATATTGAAAGCGCAAGCTTGTCGGAAATGGAAAAAGTTCTGCAAAAATTGAAAATTGATTATGATAAAAAAGGATTCAATATAACGCGGGCAATTGATAACTTATGGAAATATTGCAGAAAAAACATTTCGGGTCCTGGATTTTTGATTAATGTGCCGATAGTTATGGAACCGTTGGCAAAAAAAATGGAAAAAAATCCAAAATTAGTCCAGCGTTTTCAGGTAATTTTAGCCGGTTCAGAAATGGGCAAAGGATATTCAGAATTAAACGATCCGATTGACCAGGCGGAAAGATTTTCAGAACAGCAAAAACTTCGCGAGAAAGGAGACGAAGAAGCTCAAAGATATGACAAGGATTTTGTTGAGGCATTAGAACACGGAATGCCGCCAACCTGCGGATTCGGAGTTTCAGAAAGATTATTTTCATTTTTAATGGACAAACCCGCAAGAGAATGCCAGATATTTCCATTAATGAAACCCCGTTAGAAGTCTTGCTAATTTGGTAAAATTTTCAGTAAGTTGAAATTATAAATAATAAAAATGTTGGAATGAGAATGCAAAAATATTTTTTTGAAAATATTTTTGTTCAAGACTTCTAACGAAGTAAAACCTGAATCTTAAAATATAAAATATTATGTTAGATATAAATTTTATTAGGGAAAATCCAGAAAAGGTCAAAAAAGCTTGCCAAGATAAGCAAGTTAAAGTTGATGTAGATAAACTTCTGGAATTAGACAAGAAAAAGAGGGAATTGATGACTGAAATAGAAACATTGAAGGCAGAACAGAATAAAATCAGCAGGGGCGGCAAGGAAAATAATGTTTTAATAGTTCAGGCTAAAGAAATAAAAGAGAAAATAAAACAGATGGATCCGGAATTGGAGAAGATTGAAACAGAATTAAAAAATCTGCTTTTGCAACTACCCAACATTCCTTTTGATGATGTGCCGGTCGGAAAAGATGATTCGGAAAATGTTATTTTAAGGCATGTAGGGCATAAGCCCATTTTCTTGTTTTCTAAGCCGAAAGATTATATGGAATTGGGCGAAAGTTTAGATTTAATTGATGTAAAAAGAGCCGGAAAGGTTGCAGGTTCCCGTTTTGGATATTTAAAAAGAGCTTTGCCGCTGCTCCAATTTGCAATGATAAACCTGGTAATGGATACCGTCAAAAAAGACGGATTTATTCCCGTGCTTCCTCCGATAATGTTAAAAGATGAAATGGCGCGCGGAACAGGATATTTTGAGGCAACGGATGAAAAAGAAGCTTATTATTTGCCAGAAGATAAAATGTATCTTGCCGGAACAGCAGAACAGCCCCTTGTGGCAATGCATGCCGATGAAATTTTAAATGAAAAAGATCTGCCGTTGCGCTATGTGGCATTTTCAACTTGCTTCAGGAGGGAGGCCGGCAGCTATGGAAAAGATACGAAAGGAATTTTAAGGGTCCATCAGTTTGATAAAATAGAAATGGTTATATTTTCAAAACCAGAAGATTCAAAAGACGAACATGAATTGCTTTTATCTATTGAAGAAAAATTAATGAAAGCATTGGGTTTGCCATATCAGGTAATAAATATCTGCACTGGAGATTTAGGCAGGCCGGCAGCTAAAAAGTATGATATCGAAGCCTGGCTTCCGTCGGAAAAAAGATATAGGGAAACGCATTCAACTTCAAACTGCACGGATTTCCAGGCCCGTAGATTAAATATCCGCTATCGCGATAAATCCGGCAAGGTTAATTTCGTACATACTTTAAATGGAACAGCTTTTTCCCAAAGACCTTTATTAATGATATTGGAAAACTATCAGCAAAAAGACGGTTCAATAAAAGTTCCGAAAGCATTGCAGAAATATTGCGGATTCAAAGTTATAAAGTAAATTTCTAATTTCTAATTACTAATTTCTATTAAATTTATAATTGAAAATTAAATCATTGAAAATTTAATGAAAATTAGAAATTAAAAATTGAAAATTCCTTGATTTGGAAGTAATTGTTAATGGTCTTAAAACTCATTACGAAACATTCGGGGAAGGAAAACCTTTCCTGATTTTGCATGGCTGGGGATCTAATTCTGAAAGATGGGCCCCGATAGCTGAACAAATTTCAGAAAAAGGATTCAAAGTTATCGTTCCGGATCTGCCTGGTTTTGGAAAATCAGACGCCCTTGCTATTCCCTGGAATGCAAATAAATATACTAATTGGATTGAAGATTTTATAAAAGAATTAAATCTGGGCGATTTTTATCTTTTAGGGCATTCTTTTGGTGGAGCATTGGCGGCTAAAATAGCGATTAAACATGCGCAGGAAGTAAAAAAGCTATTTTTGGTGGCTGCAGCCTGCATCAGAACAAAAACAGCAAAAAAAGATATTTCAGCAAAGGCGGCTAAATTCATAAAATTTTTTTCTTTTCTGCCATATTACGGATTTTTAAGGAAAGCAGTTTATAAATTTATTATCCGTAAATCAGATTATGTTTATGTTGAAGGGGTGATGAAAGAAACTTATTTAAATATTATTTCAGAAGATTTGTCATTTAAACTGGCATTTATAAAAGTGCCGACTGTAATTATCTGGGGTGATAAAGACGAGCTTACTCCGCCGGAAAACGCTTATTTTATATCAAAACAGATAAAAAATTCAAAACTTATAATGATTCCCGGCGCAGGCCACGATTTAAACAGGAAAACGCCGGAAATTTTAGCAGAGAAAATAATTGAGAACTTAAATTAGCAATAAATATCTACTTATCTCGCGAGCGAAGCGAGCTTATCTCCACTTATATCCTGATATAAATTGAGATGAATGGAGATAAAATAGAGATAAATTGTAAAATGTATTCATTATTAATAATTTTTTGGTTTATTTGGGAGCTAAAATATATCCTATTTTGGCTTTATTTGTGGCAGCTGAAAGAATACCATATTGGCAGATTTGTTGACCATTTCAGGACTTATAAAGGCAAAAAACTGCTGTTTAATATTGCCCAGATTTTTAAATTAGCGCTATTATTATTATTTTTATTGGCAGATAATAATTTATTTATTTATTTATTTCCTATTTTGTTTTTGGTTTATTTTGCTGAATTCCTGATTTTTCTGAGAAGCATTTTTATAAAGAGCTTTAAAAAGCCGATAAGAACTTTCAAGACAATATTTTTAACTTTAATTTCTTTTATTGTTGTTATTTTATTTCTAATTTGGACATTAGGATTAAAAGATGAATTTCAGCCAAACTGGCTTTTAGTTTTTGATATTTTAACTCCATTAATTGTTTCTGCAATTGTGCTTTTATTCCAGCCGTTTTTTGTTGTGATAAGAAAAAATACTTTAAAAAAAGCCAGAAATAAAATAGAAAAAATAAAATCGTTAAACGGACTAAAAGTTATCGCTATTACAGGGTCTTACGGCAAAACATCAACCAAAGAGTTTTTATCAAAAATACTTTCGAAAAAATTTAAAATTTTATCAACAAAAGAGCATCAAAATTCTGAAATTGGCATTGCTAACTGCATTTTAAATGATTTGAAACCCAGCCATCAGATTTTTATAGCAGAAGTAGGCGCATATAATAAAGGAAAAGTAAAAGAAGTCTGTTCTGTGTTAAAACCAAAAATGGGAGTTGTAACCGGCGTAAATGAACAGCATTTGGCGCTTTTTGGTTCATTAAAAAATCTGCTTTCAGCAGAAGGGGGAGGGGAATTGGCAAATGCTTTGCCAGATAATGGGATTTTGGTTGTGAACGGAGACAATAAATATTGTCTGGATCTTTATAAAAGATTTGATGGAAATAAAAAGATTTACAGTTTGAGCAACAAAACAATAAATTCAGATATCTGGTCAGACAGCGTTACGGTTCATAAGAGCTATATCTCATTTTTGGCTATCAACAAATCAGGCGAGTTGGCGCATTTTGATGTAAAAGTCTTGGGCAAGCAAAATGTTGAGAATCTTTTAGGAGCCATTTTAATAGCAAAAGAATTAGGCATGAGTTTTGGAGAAATTTCCGAAGCCTGCAAAGATATTCCCCAGACAGCGGCAGGAATGACTTTAAAAAACGGGAAGTTTGGCATTGATATTATAGATTCCTCATATTCTTCAAACCCCGAGGGCGTTTTTGCAGATTTAGATTATCTTTCAATTTATCCGACTAAAAAAATAATTGTTATGCCATGTTTGATTGAATTGGGAGATAAATCTGCAAAAATTCATGAAAAAATCGGAGTAAAAATCGGTAAGATCTGCGATTTGGCGATAATAACCAGCATAGACAAATTTGAAGAAATAAAAAAAGGAGCATTGCAAACAGGTATGGAAGAAAAAAATATTATAATGTGCGACAATGCGCAGGATATTTTTTCAATGATTACGCTTTTTTGTAAATCCGGAGATGTAATATTATTTGAAGGCAGAGTGCCAAATGAATTAATTAATTTATTCATAGAATGAGTTATTTTAAGCCAATTTCTATTTCTTTATCGCCGAATGTAGAAAAAGACGATTTGCATCTGGCTTTAAACTTGATTATCAGACCATGGCTATGGAAGAGGGGAAAAGCGATTCACCCAGTTAAATCCGCCCCGCAAAGCGGGGCGGTGTCCCGCAAAGCGGGACAATTTAATGGGGTAAAAGAATTGGAAGAAAATTTTAAAAAATATTTAGGCGTGAAATATGCCTTTTCTTTTAATTCCGGACGAAGCGCTTTTTTTGCGATATTAAAATCTTTAAACTTGGATAAGGGAGATGACATCTTATTGCAGGCATTTACATGCAATGCCGTGCCAAATCCTGTTTTATGGGCTGGTTTAGAGCCAATTTATGTTGATTGCTCAAAAGAAGATTTTAATATAGATATTGAAGACCTAAAAAGAAAAATTACCCTTCGGCAGGCTCAGGGCAAACCTCCTAAAGTTTTAGTTGTCCAGTATACATTTGGTCAGCCCTGCAATATAGATGAAATAAATTCTATTGTGCGACAATACGGGCTTATTTTAATTGAGGATTGCGCACATTCATTAGGGGCAGAATTCTCGGGCCAGAAAGTTGGAACTTTCGGCAAAGCGGCTTTTTTCAGTTTTTCCCGTGATAAAATAATTTCTTCTGTTTATGGCGGGATGGCAACAACGAATGATGATGAATTGGGAGAAGCCCTTCGACAGGCTCAGGGCAAAATGGGTTTGCCAAACCCATTTTGGATTTTTCAGCAATTATTGCATCCGATACTTTTAAATTATATTATTCTGCCGATTTATGATTTTTTGGACTTGGGAAAAATATTTTTGGTTTTGTCGCAATGGTTTCATATTTTATCTAAAGCAGTGAGCTGGCAGGAAAAAAGGGGACAAAGGCCTGATTATTTTCCTAAAGCTATGCCGAATGCATTGGCTGTAATAGCTTTGAATCAATTCAACAAATTGGAAAAATTTAATAATTACAGGCAGAAGATGGCTGATTATTATTACGAAAATTTAAAAGATACTAAGTTTGAATTGCCGAAACAATTTCCCAACAGGAAGAATGTATTTTTGCGTTTTACGGTAAAGCACAAAGACGCCCATGATATAATTTATGAAGCTTGGCATAAGCAGAATATTCTGCTTGGAGACTGGTACACCACTCCTATAGCCCCATTTGATACAAAAATTGAAGAGATGCATTATAAATCAGGTAGCTGTATAAATGCAGAAAGATTGGCGAAAATAACTTTGAATCTGCCGACTCACATAAATATCTCGCAAAAAGACGCCGAGCGTATTATCAATTTTCTAAAAACATGGAAATAAAAGAGATAATAAATAAAGACGAATGGGAAGATTTTCTTCTGCAATGCCGAGAGAAAACTTTTTTGCAGTCCTGGAGTTGGGGGGAATTTAATGAAAAGATGGGAAATAAAATATGGAGATTAGGGGCTTATAATCAGCAAAGATTAATAGGAGTTGCTTTAGTCCTTAAAATTTCGGCAAGAAGAGGAACTTTTTTATTTATTCCTCATGGTCCGGTTATTATAGAGAATCTTTCGGCTCAAGATAAAAAAGAAATTTTAGAATTAATTTTATTGCAATTAAGCGATATCGCTAAAACAGAAAAAGCAAGTTTTATAAGAGTTTCCCCGATTTTTTTGGATAATGAAGAAAACGAAAATATTTTTTTAGATTTAGGATTCAGAAATGCTCCAATGCACGCCTCAGCCTATGAAGCCACCTGGAAATTGGATATTTATCCGTCTGAAGAAGAGCTTTTAAAAAATATGCGAAAGACAACCCGATATCTGATTAAGAAGGCAGAGGAAAATCAAGATATTTTAATAGAAAAAAGTACAGATGCAAAAGATATTGAAATTTATCAGAAGATTAATAAGCAGGTTGCAAAGAGGCAGAGATTTGTGGCTTTCTCTGATAATTATATTAAAAATGAATTTGAAATTTTTTCAAAAGACAAAGAGGCGATATTTTTATTTGGAAAATATTCACCCCCACACCAAAAGGGAACAGGTTGTGATACGACGAATAATGAGAAACAAGACCCTTTATGGTGTGGGGGTAAAGGCGAAGTTGCAGCGGGAGCTATGATTATTTTCTGGTCTGGAATTGCTTTTTACCATCAGGCAGCTTCTTTAGGCGAATTTTCAAAATATTCTATACCTTATCTGTTGCAATGGGAGGCAATTAAAGAAGCTAAAAAGAGAAACTGTATTATTTATGATTTTTGGGGTTTTACTGATCCTGAAAAATTTCCCAAACATCCATGGGCAGGTCCGACTTTGTTTAAAATGGGTTTTGGCGGATACAAAAAAAATTATGTTAAAACCCAGGATTTCGTTATTTCATGGAAATATTGGATAAATTATTTGATAGAAAGCATCAGGAAAAAAAATAGAGGTCTTTAATTTTCAATTTTCAATGACCAATTTATAACCGCTCGATTACACTCGCTGTAATTCTGCGGAATTAAATCAATAAATTTTCAATGGTTCAATTTTAATTATAAATTTAATAGAAATTAAGAATTAGAAATTATAAATTATAAATTATCATAAATGTCTTATAGGAGAAAACATATAAAAAGCAAGGTTCATAAAATAAAGCCGAAAAAGTCGATATTTAAAAGGCCGTGGTTTTGGATTATTCTTCTGTTTTTGATTGTTGTTTCATCTGCTTTTTATTTTCTTCTGTTTTATTTTGGCATCCAGGTTAAAAATATTATAATTTTAGGCAACCAGAAAGTTGCAAGCCAAGATATTGAAAATTTAATATCTGGCGATATTAACAATAAAATTTTGGGATGGATTGATTCTAAAAGTATTTTTTTAATAAATTGTGAAAAATTAAACAAGGAAATATCAAATAATTTTCCAATAATAGAAAATGTGAAGATAGATAAAAAACTGCCGCGAACTTTAATTTTGAATATTGCAGAAAGAAAACAAGTGGGCGTCTATTGCAAGAATGATAATCAATGCTTTTTAATTGATGAAAACGGAATTATTTTTGAACAGTCCCTAGCAAGTCCAGATAATCTCACCATTATGCAGGCGTCAGAAAATAGCCAGGCATCTATCGGCCAGACGGCCGTGGCAAAAAATATAATTGATTTGATTCTGAAAGTTGAAAAAAGTCTGAAAGATAATTTTCAGACAAATATAAAAACAGCTGTAATCGCAAGCCTTGAGAGATTGAATATTGAAACAAATGAAAACTGGCAGATTTATTTTGATTTAAGTCCTGATTCTGATGTTAATTCACAGCTTACAAAACTTAATCTGTTGTTAAGCAATGGAATTTCTGCGGATGACAGAAAAAATTTGCGATATATTGACCTAAGGCCAAAAGACAGGGCAGTCGTCTGCGATAACATGGAGTGTGGGTCTCCGCGCTAAATCAATTTTAGAAGCCAAAAAATGAGATGAGTTCAAGTTGTGACGAGGAGGTTGTATCCTCTGGATACGCCGATGAAGTTGCAACGCACAGGTCGCGAGAAATTCCCGCGAAGCGGGATTTCCCGACCTAGAAATCAGCCATTTTTTGGCTTCCCAAAGGGCGGGCGAATTAAGGCAATCTTCTTCGTTGCTTCGGAGCTCACAATGCGCAGAGGTATTAGGCTCGCCCCTCGCGCCTCGAATATTGCCTTAATTCGCTTCCGCTAAAATGATTTAGTGCGAAACCCACACTCCTTTACTTGCGGAGAATAATAAAAATTGAAACCGCCGTCTATGGCGGTTTTTTCTTGCAGAAAGATATAGAATTATGGCAGTATTAGGGGCAGGTGATGGTAAAACTTGAACTATTGACCCTTCACCCAAAATTTTGGGTGAAGGGTTGACAAAGTAATAAAAATAACGTATAAATAAAGTATAAATAATGTATGGATTATAACTTGGAAAAGTTTGATTTCGACTCTGAAAAATTGCAAAAAATAATACAAAATAATATTTTGTTGTATTTTGTTGTTTTGCTTTTGGTTTTAAAAATTGGGGCAACTTTGATTTCAATTAATTTTCCGCAGAATATATTTTTTGCCGACATAACAAAGTCAGCTCTTGAAAATTTCGTTAATCAGACGAGACAATCGATTGGGTTGCAGCCATTGACTGAAAATCAAAAATTAGACCAGGCAGCCCAGTTGAAGGCAGAGAATATGGTGCAAGACCAATATTTCAACCATACCAGCCCAAGCGGAGTCACGCCATGGTTCTGGTTTTTGAAAGCAGGCTATAACTACAAGTATGCGGGCGAGAATTTGGCAGTTGGATTTTATGGCTCAAAAGAAGTTTACGATGCTTGGCTGAATTCACCCTCGCACAAGGCAAACATTATAAATCCTAATTATACGGAGGTCGGAACGGCTGTGATGTCGGGATTCGGCCAAAATAATACGATTGTTGTTGTACAGGAATTTGCAAGTCCATTGCCGGCGAAAAATATTTCAGTAAAAAATAATAATCAGCAGAAAGCGAATCCAGTGATAAAAAATGAACCCGCCTCCGCACAAGGCTCCGGCGTGGCGAAGGAGGAAGTTTTGTCGCAATCAACAGAATCAAAAAATTATATAGAATCTCCAAGCGGAAATGCCATAAATAATTTATCTTCAAAATTATTAAATTCTGTTTTATATAACTATGACAAATTATTGCAGAATATTATTTATGGAATATCTTTGGTCGTAATAGGGGTTTTGCTTACATTAATATTTTTTAACAATAGTTTTAGTTTCAAAAAAGAATTTATTTTTAGAGCGGTTTTTATTATTTTATTATTATCTGCCGCTACCTTAATAAATAAGGAAATAATAATTTCATTTATTCCGCATCAAATAATAATATAAAATTCCAAATTACAAATTCTAAATCTCAAAAATGGAAAAAAATAGAATTAAAAAAATATTGAAAATAGCCATATTAATATATTTGGCAAGTTTTCTGATTATAAACTGGAATGATGTTTCATGGATTTTTAATTACCAGGAAGTTTCAGGATTAGTGAGTGATTTTTTTAATCCCTATCCATCGATAGATGCTTCCGCCATGGATGGCTATTTTTATCCGAATCGTTCACCCTCCAAAGTTTTGCCAGAGCAAAATTTAGGAGAGCAAGGCCAGGACATCGCAGTGCCTCAGCCTACAAAAGATGTAAAAACAAATTACACAGACAAGCAAAATACTTTAGAAATTCCAAAAATAAATATTTCTGTGCCGATTGTCTTCGCAACAAGCAGCGACCCATCTGTTATTCATAAACAGCTTGATTCCGGAGTTGTTTATTATCCAGGCTCGGTATATCCCGGACAAACCGGCCAGATTATAATTTTAGGGCATTCGGCGCCTCCAGGATGGCCGACAATAAAACACGATTGGGTTTTCACTGATTTAGATAAATTAACTCCGGGGGATAGTATTTTAATTGATTTAAATAACAAACAATATACATACATAGTCAAGCAAAAAACAATAATTAAAAGGGGCGCAGAAGTTCCATTCTATAGTTCGAGTGCTGACAATAATGTTTTAACATTGGTAAGCTGCTGGCCGCCAGGAAAGGATTACCAAAGAATAGCTGTTGAGGCAGAGTTGATTAATAGTTAAAACTATTGACTCTTCGCCAATTTCAAAAATGTTCTTGGTATTGCTATGGCAGAGAGCGAATCGGTTTCGGTCTTCACTTTTCTTAAAAGGTGAAGACCTTCGCCTGTCGTCGGTGGTATTATAGGAACCATTGCAAAAATTGGTGAAAGGGTTGACATCTTTTCTTTAATATGGTAGGATACGACATTATTAAGTTTTTATTATAATACTATTAAATTGCATTAAATTGCATTTAAAAATTATGCAAATAACAAATAAATTAATCACAGCAGGCATTTTTTTATCAATGATGTTTGTTTTGACGTTTTTAATACCTGGCGTTGTTAATGCCCAAAATGTCTTATGTATAGGCAATAATCTTTATTGGTATGACTCTTATGGCAATCTGCAAGGAGTAGCCCAATATTGTACCAATGGATGCTACAATAATTCCTGCCAAAATTATATTAATTATAATAATTATAGCAATACTGCCTTAACTGTTACTGAAACAGTCAGGAATCTTACTAATGGTTCTGGGTTTGCAAGTTCAACTTATGCCAAACCTTCAGATATGGTAATGTATATGATAACTTTGCAGGCAACCGGAAATCAGGATGTCCAAAATGTTTTTGTAAGAGATTCTTTGCCTACTAGTTTGATTTATCAGAATCAGCTGACTGTTGCAAGATCTAATAATGCTTCCAGCAATTATTTAGGAGATATTATGTCCGGCATGAATTTAAATACGATTCCTGCCGGCCAGACAGTTACAATAACTTATGAGGCGCAGGTGGCATCAGCTCAAAACTTCACTTATGGAACTACAACTTTGAATGACAATGTTTTTGTGACAAGTTCTCAATCAGGTTATACGCCAGAAAGCAATGCATCAGTTGTTGTTACAAGGTCAGGCGTACTCGGAGCCAGCACTGTTTCAACCGGCTTGACTAATAACTTTTTGGTTGATTCATTCTTTCTGCCGTTGCTGATAACTTTAATCGGCATTGCAATGTGGAGGACCGGAATGTTTTTTGGAATTGAAAAATGGCTGGATGACAGAAAGAAAATTCGCAGAGGATATAAAGCAGAAAAAGAACTTTCAGCCAGAATCGCGCAGATTCAAAAATTCGGAAAATTATAAAAATAGAAAATAAAATAGCGCCGCGGGTTCGCCCGCGGCGCTATTTTATTGCTTCGCCCTTCCGGAGCCCGAAGGGCGAAGGGGGGGGGTGCGATATTTCAGCAAAATTAAAATACAGAGGTAAGCTCTTGACCACGAGCTGTTGTAAGAGGTTCTCGCTTCGGCGAGAGCGCCCCGGGCTAATATAGACGGGGCTCTTTTTTTTGTTTGAAAATTGAGAAATTGGGATTTGATTGGAAATTGGTAATTGAAAATTGTAAATTTTTGCTACTTCCTCCCTTCAAGGGCTGACTCAAGAGTTTCTTCATCGGCATATTCAAGCTCTCCGCCGACAGGAATTCCTTTTGCCAAATGCGTAATTTTAAAAGTAGGCGAGGGAAATACTTCTTTGATAGTTTGTTCAACTAAAACAGATGTTGTTTTGCCTTCTGGCGTTGGATTCAAAGCAATTATTATTTCTGAAAAATTATTATCTTTAACTCTTTTTTTTAATTCTTCAATTCTGAGCTGGCTGATGTCTTCTTTTCTCATCATCGCAACTGTTCCGCCCAGAATAAAATACAAGCCATTATATTTTTTGGTGCTTTCGATTGAAAGCAAATCAGCTTCTTTTTCAACTATGCATAGCAAGTTTTTATTTCTTGATGGATTTTGGCAGATTGGGCAAATATTTTGTTCGCCCTCAAAAGGATTAAAACATAACTGGCATAATTTTATTTTATTTTTTAATTCCTGGATTGCATTTGTCAGTTCATCTATTCTTTCTTTGGGCAATTTCATTAAATAATAAACAAAGCGGCCGGCTGTCCTGCCACCTACTGTCGGAAATTTTTTAAATAATTCTGTTAATTTATCTATTGAATCCATAATAGTGAAAAATCCTAAAATCCAATGACCAATGACCAATAAAATTATAAATTACCAAAATCCCAAAAAGTTTTAGGATTTTAAAATTTGGGATTTGGTTGGGATTTGGGGTTTGGCCATTGGGATTTATGCTTCGGAAGTGTATTCATTTTTATCAAGATTTCTAAAGCTCACTCTGTGCTCGTCAAAATATAGATCAAGACCTCCGGTCGGGCCATTTCTGTGTTTTTCAATTAAAATTTTCGCAATATTTTTCTGCAATGAATTTTCATTGTATTTATCCTCTCTGTAAATAAACATTACAACATCAGCATCCTGTTCAATTGCTCCAGATTCTCTCAAATCAGCCAATCTTGGAATCTGCGGAACACGAGATTCTACTGCGCGGGACAGCTGAGATAATACAAGCACAGGAACATTCAATTCTTTTGCCAGCATTTTCAAAGCACGAGAATTTTCTGTAACTTGCTGGACAGCTGATTGAAACCTGTTCATCGGCTCCATTAACTGCAAATAATCTATAACAATCAATGACAAACCTTTGCTTGCCTGAAGCCGTCGCGCCATAGCTCTTATCTGTAAAATATTTACTGAACCGGCGTCATCAATATACAAAGGCGCCTCAGACAAGCTTCCCATGGCATGCTGTAATCTTGAATAATCATCTGATGTTAAACCTTTGCCATTTCTTAAATTCCACAAATTAATGTTTGCCGTAGATGCTAAAAGTCTATCAGCCAACTGATCTTTTGACATTTCCAAACTGAAAAGCCCGACCGGCTTATTTTCCAAAACAGCTATATTTCTGGCAATATCCAAAGCCAGCGATGTTTTTCCCATTGAAGGTCTTGCCGCTAAAATTACCAAATCGGACTTTTGCAAACCTCCTAAAATTTTATCTAAGTCAACAAAGCCGGTTGGAACTCCGCGCAATTTGCCGGCATATTTTGAAAGTTCGTCTAATCTTTCAAAAGTGTCTGACAAAATATCTTTTATGGGTAAAAATGTTTGAGTTAAGCTTCTTTGGCCGATTCCAAAAACAGTTTTTTCGGCTTTATCCAACAAAACATCAACTTCTTCTGCTTCATCAAATGCAGACAAACCAATTTCTTCTGAAGCAGAAATTAAATCTCTCAAAATCTTTTTTTGCCTAACAATTTTTGCGTAATTGGAAACATGGGTTGCAGTAGGCACTGTGTTTATCAAAGATGTTAAATATGCCGACCCGCCGATATCTTCCAATTTACTCCTTTCTTTTAGGCGAGATGAAACCGAAAGAATATCAATTGGATTTTGCCTTTCGTAAAGGTCAGACATTGCCTGAAAAATATCCTGGTGTATGCTTTTGTAAAAGTCCTCTTCTTTTATAAAATCAATAACTTTTACAATCGCATCTTTGTCCAACATCAAACAGCCCAGCAGGCATTGTTCTGCTTCATTATTCTGCGGAGGAAGTTTGTCAGGTAATATATTCGCCATCCAATTTTTAAGTCTTAATTTCTAATTTCTATTAAATTTCTAAGGATTAATGCTTATTAAATTAAAACTTTAATAGAAATTGAAAATTATCTTATGACTATACATTATCAAAACCAAAAGAACAGGACAAGTCCTTGACAAAAAATATATATATGATAAACTGAAAAATAGGGATGACATTTGAAATGTCGTTCTCCGCACAAACATTGGGCTGTCTCCTGTTATGAGTCAGCCCGCCAGGGATGGTGCTCTAATAAAGCAAAGCCATTGAGCATCGTTCAAGGGCCGGCTGCCTGTAGTAGCTCGGCCCGATTTTTTTTATTATTTATAAATTTGTACCAGAAACAAGAAAAGAAGTAAAGATATTGATGATTATTGTTTATATGATATACTTTTTATAATCGGAGTTTTTAGCTCCTTGACATAAGGGATTGTGGCGGTCCCATTGAAAACCGCTTGGAATATAATAGGAAGGAGACGTTATGAAACCTATTGCCTTGATTAGGGTAGTTGGTGTACGCGTCGGAGTAGTAGTTTTAGGACTAGGTTCTATAATCATCGGGTCGATCTTCGATCTTTTGATTGGTCCGATATTTGCATTTGTAATAGTGAGAACCAGTTCAAACCGGCAGAAATAACCAATAGCGAAAAGGAGATGCTGTATGGCCAAGAAGAGCTACTTAGTTGGAGTAAAAGAGGGCAAAAACGGCAAGACCATCATGGTGGGTAAACCTCTGGGGCAGTATCGGGCTGCCGAGTTCGCAGTCCATGCGCTACCGCAACTTGCGGTCAAGCGCCACAGGGTGGCATCAGATTTGGGAATCTTCTGCGACGGAGAACTGGTTTCGTAAGATTCCGACCAAACAAGCGGGGACAAAGCCACAACAAAGACAACAAAGCCGGTTGGTTGGATACCAATCGGCTATTTTTTTATATTAAATAGATTTAATCGTAGGACCGTCTTTTGTGTCTTCTACAGTGAATCCCTGTTTTTCAATCTGCAGACGAACTTCATCTGCTTTTTGCCACTCTTTGGCTTTCCGGAATTTTTCTCGCTCTTTTACGAGTTTTTTTATTTCAGTCGGAATTGTTTTATTTACTTTTTTGAAATTGATAATTCTAAAAATTTTATCAATCTCCTGGAAAAATTTATAAATATCGCCGGCTTGCTTTTTTGAAATTAGATTTTTATCCAAAAGCGCATTTGCCTTGCTGATAAATTCAAACATTATGCCAAATGCTTTTGGAGTATTAAAATCATCTTCCAGTTCTTTATAAAATTTTATTTTAAAATCTTTAATAATTTTTAAATTTTGGGTTTGGGATTTGGAGTTTTGTTGGGATTTGGATTTTGGGATTTTGAGTTTGCGGAGAAATTCTTCAATTTTTTCAACTGTTGATTTTACTTCTATCATTGCAGATTCAGAATAATCAACCGGCGAACGCCATAAATTTTTGACGACAAAAAATCTTAAATAGTTTGCAGGGCATCTTTTTAAAAGATCTGATAATATTATAAAATTTCCCAGAGATTTGCCCATTTTTTGCCCGTTGACAGTTAAAAATCCTCCATGCATCCAATATTTTGCCATCGGTGATTTTCCCGAAACAGCTTCCATTATTGCTATTTCTGCTTCATGATGCGGAAATATTAAATCTCTGGCGGCTCCGTGAATGTCATATTGCGGTCCTAAAAACTTTTCTGTAATTGCAGTATCTTCAATATGCCAACCGGGACGCCCTTCGCCGAAAGGGGCCTTCCATGATGGTTCTGATTCTTCCTGCTTGAATTTCCATACGCAAAAATCACCCCTGTTTTTTTTATCTTTGCTGTAATCAATCCTAGTAACAGCATCCTCTGCCTGCAATGCTGTTCTGCCCGAAAGTTTGCCATATTTTTTAAATTTTGAAATATCGTAATAAATTCCATCATCCTCAATTTTATAGGCGTATCCCTTATCTTGAAGTCTTTGCACCTGGCTGATTATTTCTTTTATATTATCTGTAGCTCGGGCATATTTTGATACGCTGTTGACTCCAAGGGCTTTCATATCATTCAAATATTCTTTTTCAAAAGCAATTGCCAGATCTTTTGGCGAAACTCCTTTTTCTCTTGCGCGGGCTATAATTTTGTCATCTAAATCAGTTATATTTTGCAGATAAAAAACATCAAATCCCCGCGATTTTAAATATTTTACAAACGAATCAAAAATTATGTAAGTTCTGGCGTGCCCTAAGTGCGAATAATCATAAACAGTCGGCCCGCAGACAAACAAGTTTATCCGTTTGCCCTTAATAGGTTTGAATATCTCTTTTTTGCCGGATAATGTGTTATATATTTTTAGATTATTTCTCATATAGCTTATATTAGCAAATTATTTCATACTTGTTAAGGGTGGTTTAATCATGGTAAGCTTATTTAATAAACAAATGAAGAGAAATGATATAATTTTTGCAATAGTATGCGGGTTGTCAGTATCCTGGATTGCCATAGATTTTTTTGGCAAGTACGGATTTATTTTTTGCATAATTTTTCCCATACTTTCAGTTGGCGGACTTTTATTGTGCGACATTTTGGGCAGAAAGTTTCTATTTATCCATCAGGCGGGAAAATTTGCCTTGGCAGGAGCTTTTGCCGATGTCATTGATATTAAAGTTTTTCAGCTTTTATTCTTACTGGCTCCATTTTCTTTAATATTTAAAGGAATTTCTTTTCTGGTAGCGACTTTTATAAAATATTGGACAAACAAGCATTGGGCGTTTGAAAAACATGAAAAAGATGGTATGAGTAGGGAAGCTGCACAGTTTTTTTTGGTCACATTAATTGGACTTGCTATAGACATTGTTTCATTTTATTATTTTGGTAAAATAGAAACCGGCTTACCAATTAAAACTTGGACAGAATTAAACATAATTTTTGCCGCATTAATCGCCTCAGTATGGAATTTCTGCGGCTACAAGTTTATAGTATTTAAAAAATAAATTATGGCAAAAAGAATTGAACAACAGCGCAATTCAGACGAAGATAAGCCATTTGAACATTTTGAGTCGGAGTTTTTAGGGCAAGATGGGGAAAAACTTGAGATAAAAGCGGAAGAAGAATCAGTTGAAAAAATCGAAAGATTTATTTCGGATATTAAAGAAACAGAAACTCGTGAAAAAGTTAAAAAACTACTAGAGGAGCTTAATCTTGATAATCAATCATTAGCAACAGTTATAGAAGAAGCAAAAGATAATCAGGAGTGCTCTTGTAATGCCCAAATCGAAGAACAACTAAAAGCTTTGATGCACAGGAATAGTCCTGAAGATCGAGACACAATAATTGGCGAGAAGGTACGGGCGTCTTCATATATAAAAGAGAAAGGGGAACTGTTGGATTACCTAGATTTAAATAGTCCCATTTACGAACAGTTTGGCATAACACCAATGATTACCGCAGATAGGGAAGATATGATAAAAGATCTGGCAAAATTATTGCTGGAAATAGGACAGGAAAAATTGGCGCAATATGACACAATAATTGGCGATGATGTAGCTGGCCGCTTACCTTCGCTGTTTATGAAAAAAGCAATAAGAAAAGTGAAGGAAAAAAGCAGATCAGAAGATTCAAAAATAAAGTCGCCGGAAGTTTTTTTTGTTTTTGCCGGTAGGGCAATCTGGCCGAGGTCGGCAGAAGACGACGGAATGAGGAAAAATGTCCAACTTTCACAAGATGCCGAAAAAAAACGTTTTAAGAATATAGAGAAACATTTTAGTGGGAAAAAAATGGGTAAGACACTAGTAGTTACAGATTTTGTCGATTCAGGAGGAAGCATGGTTAATCTCTCAAATGCACTAGAAAATACTAATGTCGATTTTGATGTTGCCGCAGTATCACTAAGTGAAAAATTTTTTGGAAGAATTTCCAATTCACTTTTTGAATTAATAAAAGATTTGCAACAAGGCAAAGAAGCTAACATCGATGGTTTCTTAAATATAATGAAATTATTAAAGAAGCTAAAATATGGGGATATTAACGACGCCGGGAATGCTTTTGGTTACGAAGCGCCAAAGGTTGTGCGAGGTGACAGATTTAGTGATAGTCCTTTTTCTAAAGCAGAAGAGATAACTCAAAACGGATCTTTTCCAAAAAAATCAAAAGATTTTTATAAATATGGAGAGTTAAGGGGTGATATGGATTTTCTTTCAATAAATTTAACTCATGATTTGTTTGGTACTGAAATTACAAATAGAGAAGCATTAAAATTTAATTTAGATAAAAAGTGATATGGTTATAGCTCAAAAGGCAGTTATAAAAAGAGGTGACAAATATTTAGTTTTATTAAGGTCATTGATCAAAGATTTTTTTCCATTGCACTGGGATTTTTCCGGTGGTAAACTTGAGCCAGGAGAAACGCTTGAGGCAGGAATTGTTCGCGAGGTTAAAGAAGAAACAAACCTAGATATAAAACCGATTAAAATAATCAGTGAATTTGAGTATGGTTTAGATGCTAATGGGCAGAAAAAATATCATTTCAATATTTATTCTGTAGAAGTTTTATCTGATAATATAAAATTAAGTGAAGAGCACGCAGATTTTAGATGGGCCACAAAAGAAGAGATTTTATCGTTACCACGCACTCCGTATTTTGAAGCATTTTTTAAAGATAATCCATAAAAATATTTGCAATTTTAATTTTAAAATGCTGAAATAGTAATATGGCAAATTTAGTTTTATATAGAAAATACAGGCCGCAGAATTTTGGGGAGGTTATTGGGCAGGAGCATGTGGTGCAGACGCTGACCAATTCCATAAAAGGAAATAATATTTCCCATGCTTATTTGTTTTCCGGACCAAGGGGTTCGGGGAAAACAACGATTGCCAGATTGTTTGCTAAAGCCATAAATTGCGAAAACAGGAAAGAAGGCCAATTTGAACCTTGCGACAAATGTTCTTCATGCCTGGAAATTATGGGGGCAAAATCAATGGATTTGGTTGAAATTGATGCAGCTTCACACAGGGGAGTTGATGATATAAGGGAATTGAGAGAGGGAATTAAGTTTGCGCCGGTAAAATCAAAATACAAGATATTTATAATTGACGAATGCCACCAGCTTTCAAAAGATGCGGCCAATGCTTTGCTAAAAACTTTGGAAGAACCGCCGGCTCACGCAGTATTTTTATTGGCAACGACAGAATCGCATAAAATGATCCCGACAATTTTATCAAGATGCCAGAAGTTTGATTTCAAGCGCCTACAAGTGCCGGAAATTATAAAAAAATTAGAATTTATTTCAAAAAAAGAAAATGTAAAATTTGACGATTCGGCATTGTCCTTAATCGCCTTGAATTCGCGCGGCTCTTTCCGCGATGCAGAGTCATTATTAGATGAATGTTTAAGTTTTTCAAGCGGAAAAGGTTTGATAAGAACAGAAGATATAAAAGAGCTATTGGGAATTGTCGAGGTTGGCGAGATTTCTAAATTTGTTGACTGCCTTATTTCTAAAAATACCAAAGATGCAATTGTATTTTTAAATTCAATAACAGATAACGGCGTTGATCTGCAGGAATTTACAAAAACATTGGTTTTTTACCTCCGCCAGCAATTGCTTTTAAAAATAAACCCAAATTTTTTGAATCTGCAGAATTCCGGATTATCCAGCCAGGAGCTTGAAAAAATGAAAGCGCAGACAGCGGATTTAAACCAAAAAGATTTGCAGAATATGTTAGAATTTTTTATTGACGCGGAAAATAAGATTAAATATTCTGCCATTGCCCAGTTGCCACTGGAACTGGCTGTAATCAATATAACACATCAAGAATCTTAAAAAAAACAGCCCACCGCGGGCTGTTTTTTTTATCCACAGGGTTGCTTATTGACATTGTGGTATAATAAACTAATCGAATTTCTAATTTAAAATTCAAAAACAATTTAAAAGCACTAATTTAAAAACACATTTTATTTAATTCCGCAGAATTACAGCGAATGTAATAAGCGGTTATAAATTTATCATTAAAAATTGTTTTTAAATTTGGATTTTTAAATTGAAAATTATAGAACCATGGCAGAACAACAATTAGTAGACTATATAAAAAAAGCAAAAGATGCTGGCCAGACAGACAGCCAGACACGTGATTTATTATATAAAAATGGCTGGACAGAGGCAGAGGTAAATGATGCTATTGCGGCATTAAATCAACCTCAACCTCAGCCACAACCGCAAGCTGTTGATTTATCTAAAATTGAAATCCATCATGAAGAAATTGAGCCCCAAGTTGCAGCACAGCCTCAAGCGCAGCCACAAATTGAAGCACAACCACAACCACAACCACAACCTCAGTATCAACCTCAATTCCCAGGAGGAATCCAACAAAATAATATGCTCCAGACAAAAGCTAAATCACATTGGTTTTTAAAATTTTTAATGGTTTTGATTATTGTCGTTGTGTTGGGCGGAGCAGGATATTTTGTTGCCGGCAAATATATAAATTTCTCGTGGAATCCTTTCCAAAATTTAAATTTCTCGTGGAATCCATTTGGCGGGCCGACTCCAGAAAAAGTTATCAGCAATATGTTAGCGAATCTGAAAAATGTGAAATCTTCTCATACAATAATGCAGGCAGAAATTGACCTCACAAGCAGCGGAACATCTCAGGGAAAATTAACGTTAAATACTAATAGCGAAATGGATATAAGCGATGTTAAAAATCCAAAAGCAGACGGTAATTTTACAATTAATTTAACAGTACCGGGATCTGCTTCTCCGATTACAGCCACTGTGAGCATAGCTGCTATTGGCAGTACATATTATTTGAAGATTAATGAAGCTACCATTCCGGCTGCATATTCTTATCCCGGATTAGATATTTCTAAAATTCAAGGAAAATGGTTAAAAATTGACCAGGATTCTATAAAAGCATTAAACGCATTGTCACAAGCAAGCGCAGGGCAGGCAGGAACAGGAATAGATATTTCACAGCTTTCACAAGCGCAAACTAACAGCCCTGAGCTGGCTAAACAAATTCAGGATTTAATAATAACAGAAAATATGTTTTCTGTTACCAAACAATTGAATGATGAAACTATAAGCGGCCAGGATGCATATCATTATTTAGTAACTATTAGCAAAGAAAAATTGGCAGATTTGTTGAATAAATTAATAACATTGGAAATGCAAGAAGCGTCAAAATCGCAAAATAACAGTGCAACCAATAGCACTTCTACAATAATAAACTCTTTAGTTGGTCCAATGTTTGACGCTATAGGAGATATAAATATGGAAATATGGGTTGGCAAAAAAGACAATATGCTTTATCAGACAAAAATTGATAAAATAATTGATTTAGGCAAAATTTTACAATCTTATTATGGCACAGCTGTATCAGGTGGAGCAACTGGTACAGGTATCAATACACAGCTGGAAATAAAATTTACCATAACCAATTCTAATTTCAACAAGCCCATAACAGTCCAGGCACCGGCAGGCTCGCAGAAAATAGAAGATGTTCTTTCGCCATTATTAAAGACGCAGGCTATAAATAACGATATGGAGCAAATAGGATTTGAGGCTCAAACATTATATTTCACTAATAATAATAATTATTCTTCGCTTTGTAGAAACGGATTTTTGAATGGCCCTAAAAAAAGATCATATGGTTTGGAATTAATAAGAATTGTTAGCGATTTAATAAAGCAGGGAGCGAAAAATCCAGCGTGCTTTGCAGGCGTACAAGATTATTGCGTTTCAACCCAATTACCGGACGGAATTTATTTGTGCGTAGATAAAAATGTAAAAATAGGGACAACAAAATGCATTTCTGCCAAAACTGTTTGCCAGTAATTACCATTAATTAATAGATGAGAATAAATAGAAATCCCTGGCCTAAAAACCAGGGATTTCTATTGTGCGACTAAAAACAAAAAATAAATATTGAAAAAAACATAAAAAAATGCTATTATTTTAAAATATTGCGGGATCGTCTAATGGTAGGACATGGCCCTTTGGAGGCCAGTATCTTGGTTCGAATCCAAGTCCCGCAGCACTTCGACTCGCTTCGCTCGCTCAGTGCAAGCATTATATAAATAGTGAGCGAGGCGAAGTGTCCGATTCGACTGAACTCATCGCGAAGGTTGAGCTTGTCGAAGGACATTATATCAGGTCAGGGCAACTTTTCCAATCCAAGTCCTGTAGCTGAAAAAAATTGCCTGAAAGGGCATTTTTTGGTATATTTAAAAAATATAAATATAGTAAATATAAAATTAAAACCAAATACAATAATTATCTCGTATAAATTATAATGGACAAAATTGAAGTTAAGGAAAAAAAATTCAGCAATAAACCCCTTAGAAACCTTGATAAATTGGAAAAAATTTAACAGGTTAAAATTACAAATGATAAAAAACATTAAAATAAAAATACAAAAATTATTTTTAAAAAATAATTTTTGCTCAGGATTTCTAACGGGGAAATTAATTGATTATATTAAGGTTCTATCTCTACCGCTAATACTCGCGGTTTTATTTGTAATACAAAATCAGCTATTTAATAAATGGCTGGATATTTATTCAAAAGCATATTCTGTCAGGTTGTCTTTGGTTGCTTTTGCCTTAGGGATTGTTTTTTACGGGCCGGCCCTGCTTTTCAATAAAAGATATAAATATATATATCTTTTTTTAATTTCTTTTTTGATATCCTTTATTTTTGTTGCACAATTTTTATATTACAGATATTCGCAAAGCTTTTTGCAATTTTCAGCTATAGCATATTTAAACCAAGCCGACAGTGTTGCAGGTACTATAAAAACTTTACTTACTCCGGAATTGTTCATCTTTTTTTGCAATATAATAATAGTTTTAATTGCATTTATTCTGACTTTCAGAAAAAATTATACGGAATTCATCTTGCCCAAATGGGAAAAAATAATTATTATTCTGGCGATGATAACAACAGTTTTTTTTGGATATAAATATCTTTTATATGCAGAAAAAAAAGAATGGGGGAATACCAGCCGTCTTTACAGCGATGTATATGATTTAAAATCACTGGTAGGTAAAATGGGCATTATGAATTTTTTTCTTGAAGACACATTTAAATATGCCTTAAGAAGTAATTTAGTCACGGACAATGATAAAATTTTTTTAACGTCATTTGCAGACAGTAAAACGCCGCAGCAAAGCAGCTTGCCTGTGCAGGAAAGCAAAAAATATTTTGGAGCAGAAAAAGGGAAAAATCTTATAATTATCCAGATAGAATCCTTAGATAATGCTGTAATCAATCAAAAAATTGATGGTCAGGAAATTACTCCCAATTTAAATCAATTAGCCAAAGACGGCTTATATTTTAATAATTATTATACTCAAGTTGGACCGGGCAATACAGCCGATGCGGAATTTTGTACTCTAAATTCTTTATATCCTCTACCTGATGATGTGGCTTTTATCAATTATGCTAAAAATCAATACTCAGCCTTGCCGCAGCTTCTTGTAGACAATGGCTATAAAACATATTCTCTTCACGGAGATGTGCCGACATTCTGGAACAGGTCAAATATTTATCCTCAATTAGGGTACCAGAAAGCATTTAATTTAAATGATTATATTATAACCAGGTCGGTTGGCGAAGGACCTTCCGATTTAGGAGATGAAGATCTATTTTCCCAGTCATTGCCGAAATTAGAAAATTTGGAACAACCGTTTATGGCAACCGTAATCACAATGAGTTCTCATACTCCGTTTATTTTGCCTGAAGACCTGCAAACCTTGCAAATTCCATCTGAATTAAAACTTGGTTGGATGCAAGCAGCGTACTTACAGAGTATGCACTATACAGACAAAGCAATTGGCGAATTTATAGAAGGCCTTAAAAAAGACGGCTTATATGATAATTCTTTAATATTTATTTGGGGTGATCACGGAAGTTTTACAGATATAACCAATGCCATGGGAAATCCAAACAATGTTCTACCAGAATTAGCTAATAGCCAGGTGCCAATGATTATTTTAGCTCAGAATGCAAACTTAAAAGGAATAGATAATATTCCAGGCAGTCATTTGGATATTTATCCTACGATAGCAAATCTTTTGGGAATAGTTCCTCCTAAAACGATATTTGGACAGGATTTATTAAATACAGAAACTCCGGTTGAAACGCATTTTAAAAATATTTCTGGAGGGATAGATGCCATTTTAACCCTAAATTTATTATACCAGGCAGACGAAGACGGTCTATTTGAAAATGGTTCCTGCAAATCTCTGCCAGACAAAAACCCTTTGCCGATAACTGATTGCCAAAATTTATATAATGAGCAATTAAATAATTTAAAAGCGTCAAGCATTATAATTAAAGGAAATCTCCTTAATTCCTTTTTCGCGAATCTCAAACAATAAAAACTCTTTCATTTTTTTGCTTGCCCCGTTAAATTCCGCGATAGGGACGCGAGAATTATCCGCGAAGCGGAAATTCCCGTCCTAGCGGACCATTTAACTGGGGTAAAAAAAGTGCCCCGCCTATGTTAGCACGGGGCCTTGTTTTCCTTCCCGAAAATCTGCAGGCTACTCCGACTTTTCCGCCACATAGTGAACGTGACGGCAATGGTAGCAGTTGCCTTTTTCGTCCGCTGCCTCAGCCGCAGCTTGGAACCGGCTGAAGGTTTTGGGCAACTCTTCGAGTTGCCCCTCCCAAAGCTTCTTACTGTCGATTCGCGCGATGTTCCTATCGCGGAAGATCTTGAATTCTTCGATTATCACAGTGTCGTCCCGGCGGTAGCCGGTGACTGTCACAACCGCTTGCGGTGCGCAGAAGTACGCGTGCGTTTCGCACGCTAAGTGACCTCCGCGCGGGATGTAGTAAGGCTTCAGGGCCTTACCGGAGAGTCCGCACACTATCGTGCCGCTGCCGCTATTGGTTGCTGCACCGCCCTTTTCAGCGAGATTGATGAACAGCATGGCGTCATCACCCACCTCCTGCGGAATCAGGTAGGTGTAGGAATCGTGCCCTTGGAGTGGGAGGTCTACAATGACCCCGCCTCTCACGAGTTTGGCAACAATGCCGCGCTGCTTCAGGGCTTCAACCATCTTTTCATTCTCGCCGTTCACTCGCGCCGTGATCTTCATACATATTTCCTTTCGTGCCCGTGGAATTATATCCGTGGGCGTGAATGCCGCAATCCGCGGCTGGTTTGCCACTCGACATGAGCAGTGCGCTGAATATTAATAATTTTAATATCCAAGGCGCTACTCATGAAGGAAGAAGTTATTTTTTATTTTTTAATGTGCTTACTGTATAATTTATTTATAGAATATTTAAATAATATTGTCAATATATAACATGTAAAAAATGCCGTTGTTTTTATTTATGATAATGCTAAAATATAATGTTATTATAAGATTATGATAAACAAGGGAATTGCAACTTTTACTCTTGATTATGGGAAATGTCCCAAGTGGCTTTTTGACAGAATAGTTTTGCTATCCAAAAGAATGATTTACGCCATAATTGCTGAGGAAGGGCCGGATGAATTTATAAAAAGAATTTCAGATCCTGTCTGGTTCCAGTCGTTGGGAACTGTTTTGGCTTTTGATTGGAATGCATCTGGCTTAACAACTATTTTAACCGCAGCTTTAAAAGAGGCAATCCGCGGGAGCGAAAAAGATTTGGGAATTTTTATCTGCGGAGGAAAAGGAAAAACTTCTTTGAAAACTCCTGAGCAGATAATAAATTGGGCTGAAAGAATCGCGCTTCCAGAAAAATCTGCAAATGCCTTGGTTTACAATTCAAAAATGGCAGCTAAAGTTGACAGCTCATTGGTTCAGGACGGATTTGCAATTTATCACCACAGTTTTTTCTTTTCCAAAAATGGCGCATGGACGGTTGTGCAGCAGGGAATGAATATTCAAGAACAATCAGCCCGCAGATATCATTGGTATTCAAAGGACTTAAAAGATTTGATACAGGAACCTCATTCAGGAATTACCAGCGATTTGAAAGTAAAAAATGTTTTAAATATGACTGCTCAAAAATCCAAGGAAAACAGGGGATTGAGCACTGAATTGGTTTCGCAAAGCTTTAATACCTTGATGAAAGATATAACTTTGTTAAGAAAATATTATACGCCATTGTCTCAAACAATAAAATTGGCGAAAGGAAAAGAGCAGCTGACTTTGTTAAATTTGGAAAATAAGGAATTCAACTGGCATCCTGTTGTAACCGAGGATTTTTCAAAAAGCAAATATTTGGAAAAAATTTTATGGCGGTTGTGCGACCAACAGCCGGAAAATTACGAAAAACTTCTGGCAACTCAGGGCGTGGGGCCCAAAACAATAAGAGCTTTGGCATTGGTAGCTGAAGTAATTTACGGGGCAAAACCCTCATATGAAGACCCTGCTCGCTATTCTTTTGCCCACGGGGGAAAAGACGCCACGCCATATCCTGTTGATAGAGAAACCTATGATCAAACTATAGAAAAATTAAAAAGAATTGCAAAGCCTTGAGCCTTCACCCAAGTTTTATAAAACTTGGGTGAAGGCTTGACATCCCTAAAATTAGTAATAATGTAGGGATATATATAATGATTATCTGAAATTGACTACTTCGGTCATATAAGGATAAACGTTTAATATCGTGAAAAATATTTATAAATTAAGTTTTTTAATCGTAATGTGTTTTGTTATATTCTCTGCAGGAAGTGCTGCTTTGGCATATCAAAATCCAACTGCTAATGCCGGACCTAATTTATATTTAACTTCAGGGCAAACTGCAACTTTGCAAGGTTCTGGATATGACCCGAATGGATACGCATTGACCTATTATTGGACATGCAGCGGAGGTACATTATCAAGCTATAATATTGTCCAGCCAGTTTATACAGCCTCCTATGTAAATAATAATAATCAAACAGCATATACTTGCACGCTTACGGTTATAAATAATTACGGAGGTTCAAATTCAGACAGCATGGTTGTTTACATAAATTATAATAATTCCTATTATGTCCAAACAACCTATGCAACATATATTTCTAATTTCCAGGCGACTTTAAATGGCTCCTTATCTAATGTTAATAATGCTAATTTATCTACGATAAATTATGCTTATTTCCAATGGGGGGCGACAAACAATTATGGCAACGAAACGTCCCGGCAGTCTATAAGTTATGCAACAGCATTCATGCAAAACATTGCGAATTTGAATTCAGGCACCATATACCATTTCAGAGCAGCTGTACAAAATAGTTATGGGACAGTTTACGGCCAGGATATGACTTTCACCACTTCTGGTGCAGGACCTGGCAATAACTCTTCTCTTGCAATAAGTAAACAAGCAATAAACCTTAGTTCCGGAAAATTAAATTGGTCTGCATCTGTAAATGCCAGCCCTTCCGATGTCTTGAGTTTTGCTATAACTTTACAGGCAAATGGCCAGGATATTCATAATGTTATAGTTCGAGATGTTTTGCCAGCAAACCTTATCTATATGGGAAGTTTGACAGTAAATGGTTCTAACTACAGCGGGAATATCACATCTGGCATAAACGTCGGCACAATTAATGCCGCCCAGGCAGTTGTTGTGGCATACAAAGCAGAAGTAGCGCCAGCGGGAAATTTCAGCTCCGGGACAACAACTATAACTAATAATGCAATAATAACCAGCCATGAGGTAAACACGCAAACAGCCAGTGCCACAGTTATTGTAAATAAAACGCAGGTATATGGCGCTTCAATTGTATCCACCGGATTAACCAACAACTTTTTAACAGACTCATTTTTCTTGCCGTTATTTTTAATTATCTTGCTCGCATGGCTTTATTTCACAGGCAAGGTTTATGATTTAGCAGATTGGTTAAAACAAAAAATCTAAAATATACAAAACAAAAAAACCGCTCTTCGATAAAATCAAGGCGGTTTTTTTGTTGGATAGATATTGATTGACTCTTCACCTTTGGGCAGTTTGAGATATACAGTAAAAATATTTTTGTTAATCTGTTATATTTTTATCCCCAAAGGTGAAAAGTTGACATGCATTAAATAATATGCTAATATATTATTGGTACATAAAAAATTTTCCCGTAAGGGACGGCTATGGCAGCCGAATTTGCAGAAGGAGAATGCCAGTGGAAAAGAAAGTTTCAGTTGGACGTTATATCCAGCAGATTGCGCACGGCGTGCACTACCAAGGGCACGTAATGATTGGCAGAACCAAGCTCGATTATGAGCTGAGGTTCCACGTTCCGATCCCGCATCTGGGCGGCATGGAGCCGCCATCCGAGGACGTAACGGAGTTTCGCCGCCTTTTCCAGCTCGCGCTGAAAAAGGAGGATAAGACTATTGAGCTCAATGACGAAGAGTTCCGCTTTTTCTTCGCGATGCTGGTGGAGTTCGCGGTGGACTTCTATTTCGCGACGCAAAGCAAGAAGCTCGAAGGTGAGACGTTGCGTGGTCACGCGAGTATCGGAAGCTACAACTTCCATCCTGAAGCACGCGCATTACTCAACGATCCGAAATTCGACTGCAAACTGGCGGCAGCCTAGAGTTGCCGCGGGGAAGGAAACTCCCAATACATAGACCCGGGAGTTAGTAAATATAGGGTCTTTTTTTTTGCAAAGATTTTTGCTAATATAATCAAACATGGCATCAGATTTAGAAAAATCAGGTTTGAGTCTGAATAATATTAAAAAGCGAAATGAAGAAATTTTGAGCGATTTAATTCCGCAGAATTACAGCGAGCAAAGTCGAGCGGTTATAAAATTAGAAAAACGAGGAGGTTTGCCCTCTGCGGTAAGCCGACGAGTTTTTATAATTTTGCAGCCAAAATTTCAAATTGTAGCATGAATACTTATTTAGACTCAAGTCTTAATAAAGAACAGAAGGAAGCGGTGCTTCATGATAAAGGACCACTTTTGATTGTTGCAGGAGCCGGAACCGGAAAAACAACTGTAATAACTCAAAGGATTGTTAATCTTATTGAAAAAGGTTTGGCAAAATCAGAAGAAATTTTAGCTGTTACTTTTACTGAAAAAGCAGCTTTTGAAATGGAAGAAAGGGTAGACAAGCTTTTAGAATACGGATATGTTGATTTGTGGGTTTCAACTTTTCATTCATTCTGTGAAAGGGTTTTAAGGGAAAATGCTTTAGATATCGGGCTTGGGCCTGATTTTAAAATTTTAGATGCCACCGCTGGCTGGCTTTTAGCCCGCCAAAATTTAGACAAGTTTGATTTAAAATATTATAAGGCATTAGGAAATCCTACAAAATTTATACAGGCATTGATTTCCCATTTTTCTCATTGCAAAGACCAGGAGGTTTACCCTGAAAATTATTTAGAATATGCAGACAGTTTGAAAACCAGGGATGACGGCCCGGAAGACCAGGAGACAGAAAGAATCATGGAAGTTGCCAATGCCTACCATATTTATCAGCAGATTCTATTGGAAAATAGCGCATTGGATTTTGGCGACCTGATAAATTATTGCTTGAAACTTTTCAAAAAACGCCCGTTAATTTTAAAAAAATACAGGGAAAAATTTAAATACATTTTGGTTGACGAATTTCAGGATACAAACTGGTCCCAGTATGAATTGATAAAATTGCTAGCCGCCCCGATAAATAATTTAACTGTCTGCGCAGATGACGACCAAGCAATCTATCGATGGAGAGGAGCGTCTTTCTCAAATATCGTGCAATTCAGCAAGGATTTTCCAAAAGCCAAAAAAATATCTTTGATTAAAAATTACAGGTCAAGCCAGAATATTTTAGACCAGTCGTATGATTTTATAAAACAAAATAATCCTGACAGATTGGAATTTGTCAGCAAAATAAATAAAAAACTTATTGCTGATGAGAAGGGAGAGGGGGTTATAGAGCATATCCACGCCAAGAATCTGGATTTAGAGGTAGGTGAAACTTTAAAGAAGATTTTGGAAATTTTAAAGAATGATAAAGAAGCAAGCTATAATGACTTTGCTATTTTAGTGCGCGCAAATGATTCTGCTATTCCTTTTACAAGAGCTTTAGAAAGAGCCGGATTGCCTTATCAATTTTTAGCTTCGCGCGGGCTTTACTCAAAGCCTGTAATTTTAGATATAATTTCCTATTTTAAATTATTAGATAACTATCATGAAGGAACAGCTGTCTACAGAATTTTAAATTTGCCGTTCTTAGAAATTTCAGATGCAGATATTGCAACAATAACACAATTTTGCCGAAGAAAAACAATATCTCTTTTTGACGCTTTGCAGGAACTGGCGCTAATTCCGGGTATTTCCAAAAATACGCAGGAAAAAATTGCTTTTATTTTAAGCTTGATAAAAAAACACAGCCAGATGGCGCGCGAAAAAGGCGTTTCAGAAATTTTGATAGCATTTTTGGAAGATTTTGGATATTTGAAATATTTAATCCATAATAATGAAGAGGAAAAAATAGATTTGCTGAGCCAGTTTTACAAAAAAATAAAAAGCTTTGAGGAAACGACCTTGGAACCATTTTTGAAAAATTTTATGGAAGAAATGAATCTGGAACTAGAATCTGGCGAGGAAGGCAAACTTGAATTTGACCCGGAGCTTGGCCCGGATATGATAAAAGTCATGACAATCCACGGAGCCAAAGGTTTGGAATTTAAATATGTATTTTTAGTAAATATGGTTGATAGAAGATTTCCAACAGACCAGAGAAAAGATCCAATTGAATTGCCAGATGCTTTAATTAAAGACATAAAACCGACAGGAGACATACATTTGCAGGAAGAAAGGAGATTATGCTATGTGGCAATGACAAGAGCGAAACATGGCCTTTATTTTACTTCAGCTGATGATTATGGAGGCCAAAGAAAGAAAAAAATATCAAGATTTTTGGCTGAAATGGGATATACCGTAAAATCCAAAACCCCAATGACCAATGACCAAAAAGGATTGTTGGCGGAGAAACTCAAAAGACCCGAAGGGTACCCCGACAGATTAAAAAACAAAGTCCAGCCGCAATATCTGCCAGCGCACTTTTCTTATTCGCAGCTGGCCGCTTTTGAAAAATGTCCCTTGCAATATAAATTCGCGTTTATTTTAAAAGTGCCCACGCGTGGCAAAGCAGTTTTCTCTTTCGGAAAAACAATGCACAATACATTGTGCGAGTTCTTAAAAATGGTTAATGATAAAACAAAAGTTGAACAGTCAGATTTATTTGGAAATAAAGTCAAAAGTCAAAAATCAAAAGCCAAAACTGATGAAAATTTTAATATTTTAATGAAAATTTATGAACGAAATTGGATTGA
>Ga0209777_10001464_pt1 | contig 33946 bp, 36 predicted proteins | sample FrelakmetHBP12HB_FD_187147 | JGI IMG/M metagenome (GOLD analysis project Ga0209777, IMG submission 187147) | Freshwater lake sediment microbial communities from the University of Notre Dame, USA, for methane emissions studies -HBP12 HB (SPAdes)... | ecosystem: Environmental > Aquatic >... | reverse complement strand
GTTTTCGGTTACTTCTAACAGTGATGTATGGGTGAATACCTCAACCTTGTGGAATTTCAGCAAGTCTAATAGCATGAGTCGGTTCATATGCTGCACCTGAATGCCGGCTATCATGAGGTCATTGAGGATCTCTACAATAGTGACTTTCTTTCCTTGCTGGGCTAGCCATAGGGCGATTTCGCAGCCAATTAGCCCACCTCCCAACACCAATACTTTTTCCTGAGCCTTCTTCTTCCCGCGAAAGAGATCGGTGGCCGTAGAAACCTTTTCGTTTTCCACCCCTGGGATATTGGGGATGATCGGTAAGGAACCCGTGGCGAGGATTGTGACCTCGGCGTTCTCCTTTCTCATCACCTCAGCATTGACCTCTAGATCCATCTTGATATCCAAGTTTAGGTTCGCAAGTTCTTTTTTGTACCAGTCCAGCAGTTTGGCTAAATCTTTCTTAAAATCCGGGATAGAGGCTTCCAGCAAATGGCCACCTAAGAAGTTAGCTTTCTCATAGAGGACGACTTGGTGCCCCCTCATTGAAGCGACCCGAGCAGCTTCCAGCCCGGCTGGTCCACCTCCTACAACCAACACCTTTCGTGGCTTCTCCGCCCGCTCCAGCCGATAAAACCTCTCTCGACCTGTAGCCGGGTTGACGGCACAAGACAGGGGTTTTCCTCTCGTAATCCTTCCCATACATCCATCATAGCAGCCAATACAAGGGCGAATCCGTTCTTGATTTCCCTCTTCCACCTTCTTTACCCAGAAGGGATCGGCGAGAAGTCCCGTGCCTATAGCCACCATATCCGCCTTTCCTTCAGCAATGATTTTCTCGGCCAACTCCGGAATCGCCAATTTCCCTACTGTGATAATGGGAATCCGGACGACTTTTTTGGTAGCAGCGGCCATGTCGACCATGAAACCGGGCTGCTGATAGACCGGGGGGTGAGGCCAGTACCAGCTATCGTAGCAACCGGCGTCAATATGAAGAGAATCAAAACCAGCGGCCTCCAACATTTTGGCCATCTGCAGACCTTCTTCGCTATCGCGGCCGGCCTCAATAAATTGCTCTCCCGGCAAAGCCCCCGAATTTAAGGCCTTCACATAATGCTTTAGACCAAACCGATATTGCACCACGAAGCCCGACCCGACTCTCCCTTTGATCTCTTTCAAAACTTCGAATGGCAGCCTTAACCTCCCTTCCAGATCTCCTCCATATTTGTCTGTCCTTCTGTTCCAAAGCGCGGTCGTGAATTGATCGAAAAGGTAACCCTCGTGGCCATGGAGTTCTACCCCATCGACCCCGGCTGCCGCCAGAATCTCGGCAGCATTACCGAAGGCCTTCACCAGTCGCTCTACTTCTTCAGTTTTGAGCTCTCGACATGTTAGGCGTGGGTTCCAGTAGTAGGGAATCGCAGAAGACGATACCGGTTGGCCCTGCAGTCCTGACAGGAAAATCACCCTACCAAATCCGGCCGTGAGCTGAACGAATATTTTGGTCCCCAAGGAATGAACCGCCTCTGCCAGCTCAGCAAAAGGCCCTAGAGCTTGGTAGGATACGAGGGGAAACGCTGCCTGAAGGAACTCTACCTCATTTTCTACTTTGAATAAACTGGTTATGATTAGACCCACCCCTCCCCTGGCCCTCTCGAGGTAATAATCTATAACCCGTGGACCTGGGCTACCATCTAAATTGACTAATCCTCCTATGCCCATCGGGGCCATAGCAACCCGATTCTTAATTTCTACTTCCCCAATTTTTATGGCTTCGAAAAGTCGATTGAATTTTCCAACCATCTCTCCTATCTCCCTTTCTTATCCCCTATAATTAAAGTCCTTTGCCTGAAAAAACTTCATTATCTTTCCGAGGAAAAAGTATTTCGAATATCTTTTCTTTATTACTTACCACGGAATCAATGAGAAAAGGCCTAATAACCGACAATGTCTTACAAATTATTGTGCCTGGCTCTTCCCAACTTTCGCTTCTCCTCCCCTCCCCCTTAACAAAGACTAAAGTTCGAATGCCCGGTCCATCAAGAACTGAATATCTCTGGATGTTGAAAATAGGTGCCGACATGGGTTCCACCGTAGTTTTTTCTCCAAGTACAAATTCTCTTGTGGTCTCTCTTTAGCAATATAACCGATTCCTCCTATCTTGTTGTAACCGGTCCGATGGATTGGGCGGAAAGGCCACCATCAACAGGCATCGCCAGCCCAGTGACCAAAGAAGCTGCATCCGATGACAGCCAGACCACAGCTTCGGCAATCTCCTCGGGCATTCCCAGCCTTCCAATCGGCATCTGAGCGACGAAACGAGCCTCCATTTCGGGGGACCTCGTCATAACGCGCTCCAGCATCGGTGTCCGAGTTATACCTGGACATACAGCGTTGATTCGGATTCCCTTTTGGATGTACTCCAGAGCCGCTGTTTTCGTGAGACCGATTATGCCGTGCTTGGTAGCAGAGTAAGCGGCTCCACCACGATATCCACCCAAACCAGCTCCTGACGACGCATTAACGATGGAGCCCCTGCCTTGTTTCAGCATTTGCTCTATTTCGTATTTCATGCAAAGCCATACTCCCGTAAGATTTACGTCCAGGGTACGCATCCAAAGCTCAAGGGAATGCTCGTGTGCGGGAACGCCAGGAGAACTCACGCCTGCATTGTTGAAGGCGATATCCAATCGGCCATACGCCACCACCGTTTCCTTGACCATAGATTCGACCTCAGTAACTTGAGATACATCTGTTTTAATGAAGATTGCATCGCCACCTGACTCCTTTATTTTACTTACTGTTTCTCTACCACCTTCGAAATCGACATCGACAACGGCAACTTTTGCCCCCTCCCTGGCAAACGCCAAGGCTGTAGCTCTTCCAATCCCTGATCCAGCACCTGTTACCAGCGAAATTTTCCCCTTTATGCATCCTGTCATGGAAACACCTCCTTTAACGTCGCATAATGACACTTCCTAACTCCTCACAGTGAGTGCTCAGTTCTTGATACGATGTTGTTCTGGACTGCTGCATCGGGGTCTGCAAAGAAGGCGCTATATCCTGCGACCCTCACGAGTAACCCTGGATAGCTTTCGGGATGCTTCTGGGCATCCTGCAGAAGATCTGCTGATACTACACAAAGCTCTTGAAATATGGGACCTCCCTTTCTCGTAGAATTGAGCGATCGTCCTCCGGATGAAGCAAATATCTTGAGGCCCAAGATCCCGGGACCGGTAACGGAAGCTCCTCCAATGATGAGGGTTTGGCCATCGCGAATATGATCAGTGATCCTATCAAGGCTTATGAATTCTTTCTGTATTGCACCCCCGCTATCTCTTATCTCTCCATTTCCAAATATTACAACCCAGCTATATCGTCAAGATAGAACGCCTCCTCTGATGAGTCATCCAGGGTTTATTACTTTCCCTTCTGAAGAAAGGCTGCAACTCTCTCTCTGAACTCTGCTGAAGCAAGCAGTTCCGATAAGAGAACCTTAGTATAGTGATAAGACTGATACTCATCCATATCACAAGCAGCATCGACTGCCTTCTTTGTCAACCTTATGGCTGTGGGTGGGTTAGTACCTATCTTTTTAGCTAGTGCCATTGTTTCGTCCATTAGCTTGTCTTTAGGATAAACATGGTTAAGAATCCCAATCTGTAATGCCTCTTTGCCATCAATTAGATCTCCAGTTAGAATCAATTCCATGGCTTTGCTTCTTCCAATCATGCGTGGAATTCTTGTCGTTGAACCCCCAACTCCTAATAAACCCATCTTGATGTGACCGTCCCCAATCCGTGCTGTCTCCGAACCTACCAATATATCACAGGCTAACGCTAACTCTATACCTCCCGCCACACAAGATCCACTGATCGCAGCAATTGTGGGTTTACTCATATCCCTGATCTTTTCAATAGGGGAGGCCTCTCCCCGTTCTGGCCGACCTGTCTTAGATTCTTGCACCTCAGATAGGTCAGCACCTGAGCAGAAGGCCTCTGACCCTCCGGTTAAAATCATCACTTTTAAATCAACATCCTTCTCAATCTCATCCACAACCTGACCCAGCTCATGCCACATCTTTGAACTTATTGCATTTTTCTTTTTAGGTCTGTTAAGAGTTACGATTGCAATTTTCTCTCTCTTTTCATAGATGATCGTTTCATAATCCATTGGTTCACCTCTATTAAACACAAATTTCAAATCGTTATAATATCAACCTTATCATACTCCTTTCCCTGGAGACCCTCCTTCATAGATGAAGCAAGCCTTGTTTACTTATTTGTTACTGTTTGGTACATAGGATTCACTTGCCCGTAATGGTATGTTTATAGTGGAAGGGCGCCACATAGTTTGACGGGAATGGATCATGAACAGTAGGCTGTTTACCAGGTGGAAACTCAGTGCTCGGCTTCCACCCCCTTAATGTTGTCTTCCCCCCCAACCATCTTCGTACGCGGTAGTAAAGGTTATATACCAGTGCATTTTTTTGAACTTCCACCTCCCATCTTCTTTTACATACTCATCTTCATACACTCCTTCCGACCTAACTGTCCGTACCCCATTTGGCAAAGGACCAGCAATTTGAGCAAAAGCTCGCCACCTCCCTTTTGCTGTCTCTCCATCTGGATCTACGTTGACAACACCCTGAAGTTGCATGTGATTATGTAATTCCCCCGGTTGACGCCCATATTTCCCATTTTCCAAGTACTTCCTGAAAGAGGACATGAATCCCCTTCTTCCCTAAATACACACCACGCCCACCTATTTCGACAGACTCCGTTTGATTGGAAAACAGGTCTTCAATCTCTTTCCACAACTTATTATCGAGTTAATAGCCATACATTCTCTGTAGTTTCTTTATCTCCTCTGTATCTTCTAAAATCCTGAGCCTCGATTCTAAGGCCTTAATCTTCTTATGAAGACCTTCTATTGTATCTTTGACTTCCAGTCCCTCCATTTTCGTCATCTTCTTCTCCCATTTGAACAGTTTAGTACTTTACCCGTCGTTTGATTATATTCTCTCCCTTTTTGAAAAGCTAAGAAACAATGACATTATCCTTTCCGACGTAGTTTTCTTTACCATCTCGTCCTGATAATTATTCAAACACGCCTTCCTGTAATAACTGAACAAATTCCTCATCAGACAGCCCGAGAATCTGTGTACAAACATATTCGGTATGTTCCCCAAGAAGAACGGGACGCCCTAATTCCGCTGGACAATCAGATAACTTAAAGGCTGGAGGATGATAATAATTAAGCTTTCCCACATACGGGTGGTCTAACTCTCGGAAAAATTCATAATGTTTAAGCTGAGGATCTTCAGCTTGATCTTGGGCATTCTCAACCACTCCCGCTGGTACCCCGGCTGTTTGCATCATTGCCATCACTTGCTCCGCTGTGTAATAGGTTGTCCATTCTCCAACTAATTGATCAAGTTCATCAATGTTCTTGATTCTCAGCGTCAAAGTGCTGAACTTTTTGTCCCTTGTCCAGTCAGGCTTTCCGATAACCTTACAGAAGCTTACCCATTCATCATCAGTAGACACAGCAATGGCAACCCATCTGTCATTCCCCTTGCAGGGATATGCTCCATGAGGGGCAGCAAAGGCAATCCTATTACCAGTTGTGGTAAATTCCCGCCCGTTCACAACATAGTCAAGAATGATAGGTGTCAAGTAATTCACACTGGCTTCGACTTGGGAGTGGTCAATGCACTGGCCTAGACCGGTTCTATGGTGATAGTCAACCGCAGTAAGAAGTGCCAATGCACCGAACAACGGTGAAAGAAGATCGGAATAAAAAGGAACTATGGGAATCGAGGGACGATCGGGCCAACCTGTAATAGAATTTAACCCAGCTACACTTGATAGTGTCTGTCCAAAACCAGGCTGGCTTGCCAAAAATCCTGTATGACCATATCCACAAGTACGAAACATGATGATGTCTTCCTTTATCTTTTTTAGGTCGTCGTAGCCTAAACCCCACTTCTCCATCTGCCCTCCAGTAAAACTTTCACACACAATATCAGCCCATGTGACCAGCTTTTTAAATAATTCGATTGCCTTGGGATGATTGAAATTCAATAACAGACCAAATTCTTTAACAGGATGTGTTATAGAAAAATAGGCGCTACGTTCTAACCCGGGGTGTTCATCCTTGCTGTAAGTCGGTGCAAAGGGTGGATAAGCCCGAATGGGGTCCGGCCGTATTGAGCTTTCTACCCTCACTATCGTTCCTCCATAGTAACCAAGGAAATTTTGAACAAAAACTCCTACTCCTGACCAGCAAAGATCTATAACTTTTTTCCCTTCAAACGGTCTTGGTGATTCCATTTTTGTATGCCCTCTAAACTCTATACGGTCAATTTGAACTAAGGTTTATGTTTAAAATTTCCGGTTTTTTTCTTCTAAGCCATCCAGGGAATAATTTATGGGGAAAGTCAAATAATCCTTCTTTGTTTCAAGTCAATTAAATCTTTCCTAGATATTCCAAGCTCTTCTTCATAGACTGCCATATTATGCTCACCAATTAAGGGGGCCCGGCGTCTTATCCCACAAGTCCCCCCTGTCATCTTAGAAAAACCTCCGGGGTAGGTAATAGTAGTGCCTAATTCTGGGTGTTCAATATCTATCCAAAATTCTCTCTGAATATGCTGCGGGAATTTCAGCATCTCTTCAAAGGTCAAGATGGGTCCTATATGAAAACCCATCTTTAAGCTCGCTTCAAATAATTCAGATTTTGTATGTTGCAAGAAGAATTTAGCAATAATTTGAAAGATTTCCTCTATTTCCTCTTTTTCAATGTTACTCCAATCCATTTTCTTCCAGTCCAAGTGCCCTAAAAAACCTGGGTCAAAACCTTCTTTTTTCATCCATTCTGCAAGCGCCTTATTCCCTTTTTCACCCGATGGTCCTAATGTTAAGTTGAAGGAGATGCGGCCATCTTTGCATCTCCAAAGAAGCGGGTGAGATATTTTCTTTCCACCTTTAATTTGGAGAGTTTGACTATTTCCTCCTGTTCTCTTTTGAATTTCTTTATATAATGCCCAAACTGCCTGAAACTCTACGGAACTTGCAAAGACAAGCCCTTGCTGAGTTGAAGCGTCAACCCATTGTCCCCGGCCGGTAGAGTGTCGATGGTAAAGGGCTATCAATGTTCCAATAGCACCAAAAATTGCACCAATAAGATGAGCATGAGAATAACTTGGTGCAAGCGGGGGTCGGTCTCTATCTCCAATGCGATACATCAGACCTGATAGAGCATGTACAACGATATCGGGACCTTTGTAGTCTTTATATGGGCCTTCCCTGCCAAAAGGTGTTATGGACGTCAGAACAACCTTTGGGTTTGTTTCATGAAGAATGGAATACCCTAATCCTAAATGATCCATATACCCCAGTGCGGAAGACTCAATTACTACATCCGCAGTCTTCATTAACTCTTTAAACAATTCTTTTCCATCAGACGATTCAATATTGAGTGTAATACCTCTTTTATTACTATTATAAGCAAACCAATATAAACTTTTCTCCGGATCTGGTATATCATGAAAAAAAGGACCTCTACGACGCGAATCATCTCCTCCGGGCTTCTCAATCTTTATGACATCAGCCCCTAAATCCCCAAGAACTTTGCCACAGAGAAAACCTTTTTCGTCCGTTAAATCAAGGATACGATAACAGCTAAGCATAACAGTAAACCTCCGAATAGCCCACATCACCATGGAGCATATAAAGCTTACTCTGTGGGTTTGAACTTAGGCAAGGCAATCTCGTCTGTCACGTCATCAAAGACCACCTCAACAGGCATCCCTATATATATTTCTTCGTTCTTGCACTCCACAACGTTGGTTAATAAGAGCGGCCCTTCCAGGAGCTTAATCCATGTTACATTATAGGGAATGTCTTCTTTGAATGCTGGATGAAAGGCCGAATGATAAATACAGAAGGTGTACACCTCTCCTTTTCCAGTAACCTTCACCCACTCCATCTTGGGATTTTCGCATGCGATACAATGGATAGCAGGATAGTAATAAGTTCCGCAATGAAGACACTTGTATAACATTAACTCGTGTCGTTTGGCTCCCTCCCAGAACGGTTTGGTTGAGTTATCTATCAGTGGTAAAGGTTTACTATACTCTTTACTCGTTGCCATATTTATTTCCTCCCCAGTATGCAGCAAGCAATGGAACTTCCGGCTGCCGGCTCGGCTGCCCCACCGAGGCCGGTGACCATTGCTATCTCAGCATCTTTTACTTGGCATTCACCAGCTTCCCCCCTTAACTGCCGTATTCCCTCTGTAATGTGGGCAAATCCCTGTAGATAGGCCCAAGAAAGACCAGTTCCTGAAGTGTTAGAAGGCCATCTTCCGTTTAGCTTCAAGTTTCCTTCCGCAACGAAGGCTCCTGATTCTCCCTTTCCGCAGATGCCATAAGACTCCAATTGAGAAAGTAAAAAAATTGAAAAGGCGTCATACATTTCGGCTACATCCACATCTTGGAGAGAAATCCCCGCCATCTCGAATGCTTTTTTCCCAGCGTGCCGGGTCATAAACCCGTCCCAATGCCAAATGGCCTGAGGTGATTGCCCTATTTGGCTAATTGAATGATCTAACCCAAACCCCATGACGTATACCGGGTCGCGTTTTAAATATTTAGCTCTCTCAGCCGAGGTGATGATCATGGCTACCGCTCCATCATTAACTAAACAACAATCATACAAACACATAGGGGCCACTACCATTCTTGTATTCATGTAATCATCAAGGGTCAATTTCTTATCGTACATGATCGCATCAGAACGCTTATTTGCATATTCACGCAGAGTCATAGCAACTGCTCCCATCTGTTCCCGGGTGAGTCCATAGAGATGCATATATCTTTGTGCAATCCAAGCAGCCACTGCCACCGGCCCAAAGTAACCATAAGCTCCCCAAGTACTCCTTTGTCCTCCCACAGGGGCTCTGGCGGCGAGTGTGATTTTACTCCCACCATCCTTGCTGGCTACCGTCCCCAAACTTGCTGCACTTGTGGCATGAACTAAGATACACGCCTGACAAAGACCTGCCTCCATCGTACCAATAGCAGCAATAACCGTTGAGATTCCACTTGCGCTACCAGTCTGAAGCTCCCAGCAGAACCTAGCAGGAATACCTGCATTTCTAATGGGAGCCGATCGGGTGGGACCCCCACCGATACCTGGTTGATAGATATATCCATCTATTTCCTGTTTCTGTATTCCTGAGTCCTCAAGGGCAAGTAAAATAGCTTGAGTAGCCAGTTCATCGACAGTGTACTCTGGTAGCTTCCCTTGTTTAGTTAAACCAAGACCTACAAATGCATACTTACCACATATGTTACTCATTATTAATCCCCTTTCTACATTTTTAACCTTTGCATAATCATCGCTCCAGTGCCAAAGCTCTTTTGTAACGGCTAAATATTATTCCTCTTTTCTCAAGGTTTTCAATTAAGGTCTTATCATAGCCTAAGCTCAATAAAATCTCCTCAGTATGCTCACCCAAAAGAGGAGCCGGGCCTCTGATTTGTCCAGGAGTTTCTGAGAGCTTTACTGGAATGCCTGGTTGTTTTACCTTACCCAACATGGGATGATCAATCTCATGAACCATCCGTTCTCTCACATGAGGGTCTTCAAACACCTCATCTATTTCATAAACAGGGCTAACACATATATCAGCTTTCTTTAAGATCTGAAACCACTCATCTCTAGTTTTAGTTTCAAATTTATTCTGTAAGAGTAAAATAATCTCCTCTCGCTTACCGCCTCCTGCAGGATTGTAAATTAAGATATCTCGATGATATGGAATGTATTCTTCAATGGCCAAAACTTGGCATAACTTTTCCCAAAATTGAGGTTCTATTGGTGATACATAGATATATCTCCCGTCTTTTGTCTTTAACATAAAGTGATATAACCCCTCACCTGGTTTTGGTTTTCTGCCTGATATAAAATAGCTACGCCCAATAGGTGAAACCGAAAACCATGAAACCAGAACATCTGTAATAGATATATCTATAAACTGTCCCTTCCCCGTTTTATCTCTTGCTATCAAGGCTAACAATATACCGATAACCGCTTGCATCCCTCCTGACAGATCACCAACAGGGAAACCGTTAAACATCGGCTTTCCATCTGGAAATAAATTGGAATAGGTTATACCAGCAAATGCTTGGTAATTGGGGTCGTGCCCTGGAAGATCTTTATAGGGTCCATATTGTCCATATCCACTGATAGAACAATAAATGATACTTGGGTTTATCTCTTTCACTCTTTTATAGTCTATACCGAGCCGTTGAACTACCCCTGGCCTGAATCCTTCAATAACAACGCCGGCAGTTTTGATCAATCGGTAAAATATTTCTTTTCCATTTTTATCTTTTAAATTTAGTGCTAGACTCTTTTTATTCCGATCTCCACAGTTTACAGTCCTGATAAGCTCTTCATCTAATTCCTTTTTTTCTGGCGATGCTTTAGGAAGAAAAAGTTGAATTGGATCCCATCTCGGTTTTACTTCTACGATCTTTACTACTTCTGCCCCCATTTCACCTAATAACATGGTGCAGTACCTACCTGGAAGTACTGTAGTTAAATCTAATATTCTTACTCCATCCAACGGCAGCATTTTGCCTCGATTCTTACTGTAACACTATCAAATGTGCTAAAGTTATTCAGAAATATCATCCTATCATTCTGTTGCGTAAGAATAACACGATATCCGGCAAGACACATATCAAAATCAGACAGAAATAGTCTGGAATTAAAAAAAGAATTGCTCCCTTAAATATTCCCTCGAGTTTAATCGATTCACCAACTGCGCCCTTTGTTGCATAGGAAGACAATCCAACAGGCGGCGTAAGCGTCCCGATCCCGCACATTTTTACGGTAACCACACCAAACCAAATGGGGTCAAATCCCAGAGATTTTGCGATCGGAAAGATAATTGGCATAGTCGCTACTACAAAAGCAACGGAGCTCATAATCATACCCAGTATGCTATAAAGGACTATAATGATCAGAGCTACAGCTTCTAAGTATATTATTTAAATATTGAATCTCATTTCTATTAACAGCCTTTTTTTAATACCTTTCCAATAATTCTTTCAGTCCTAATCGTTCTATCGATTTATTCATTGGGTAACCAGTTTCCGGGTCCCAGCCCATACTTTTTCGATATTCGGAAGTTAAACTTCCTATATCAATGGTTACCCCTGCAAGGGGTCCTTTGCTCATAGGTGGTATTCCTGCCATACGATTTGGTAATTTTATATCAGATGGCTTAATGCCTTCTCTTATGTTGAAGGATTGGCGCAAAGTTTGAATTCTTGCTCCCGTTTCCAAGGCCTCAGTTATATCGAGATCCCATCCAGTAACAGCATTAAGAAAATCTATTAAAGGGAAATTTCCACCTAATATCACTGGAAACAGGCAAACTCCGGCGCAAGCAGCTACTTGCCAATAGGCAGAGGCTTTTGCACTAGCATCACCTTTACTTTTGTACTCATATCGCTCAAATCCATAGAACTGCAATTCTGGGTAGGGAGCCATTATTGCCGCACCGGTGTCAATACGAGCCATAGGGGTAGCTGTATGGCGACCTGGGGTGGGATCGCAAACAAATCCAGTACCTCGGCTTGGCAGGAAAAGAGTATGATGAAAACCAGGTTCTTGTCCACCTATATGCATTGCATATTGTTCAGATCCCTTCCCTATTTTTTGGGCAGCGATTCTAACCCCATCAGCTAAAATATCGCCAATACCCTCGCGCTTTATAATCTTTTCGAGTATGGCGAGCATAGCTTCTGGGCTCCCCCATCTTAGCTCAATTCCATCAATATCCGTTTTAGTAATGATACCTTTCTCGAAACACTCCATTGCGAAAGCTATGACACTTCCTGCCGAAACAGTATCCAAACCACTTCTATTACACATATCATTCATTTTGATTATAGCTAAAATATCGCTGTTCAAGCACATAGGACCAAACGCAGCTATAGTTTCATACTCAGGCTTATGCACCTCTATCACAGGATAAGTTCCTTTAGAAACGCTAAATATCCCACCACAAACGATAGGGCAATTAGCACATCCGTACTTCTTAAGTTGGTATTTCATTATATTATCATTATCTGCTAGCCTATCCAAGTGAGGGAAAGCTTGCTCCCCAGCTAGGAGCCAGTTCTTTACTGGAGTAACTCCTTCAGCCACCATTGCACCAGTTGTTCCCAAAGTCCCGTATTTATTCAGATTGTGATAGACCTTATTTTCATGAAGTTCATTTATGAACTTTCGACGTAACCGATCATGCCTATCCTTATCAGCTATAACAACCTTTCCACTTCCATGTGCTACTATAGCTTTGAGCCGTTTAGAACCCATAACTGCTCCTACCCCCGAACGAGCTGCAATACGCCCTTTATCATTTACAATACCGCTGATCAGAGATAATTTCTCAGAGGCCGGGCCAATGGATGCTACTTTAATGTTTTTGATGCCAATTTCCTTGGCTAATATTTCTTCTGTATCAACTGTATCTTTCCCCCAAATGTGAGATGCATCTTTCAACTCGAGTCCCTTATCTGTTACTAAAAGATACTTGGGTGATGAAGCTGTGCCTGTAAAAAAAATTGCATCCCAGCCTGCAGACTTTAACTCACTTCCAAAGTACCCTCCCGAATTGGCATCTCCCCACCCTCCGGTAAGCGGTGATTTACATACTGCCATGTATCGGCTTCCTGTAGGAGTCTGTGTTCCTGTCATCGGTCCAGTGGTAAAACCAAGGATGTTCTCTGGACCTAATGGATCTATTCCACCTCTCTGGCGTTCATATAAAATTCGTACACCAAGCCCATGACCTCCTATAAATTGACGTGATAAGCTTTCATCTAACTTCTCTTCTTTAATCTCTCCTGAGGACAGATCAACAAAACCTATCTTTCCTATATATCCTCCTGTCACTGTATAACTCCTTTTAGATATGCTACCTTTTCTATTCTTGACATATTTACCTTCAAGTAGATTAACTATTACATTATTGCCAAATAGGTTTTAACACTATGACATAAAAAAATCACTCTACTTCCTCGTTCAATTTGCCTACGGCTGACCTTCTATGCCGATCTAATGAAAATTATCTAAGATCTCCGTTAAATGCTCTTCGATAAAGTTCGACGATGTCATCGAGAGTGGTTTGGCGAGGATTGAAAACTGTTCCCCCTGTCTTTAAAGCATCTTCCGCCATAATAGATATTCCTTCTTCTTTTGCCGATGTGTTTCTTAATGTAGTTGGGATTCCAAGATCGTAGAGAAGATCCTTTATAACCTGAACAGACCTTAATGCTGATTCTCTTAATGTAAGAACGCTTGTGTTCTCACCCAAGACCCAAGCGATTAAGCTAAATTTATCTAAGTTTGCCGAACAGTTATATTCCATAATATAGGGAAGGAGAATTGCGCAAGCTAAGCCGTGAGGAAGATCGTAATGTCCTCCGAGGGGATGGGCCATTGCGTGTACAGCGCCTGCGCGGGCATGATCTACGGCGACATTAGACAAAATAGACCCAACCTGCATCGACATGGCCTGTTGGATATTTGAAGGGTTAAAGGCAAAAAGACGAATATTTTGTCCAATGAGTTTGATCGCTTGAAGAGCCAAAGCATCGCTAAAGATATTCGCATTACGAGAGACGAAGGCTTCGATGGCGTGAGTCAAGGCATCTATTCCCGTTGTTGCAGCTATGGCCGATGGCAATGAAGCCAGCATATTAGGATCCAATATGGCATACCTGGGTGCCAAGCCTTGGCCCTTGATTACGAATTTAAAATTCTGTATGTTGTTCTTAAGCACTACGCCCTGTGATACCTCACTACCTGATCCCGCTGTAGTGGGAATAGCAATCGAAGGAAGCGGTTGTTTCGAAAATTGGTTGATACCCCCATAATTAGTAAGCGGACCTGGATTGGTCATTAGAAGAGCTACTGATTTTGAAGTATCGATGGCACTCCCACCTCCGATCGCTAATAAAACATCGCATAATTGCTCCCGGCAGAAGGTAGTTGCCTTCTCTACAGTCTCAATAGACGGGTTGGCCTCAACGTCCTTAAATACTGTAAATTGAAACTCATCCCGAAATACCTCTGTCACTCTTTCTGTGACTCCAATCTTATCTATTGCAGGGTCAGTTATAACTAATATCTTATGTGCGTTGAGGGTTTTAAGAAGGCTATTTGTCTGTTGAATCGCTCCAGGTCCCAAAAGGATTCTGGTGGAAATGCCAAATTCAAATATTTCGTTCATCTCTTAATAGTCTTTCATCCTTAAGTTGGATGATAAGTACTCTAAGCTATTTCAAGTAACTTAAGTAAAAGCTTGAATTCCCAAAAGATCACGACCAATAATTAGAGTTTGAATCTCCGAAGTACCGTCAGCCATAGTTACATGTTTAATATCTCTGAAGTACCTTACCAGTGGATAATCCTCTGTATAGCCATATCCTCCATGGACTTGCATCGCTTTTTCCACGACATTCTGTACCATTTGGCTTGCGAACATTTTTGCCATGGAAGCTTCTCTATTGCATTTTATCCTCTTATCTAAAAGAGAACCTACTTTGTATGTTAGAAGACGGGCTGCTTCTGTTTCAACCACCATATCCACGATTAACTTTTGTACCAACTGGTAACTTCCAATGAGTTTACCAAATTGTTTTCTTGCCTTGGCGTACTTTATAGAAGTGTTTATGGCTGCTTGAGCAACACCAATCAATCGACAGGCCACAAAGAAACGAGCATAGTTCAAAAGTGCCAATGCAATTTTAAGGCCTTCTCCTTCTTCTCCCAATAAATTTTCTCTTGGAACTTTCGAATCACTCAGAAATATCTCTGATAATCGAGAAGAATACAAACCCATTTTTTTTAAATCATTTGTACTATAATCGGTTACACCTTTCTCTATGATGAACGAAGAGATCCCTTTGGGCCCTCTTCCTCTATTTGTGGAGGCAAATAATATACCTAAATCTGAAACACTTCCATTGGTGATGAGCGTTTTTGTCCCATTAACTATGTAAAAGTCTCCATCTAAGACTGCAGATGTTTCAATACTCCCAACATCTGATCCTACGTTCGGTTCAGTCATACCATTGAAAATGCTTTTTTCTCCGGATAGCAATAATGGAATAAATTTCATCTTTTGCTGCTCGGTTCCAAAACTGGAGATAGTTAATAGTCCTACGTTAAGACCAAATATCATTACTCCTAATGAAGCCCATGTTCCCGCAACTTCTTCTAAAAGCATCCCGTAGAGACCATATCCCATTCCTTGCCCCCCTTCCTGCTCCGGTAGAAGGCCACCAATATACCCAAAAGGCTTCATTTTTTTAATAAGGGATATAGGAGGTAACTCTCTCCTTTCCTCATATTCATCAACAATCGGAGCAACTTCCTTCTCCATGAATTTTCGAATATCTTTTATTAAAATCTTTTCTTCTTCAAACAAATCAAAATCCATTTCCCATTTCCTTTCTTTAAGGAAGAGAAAATCTTACAAACTCTGTGATTTGATGATAATAATTAATTTGACACACTATATTTTGAATTGCTTCAATATATAGATAAAACTCTCATAGAGACCGTTATACAGAGTTCAGTGGTAAAGAAAATACCATTTTCACGCTTTTTTCAGGTAGAATACTTGAATCATTTACTTTGACCGTTACTTCTGTATCTCTTTTGCAAACTCCTTGGCCGCTCTTCTTATATCAAGCTGAGCCGGTGTTAAATTAAAGTCCATCTTTGTGCCTCATGTTAATTTTTGCTTTTCTCTTAAGGACTCTCAATGCAATGGGGCATCACAAATTCTGCAAAATTTCCGCACTGCAGAATTAGCTATCTTACATCTCGGACAACTTATTTCAAATTTGCCTCTGATCCATTGGCTTATTCCCTCAGGCATAAAAAGAATCATAATCACAATAATGGCAGTGAATATAACCATTCTTACCTCAGGAACATAGATCAAAAGTTGGCTTGAAAAGAAATAAAGGATGTAAGTACCCACCACGGATCCATAAATAGTTCCAGCACCTCCAAAAATCGACCATATTAACGGGTAAACCGAAAAAAGGAAATCCAGTGTTGAAGTACCTACGACTTTCATGGTATGAGCATATAATCCTCCTGCAATTCCACCAAAGAACCCGCTTACGACAAAGGCTAATACTTTATATTTTACTGTGTTGATTCCCGAGGTTCGCGCTGAAATTTCATCTTCCCTGATAGCACAAAAGATAATCCCAGTTCTAAGAATACGGCTTTTTGTATCAGTTAACTTCCACATGATGCTCACTGAAATCAACATCACAGCTAAACAGAAATAATAGGTAAATATAGGAGAATCTGATATCGAAGGTAATCCAAAGATACCCAGTTCACCACCAGTTAATTCTGGGAAGACAAATACAATACCTTTGAGGATAGGAGGAACAGCCAAAGTAACTATTGCCAAGTAAGGTCCCCTCAATCGCAGGGCAGGAAGACAAATAATTAGACCGATGATTATTCCACCAAGAGCTCCGAGTGGTATGGTCACTGAAACTGGGAGCCCTAATCGTGAACTAAGCACGGCAGATACATAGGCACCGATTCCAAAAAAAGCACCGTGCCCTAAATTTAATTGCCCTGTAAAATATAACAAGTCCCAACTTGCAGCAAAGACAGCAAAGATAGAAGCAAAGACGAGGGTATTAAGTAAATATGGGTTAATAGGGGTAATACCTATTAATAAAAGAAAGACAATCCCCACAAGGGCCATGTCTCTCCCGGGGATTGCTAATATATCGAGCTCAAAGATCTTATATAATATCCTAATGTAAGACAATTTTCACAACCTTTCTTCCTCAAAATTTACTCCAAACATACCTTCAGGTCTCAAGAATAAAATAACTATCATCACAAGCAAAGCGACTGCGCCTTTTACAAATGTACCTATGGGAAGATAACTAACAACCGCACATTCCGAAAATCCTAAAATATACGCCGCAATAAGACTTCCTTTAAGACTCCCCAAGCCTCCAAGCACGACAATGGCTAAGACCATTGCAATCGGGGGCACCCACATTGCAGGCTCTACAACATATATTGGGGCCACCATAACGCTGGAAACCGTTCCAAGTCCTATGCCCAGAGTGACAGCCACTGCAGAGACTTTTTTTTCGCTGATTCCCATTAAACTAACAATTTCTCTGTCTTGAGAGGTGGCTCTAATCGCTAGACCTATTTTAGATTTTGATAAAAAGAGCCATAATCCAATAATAAGGGCCAAATTAACTCCGAACGCTAAAATGTATTGATTCAAGACCCTCACTCCTAATAGCTCTTGATATCCAGAAATGAAAGGAGGTACCCGGCGAAAAAGTGAGCCGAAGATCGAACGGATGCCCTCCTCAAAGAAAAATGCAAGGGCTATGCTCACCAGGATGACAATCGTTTCATGTCCTCGTATCCGCTCGATACATAATCTATATGTCGCTATTCCTATAAGAGTACTTATTATGATGGATAGGAGGGCAGCCAAAAAGATGTTTAGGCCAATTAGCGTACACAGAACATAGAAAAAATAAGCAGTTAACATGTAAAAAGCAGTATAGGTCAAATAAACAATTCTGGCTGCCCCCCAAATCAAGCAGAAACCTATTGCCAACACAGCATAGGCCGTCCCAACTAAGATCCCGCTAATTATGAATTGCACTTTCTGTCTCTCCCTTGAAAGGGTACCCCTCTGAAAAGTACACTGCGTTATGAGAAACAAAAACTGGGGAGTGAAAAAGCACTTTTTACTTCCTTTTTTTCCAATACTCCACTACCCATGGTGGTATCTTATACCCTTCAGACCCCTCGTATGTAACCCCTTCCCATCCATGAGGCCAGATACAGCCGATCTTTCCACCCTCACTAAACTGTGAAACGACCCAAGTAATAAATCCTGGGCCGAATACCACGTTGTGCGGAAATGCGTGGTCTCGGGCATAGAATTTTATCCTCCCAGTAATACCTACATAATCCGTCTTTTCAAGCTCGGAAACTACCGCATCAGAATCAATAGTGCCCGCTCTCTCAATGCCCTCTTTTAACACGTAGATCGCATCATAGGTACCAGCAGTATTGGTTGGAAAATCATTATATCTTTTCACATAAGCATCCCAAAAAGGTATGGTTTTATCAGTTATTTTTACTCGAAGGAAACTGGTCATTGCTGTTGTATAGGCCCCATATCCTCCCGTTGCTTCCCAGTAGTGTCTCGAAATTGCCTCCGAACTTCCACCCACTAAAGTTGCTGGGATTCTAAGCTCTCCCCATTGCTTGGCCAGGGTAATGCCCATTGGTCCAGATGCTACTTGAAAGATGACATGAGCTCCGGTTGCCTTTATGGCTGACAATTCAGCGGTCACATCAGTTCCCATGGACGATGGTCTCCATACTCCAACGACCTCGAAGCCTATTCGGGCTGCATTCGTCTCAACAGCCTTGACAACAGGGTCAGCCCATATTATTTTCTCTGCAAGTATTGCAAGTTTAGCCTTTTCTAAGGCTAATTCTTCTCTCACTCTTTTTGAAACATCTTCTAAGTGGTACAAAAGAACCTTCCCCACGTTTGCAGAGTTAGGGGCAATTAGAAAGTAATATTTATACTTATTATAATCCTCGGCGACTCGGGTACACTGCTGTGGATGAAGTGCTCCAACTCCAATAAGAACCTTTTTGTACTTCATAACTATTTCTTGCATAGCAAGTGCAGCTTCCGATCTTCTCATACCTATCAGAAAATCAACTTTATCAACAGTAATTGACTTTTCTGCTGCCATTACTGCATCCGTAACACTGAGTTCCTCGTTTGTATCTATCTTTATAAGCTCTATCGGCTTTTTTACCCCCGCTACACGTACGCCCCCAGCTTTATTTATTTCATCGCTTGCCATTTCCGCTCCACGCCAAAGGTTAAACCCGTCGATAAATTTCATCGGGCTAAGCACCCCTATTTTTATCGATTTCCCGGTTTGGCTCTTTGCTTCTCCTGTCAACCCTATTGTAATTAAAGAGAACACCCATAAACTCACTACGATCATAACAATCCTTTTAGTCATGGTAAAATCCTCCTTTCCTAAATTATTTTTGAAAAAGTTGTTGATTATAAACCCAAATAGGTCTTCATTATCCTTTCATCCCCTTGCAATTCCTCGGATGTCCCTTCAAAAACCACCTTACCTTTAGAGAAAACATAACTTCTGGTAGAAAGGTCAAGTGCGAGTCCAACATCTTGTTCAACAAGAAGGACCGTTACCCCTGTTCGATAAATATCTTTTATACGCATAAATACCTCTTCTTTCACTTTTGGAGCAAGCCCAAGTGAAGGCTCATCAATTAATAGGAGGGAAGGCTCAGAGATGAGAGCCCTCCCAATAGCAAGCATTGCTCGTTCTCCACCAGATAGCGTGCCTGAGACTTGCTTTTCCCTTTGTTTTAACACAGGAAATAGCTTATAAACTCCTTCCAAACATCGACTTATTCTTTGTTTTCCTTCGATTAAATAGGTCCCTGCTATTAAATTCTCCAACACAGTTAACTCACGGAATGGCCTCCCCCCTTCAGGCGAAAGGATCAGACCCTTCTTGGCCCTTTTATAACCTTCTAAATCATTAATCTTTTTGCCATCAAAAATTATATCCCCTTCAATCACTATATTTGAAATTTCCTTTCTCATGCCCTTTTTTATATCTCTTTCCCAATTTGTTAGTCCACATATCGTACGAAGCAGTGTGCTTTTCCCAGCACCATTTGGTCCCACAACACTGATGAATTCACCTCTATCAATCCATAGGCTCACCCTATCTAATACCACAGCGGTATCATAAGCAACCGTCATATTTTTTACTTCAAGAAGCAATGTTAGTCTCCTCTTCGCCAGTGCCCTATATAGGCATCGATCACTTTTTGATTTCTTACTATTTCGTAAGGGGTACCTTCGGCAAGAATCTCACCATAATTGAGTACAATGATTCTACCAACTATTTTCATGAGATCTGATAATTTATGTTCTACGATAAGCATTGCCGGCCCTTCACTATGTAATCTCCCAAACCTACCGCCTTTGTGTAGCCTCCTTAGCGATTTTGCCAATAGTTCTGTTTCATGTGGATTTAACCCCCCAAATGGTTCATCGAGTATGAGTAATTCGGGTTCTGTGGCAAGGGCTCGAGCCATCTCAAGGCGAGTCAAATCTCCTCGAGAAAGAACAGAGGCCTGTTCCTTTGCCAAATCTGAAATCCCGCAGAACTCCAACGCATCCATAGCCCTATTTTCTATTCTTTTTACCCACTCTCCCGTTTTCCTTCCCGACCCAATGCAACCTACCATCACATTGGCTATGAGGGGCAAATTGCGGAAAGGTCTTACTACCTGATGGGTTGCCGCTATTCCCTTTTTAACAATGTCCCAGGGGGAATGACCAAATATATTCTCTCCTCTAAATTTGATTGCCCCCCTATCAGCTTTCAATATACCAATTATAAGTCGTATGAGAGTGGTCTTCCCCGAACCATTTGGACCAATAAGCCCAACCATTTCACTTCTATCTATTTTGAAGCTAACGTTCGATACCGCTGCAAGACCACCAAAATATTTCGTTAAGTTTTCAACTTCGAGAAAAGATTCCATCTTAAACTTCTATCTCCTCTCTCAATTCCCTTCGTGAGACCTTCCCGACGTCTGTTCTTGGAATTTCTCCTCGGAATTCTAAACTCTTAGGAACTTTGTAGGGAACTAATTTCCCCTTACAGTATTCGATAATTTCCTCTTCTGACAGTTTTCCTCTTGCATCAGACTCTAAGACTACTAATGCTTTAATATTCGCCCCCACCTTTGGGTCAGGGACCCCAATAACTGCTGCTTCCTTAATTTTCGGATGAGTTTTTAAAACTTCTTCCACTTCCCGTGCAAAGATTGAATAGTCTTTGTATTTGATCAAATCTCTTTTTCTATCGTAGAAAAAGAAATAACCATCCTCGTCCATACGCGCAAGATCACCTGTTCTAAGCCATTTTTTACCTTCTATTTCTACAAAACTTTTTTCTGTTTCTTGGGGTTTATTCCAGTAGCCCTTCATTACCTGTGGGCCTGTGACTATTAGCTCTCCTATTTCCCCCAAAGGGATCATTTCTGTTTTTTCGGGATCAGCAATAGCCGATACCGTGTTAGGTAGAGGAATTCCAAACGAGCCCGTCTTACATTTTCCAATAGGATTTACGTGTGTTCCCGAAGAGGTTTCGCTTAACCCCAGACCTTCGTGTATTTTCACCCCTGTTCGTCTCTCCCAAGTTTTACTGGTATCTTCAAGGAGTGAATCACCCCCAGCGAAACTAAGCTTAAGCCGTTTCCAATTCAATCTTTTTGTCTTGCCGTAATCTTTAAGTATTTCGTACATACTTGGCACACTCATAAATACCGTTACACCGTATGTTTCGATGTCGTTCAAAATGTCATCGAGGTCCGGAGTGCTTAAAATGATCAGCGTATAACCTCGAATTAATCCGCTTAACATGACTGTCACCTGCCCAAAAATGTGGCAAAATGGCAAATAGGCTATAATGATTTCTTTGCCTTCTTCAAGATTTTTACCCTCCTCAAAGCTGAAGGACCAAAAGGTTTGATTTATAACTTGCTCAGCAAACAGATTATAATGGGTGAGCATAATACCTTTCGGTGATCCTGTTGTTCCTCCAGTATATGGTAGTACAGCTAAGTCCTCTTTTGGATCGATTTCGATCTTTGGTGGTTTCGGTTCGCTTTTCTTAATCAAATCTTGAAACCAATAAATGTTCTCTTGCTTCCGAATCTTAAGGACGGGAACTTCCATTCTTTTATATACAGCCTTGAATATACTTTTTCCCAATAGTTTCTTTGAAAGGGGTAAGTATTCACCAATACCTGTCAAAATAATCCTTCTCAACTTAACACTAGTTTTCTGAACAATATTATAAAGTATATCCTGACAGATAATAGTCTCGGCTCTGCTACCTTCAAGCTGGTACTTAACCTCGGGGGTTACACAGATAGGACTAATTGTTGTTAAAATAGCCCCTACTTTAAGAGCTCCAAAATAGGCGATAACGAATTGGGGACAGTTCAATAGAAATAAGGCTACTATATCTCCTTTTCTGATTCCCAAATCATAGAGAGCAGTAGCAAATCTATCAACTTGATCCTTTAATTCTAAATAGCTTATTTTTTTGCCATAAAAGATTAAAGCAGTTTTGTTTTTCCATTTCTCTACCGCTTTATCAAAAGCTTCTATCAACGAGAGGTTGGGAATATCGATTTCGGAAGGAAGCCCCTCAGGATAAAATTTAAGCCAGGGTCTGCTGAGATATGAATTTCCAATCTTATTTTCCTTCCCTATCTTGCCTTCCGTAAATAATCCCCCTTCGTGGAATTATAAGCTTATTTAGATTTCTGGTCGAAACTCCGGCAGTTGACTATAAATGATGTCTTTAGTCCCATCTTTAATCATTGCTGCTCGCTTAGCCGTTGCCTTATATTTTTCAAAGTCTGCCAACGCATAGATGGAAAGCCTTTGTGCGCCCAGAGATCCTTCCGCATGAAGCGTGAAAACATCTTCATAGGAGGAGGTCAGTTCTCTGATTAGCTTAATTAAGCGAAGTCTATATTCTGTCGGTTTACCTGGCCTCCCTCCGATGTACTTATCGATGAAGTCATGGATCTCAGGATTGAGGTAATCCTTCGAAGAAGGAGACAATGCCTCCGGCGATATCCTGAAGATACTTCGTCGCCTGATGCCAGTTATCCGCGATGAAAAGCTTTGCGATATCCACATACATGGAATTCGTATAAACCAACTTTGAATCAGCTTCAGAGACACAGTGTTCGCAGGCAGCCCTGCCCATGACCTCGGTCGCGTCCGCATAGAAACAGAAAACTAAAAATATTCCCTTTTTCGGGTAGAATACTTGAATGATTTACTTTGATCATCACTTTTGTATCACTTTAAAACTCTTCTTATTTTTTGCTTGCCAAAAAGGAAGAAATTTATTGTAGGAAGTCATAATGTGGTCCCTTACAAGGGCCTCCACCCGATTAGCGTCTTTTTTAATAAAACATTCTAAAATTTCACTATGCTCATCAATGCTATATTCATAGTGCTCCTGATCATAGAAAGATGAAAATAGGAACCAAATAGACTGGCGCCTCAAATTTTCCAGAAGCTCAATTAATGTATTATTCTTACTCGCATCAATAAAGATTTGGTGAAATTCAAAATGTTGTTTAACGTAAGACTTAAGATTCCTCTTTTGGGCTGACTCAATCATCCCAGTCAACATTAACTTCATTCTCTTAATATATTCAGGTCCCATGTGAGAAATTGCTAATCGAGCAGCAAGACTTTCCAGATTGGCTCTGATAGGAAAAATCTCCTGGATGTAATCACCTGTGATGGTTCGAACAAATGTGCCCTTACGGGGGACAGTAACAAGCAGCCCATTCTTCTCTAAAATGCGGAACGCTTCCCGAATCGGTCCACGGCTGATTCCAAATTTCCTTTGAAGTTCACTCTCAACTAAACGCTCTCCGCCTTTCAATTCACTTCCGATGACTTCATTAGTCAAAAAATCGGTAACCTGTTTAACCAAAGAAGTAGAATATTTTGGAACAAATTTGTTTTCAACCATGATAACCATTATCGGAGGTTTAATTTTTGTTAACAGTCAACCGTCAACAGAATACAAAATTTAATAATAAATGTCAAGAAAAAAATATTTTTATTTTTTATTAACAAAATCATAAACTTAAATTTATCAATAAATTATTCTTTAATCTTTTATAATTATAAAAATTACCAGAATATTGGTTTTTTTCACGCTTTCTATGATAAAGAAATGCAAGTAAAAAAATCATTTAGAATATAACCATAGATAGCAATCCTTTCTTTTCAGGGGTCTATTTTTAAGAAATATTTATTTATCCTAATCTGGGGAGCCAACTGATCAATCTTCTATTGGTGCCCGGAAAATGCCTGCACACAAGGTAACTTCGGATCTGGTCATTTCACTCACCCCAATTAACTTTGCCAAATCCCTTTGAAATAGCCCTTGCTCCAATCGCCACTTTTTGATACATTCTCTTAAGGTTCGGGCAGGGTGAAGGGACATTCGGAGGGTAACTACCAAAGGGTGGGAGTTTTTGTAGTTCGGAGCTGTACGGTTGAGCATACGGTTTCAAGATACAAATTATTTTGCGACGAGGGCAGAAACCTCAGTAACGAAACGGCGGGAGTGGAAAAGATGCGTGTGACTATATGAGACACGAAGAAGCATCACAGCTATTAACCCTCATGCAATCATTGCCTTTTTCGTAGTTCCTGCCTCTTTGTATCTATTTTATTTAGTAAGATATCTGCTAGCAACTCATATGCCAATCTATTTTCAAAGGCTTTCAAAAGATGTTTCGCGCCATCCTCAACGTGATTTATCCTGAATATTCAAAAACTTATTAAGGATCACGACATTTTGATACATTTGATTCTTGTAAAGAATGGAATCTGAAGGCCTAGTTTAAAACAGGAAAGGTTTGTCGATCTTGTTAAAGCAGTAAATGTTTTCTTCTTAGATTTCGATTCATAATGGGATTCGACAAGAATTTTCGTTTGGATGATCTTTTCATGCCCAGATTCAAATTTTAATTTTTTAAACAAACTAATTTGCAGATAAAGTAGAAAGGCTATTGCTGGTAGGGTCAAGGAATGGCGAGTTACCTTAAGTATTCCCTTGGCTGTGTCCTATTATTTTCGGCACCATAATCTTGAGCGATCAACTCATTATTTTGATTTTCAGACAGGAATTTTTGCCATCTGCTTTAGCTTTGAGAATACTTATAAGGTCATTAGCTCCTTTTGGTTTTAATCAAATATTTGGTACTGCCTTAATAGCCGGTCACAAGCAGAACATACTTCTGCATGCGAACTTGGTTGCAATGTTTGGAAATATAGGTCTAGATCTTTTATTGATACCTCAATACGGATTCGTTGGGGCAGCGGTAGCTAACATTGCTTCAGCCTTTATAGTACTTATTTATCAAGCTCGTTGTGTATCGAGGTATTTATTTAAAGCAAATTGTATTAATTATATTCGTAAACCATTTATTTCCTCTGTTATCATGAGAGGGGTTTTACTGTTATTAAAAGAGAGAAGCCTGTTAATTTCAGTACCCGTTTCTGTGCTTATTTATTTTATCGGTTTATTGGCACTTAAAACATTTTCGTGTCGAGATAGAGATCTAATAAGGAAGCTTCTTAGGAGAGAAAAAGATCTAGTTTGGAATAGAAGTGATTAATCTTATGGCGCATCCGTGAACCCCTCCTTCTCGGTTCTGGGCTACTCGGACTTTGGGGAGCGAGAAAGAAGTTAAAAAAGTAAATCAATATTCAATTGTCAAAGACTAAAGGCAGGGTCAGAAATGGCTCTGCCTCTTTTGTGCATAGTTCTATCCGTAATCGTTGACTGTCAGGAGTATCTTGAGTTGGAGAGTAGTAGGTGAAGCAAACAACCTCATTCATATCTCCCCTATTCTAAGACCCCAAAAACCGATCCCATAACCGAGATACCCTGTGAAACCTGCTCCTGACAATTGTAAAAAGAATGGAATGAACACACCAAACTAAAAAACCCGTTACAGCATTCAAATAGAGAATAGCCAGAGAGAACCTCCCTCCCTTTTATTCCCCTCCATTCATCCAGTATTTCCTTCAGATAGACTAATCAGAGATAGACTCAATCTCTACATATATTAATTTTTGAATCCTTTATTCACTTCATTACCCATTCTCTACTTTCACAGTATTTCAACAGTAGCTTTTACAGCATTAAGAAAAATAAAGGCACCAGTTCACAGTATCAAGTTCTACTGTGTACCTGGATTAGAAATCTACTGTGAAAATTTTCTACTGTGATCGCGAGACAGTGACCGAGGATTCATCACTTCAATTCCAACCCGTCCCTAATCTTTAAACCTGCCCAAAGAACTACCTGCCTGAAAGATCCAGAACCGTTCCTTATTTGATTTGAAGGAAGTCCTTTTCACTAAAAGAATCGCCATTCCAAAACGAAAGGAGGCTGAATATGAACTCTGTCCCCGAAATCCGCAGAGAAAAAGTTTTCATTCCACCACAGATGACAACCAAAGAGATCAAGGAGAAATACGGTTTGTCATCAAAAAGAGCGAGAGAAGTTTTGAAACAAGGTTTCTTCGTAAAAAACTATTCTAAGAAACAGATCATCATCGACCCAGAAAATTTTGATCCTGCAGTTTCCTACTCCACTGCCAAGAGAGTTTATTGGAAAAACTTCAGATGGAGCCCTATAGCGCAGAGTATCAAGGAGGACTTGATCCAGGAGGCAGTCACGAGAATGTATGAACTCTCAGGGAAGGTCAAAGAGAACGCCAACGGGAAGTATGGCATCGGATACGGTTACTTTTGGGTCGCGCATAACGCAATGCTTACGCTTCTCAAGAGTTGGGAGAGGCAGATGAGGTTTCGTGTGTTCGGAGATATTGAAGATGAGCAGATGGCAGTAAGAATTTACAATTCTAGGAAGGAGTTGATTCTTTAGTAACCGGAGTGAGCACCCTCTAAATTGTCCTCCTGGTTCTCTGGGTGGATTATAAGAGGTAACCTGCTCACTTTTTTTTGTTGTCCTAATAGGTGGCTACCCAGAATAGAGTTAGCAGAACACCCTTTCGATCCGAGATAATGATCTTTAGACACCTGTCGAGACAAGAATTTTCTATTCAAGGACCTCGAAATCGAATAGAGAGGCACCATGAAGATACACAAGACAGTTTTTTTCATTTTGACAGGGTTTTCTAATTGTCTAGAGGACATACCCTCACTCCTCCCTGGTGAATATCTCTTTCTCAACGAGCAACCGGGTAAAGGCTTCTTGCTGGATAACCTGGGACATGAGGAGTTCTTCAAAAAACACGATTTGTTTGGGATCAAGGGGGATTGCCATGTACCACCTCTTCAAATAGGAGAGGGTGTTTTACCTACCTGGCCCTTCTGGTTTGCTACGGCTATTATCTTTATCCCTTTTTACTCGTTTGAACTGAAATAACTTGTTTGGTGAGATAAATATAAATATGCTACCTATCGTCACAAACACTATCCCCAAAAGGATGAGCGATCCAAACAGGAAGGAGAGAAGACCCACTGCGTCAATTATTGCCTTGCCCAATCCTTTCGTGTCTTTTGTGCTGGTCGGCATTTTACCAACCTTTCGAGCAGATGTGGAAATGTGGGCCTGTAGCCTCCCCTCCTGCAATCCTGCGGAGCGAGGCAACCAGAATCCCCTATGGGAGTGAGCTGGGAAAAAACAAGGGGAACAATTAGAGACCTTCCCTTGCCCTTACCGAATCACCTTTACATTGGCAGCTTGAGGACCTTTGGGACCTTGAGTGACTTCACATTCAATTTCGTCCCCTTCGTTGAGGGATTTAAATCCCTCACTCTGAATGGCAGAAAAGTGAACGAATACGTCCTTTCCGTCTTCCGTTGTTATGAATCCATATCCCTTCCTCTCATTGAACCACTTAACCTTACCTTTCATTTGTAACCTCCAGTGAAATATGATTCTGAATCAAAAGATTCTTTTTCTCTTCATCTCCTGGTCCACCACCTTCACCATCTCTAAAAATTCCTCTTTAGTGAATATCCCCTTATCTACAAGCAACCTGGTGAGGGATTCTTGCTGGATAACCTGAGACCTGAGGAGTTCTTCAAAGGGGACGACTTGTTTAGGGTCAAAGGGAATTGCCATAGAGACCTCCCGAAGGTTCTATTCTGTCTTATCGCAACCAAGGTATCTGAATAAACCAGTAACAAAGTTTCCCCATGTTGGGATTAACTTATCAATTTTATATGGAATAAGTGCCACTTTCCCATTGTGGATGATTTTGTGTATCTCTTCTAACTTCTCGAATCTCAAGGGCCAGGTAATTTTCCCTAACTCGCAAATCATGTGAATGCTTTTGGTCTTTTCATCAATATCAATTATTCGCAACCGCTTGTAACCATCTCCTGCGAAAAACTCGAAATTCTTGTCTTTCATTTCAATCAGTTTTTCCCAACTGAAGGAGCACTTTGGCAGACAGACCGCTTGCTTTTCAATGACATTTTTTTCTATAAACTTTTCTTTCTTCCCCTTTGTTTTTTTCATATCTCCTAAAATCTCCAAACAAGAATCCGATCTATTAGTCAAATGCTACCTTCCTCTCCCCACATACACCTCCGAATGATTCTCATGCTCCTGCCAATTCTTTGTATATCGTTCAGCCAATTTCTTATCCCTAATCACGAGGAGGTTCTCAGCATTACTCTCCTCAGCTGCCTTCGTAAAATTAAAAGACCCCGTAATCACAGTTTCCCCATCAATAACCATCACCTTATTGTGTGCGATGGCGTGTTTAGCATCTATCTTTGTAGGGATTCCTGCATTAAATAGAAAGGTGGCTGATGAATACTTCTGTGTCCGTTGGCTCTTATCCAGAATGACTTCTATCTTGACTCCTCTCTTATGGGCATTCAACAGGGCTTTGGCGATTGGAGCGGAGGTGAAGGAGTAGGCTTGAACAAGGACGGTATTCTGGGCCTTATTCAATTCCCGGATGATGGAATCTGTGCATCCACCATGCGGCGAGAAATAGACTTCCAAGGTGGGGGACTTATCTTGGGGGAGGGCAGGCGATGGAGACAAAACCATCCGGACGGTCACGACAAAGACGGCAAATAAGCCAGTTATTCGTTTCATGCATTTATCTCGGGGGGCTTCAACTCGGTGGCGAGATTAGTCTTTGCAAATCTCTGGAGTCCCGATGGGTTTTGGTAGGTGAAGTAGTTGGTCCGTAATGAAAATATCTCTCACTGTTGGTTTTTATCTTGCTTAGCCTCTCTTCAATGACTTTGATGTACTCCATTTTGTTGTCGATGAGAGTTACGTTACGTTCTAATAACTCTGCTGCAACGCCTGTTGAACCACTCCCTGCAAAGGGGTCTAATACATTGCCACGTGGTATTGTAAACAATTTTATGAAGAATTCAGGTAATCCTACTGGAAAAACTGACGGATGCCCCATATTCTTGCCGACCAAAGGAACTGATACTGTATTGCCTGGTAGTACCAATTTCTTGTTTTTCCAATTTCTCAAATCACGCCCAAACCCACTATTGTTTTCGCTGTTATGTCTTTGGTTACTCTTACCAGTCAGTTTTGCGAGCCTTTTTTCCGCCCAATTTCCCATAGGCTTCATCACTGCTTTTTGGTACATGGCGAAATGTTTTTGTTTTGTCATGTGGAAACAATACTCCCATTCATCACGCAAACGATTTTTCCAGTATCCAGGCATTGCATTCGGCTTGATCCAAAGGTAATCATCCACACAATGCCAACCAAGTTCCGATAAAGCCAAGATTGTTTTCCATACAAACCTGTTCCGTACCCCGTCGACAATCTTGTCTTTTATGTTCAAAACAAAAGAGCCGTCCTCAGCCAGAATCCGCCAGAACTGGTCATGGAAACTCAAAATGAAGCATTGGTACTCCTCTGGCTTGATACTGTCATAATGTTTTTTACGAGCATCAGCGTATGGGGGGGACGTAACAATCAGGTTGAAATATCCATCAGGAAATTTCTTCAATACCTCTCGTGAGTCCCCCAAATAGATTTCAGTTCTACATTTCATTTGATTTATCAGCTTTTCTTTTCGAACTAAAAATTACCTTCGCACTTCTTCCACAGAATAAATCTACAAGTTTATAAGCGTCATTAAAAAATCCCTTTTGATCAAGGAGACCGTACTCACGGCAACATTTACCGAAAGAATCAAGTATTTGTTGGGGTATTTCGATTTCAAATTCGTCTTTTTCTCCTATATCAAGCAGGACATCCAAGACCGCCTTAATAATTTCCTCATAACTATAGTTAGAAAAGAAGGGCCAAAAAAAGTCAGACATCCATATCTCAGTATTATAGGAGTAAGGAGTTTTGGTCTTCTTTTCATAACGAATGTTTCGAAGTCCTCTTTCCATAACAATGCCAAATACACATATATACGGGCCAGAACGGTTTTTGTCATTTTTCGCCATATTTTCTAATGCCCGTATCGCCTTTGGCATGTCCTGCCCACCTACCGTATTTGAACGATTCTTAACTGATGAATAGATATTCAGCACTTCTTTTGAATTCAGAATCTTTATAGTGGCATTGAAGTCAGCTTCCTCAGAACCAAGGTCGGAAACAGACAGGAATCGCTTTGAGCCAATGGCTGTTCCTTTGGCAATGTATTGGTATCGCCAACCTGAATTCATACGCTGTTTTTGTAGCATCCTGTTTCTGAATTGCTCCTTAGCCACGTCAGAATAATGCCTGTTCAAACATACATGTGCGGTAGAGGCAGGATCACCGCAATATTGGAGAAAATATTTAAACAAATCCTTACCAGTTTTTTTGTAGAAATCTTCAGTTGTATCGCCTGTTATTTTTAAAATCGTTCGGCTTGATTTCTTATTTGCATAGAATATTGAGTCAACAATTATGGCTTGCAATTCAGAAATTGGTATCTTACACACATGGGGTTGTAATTTTGAGTCATCCAAATAACCATGAAAGGGACTATCTTCATCCGAAATTCGGGGGTAGCTTTGAGCACTGATATTTTTAGCCATCAATCTTTCTCTCTTTGAGCTATAATTTTCTCTTTATTGCCGAATGGAAAAAGAAGTTGCGGATGTCGGTCTTCCTCTCCTTTTAAAAGGTAGTCTACAGCGTATCGAACGATCCATCCAATTGAAACATGACTCTTGATGGCTATATCTGAAACACTCTTGAATGTGTCCTCATCAAGGCTTATAGTGATGCGGTGATCCAGTTTCTTTTTAACCACAAGAAGCGCTTTCTTACATCAGTTTGAATCAAAGCGGTGATATCTGGTGATATAATAAGGAAATCATGGGAGGATGTCAAGAAAAATTTTCACACTCTCCATATGGATTCTTGCAAAAAATATCATTTTAAATTTCAACAGGTTAAAAACTGTAACACGGGTTCGATTCCTGCCACCCAAATATTTCTTTAAGACAAACGAGTTTGATTTTCCTCCTATGCCCTACAAACCTTCCTAAAATTCCACCTCATACTTACCTGTTCATCCTCCACTTTGCTGAACCTCTCCTCCTCCACCGGATATTATTCTCGACATCTAATAAAAGAGACTGCATATCCTTAATGCTTCCTTTGATATATCCCTTAATATCTTCAACCTCCCCATGGGTTATGGAGAACCAATTGGACTTGTCAAAAGAGAGGTTGTACTCGATGATCCTTAGGGATTCGGGATGGACGTGCCATTTCTCCATTGCATAAAGGGCGTAGCAAGCAAGTTGAATGGAGAGGTCTTCAGAGAGGCTCTTACCCGTTTTCCAGTCATAAAGGTAAATCTCATCTCTTTCCTTTATGGCACAGTCAATGGCTAAGTTGATTCTAGTATTATCCAAATGGAAAGAGGAGAACCCCTCCACTTCAAGCCACCCATCTCTCGAATGGGATTTTAGGCCGTCGTAGATATCCGAGGCATAAAAGTTTCTGAGACAAGTCTCCACATTATTTGCCACTTCTTTCCATTGGTCATCAGTCGATCATCTTACTCTTTTTGAGCTTTCCAAATGCCCAATTTTGTAATGATTTTTAGTCCACATAACCACCTCAACTGCCTGAGTGCCTTTGAATCTCCCAAGGAAGCCTTTGTTATTAGTTCTGATTGATCTCGATATTTTTCTCTGAAATTTTTAACCAGCTCCGTGTCTGATCCTTCCTTTCCCGCCTCCCGGCACAGTGATAAGATTAATTCATCCTCTGTCACCCCTTGACCTCCTTCCATTTTCGTCTTGATCTTGACAGTTAGACTTAATCGGTTTCACCGCATTTAACCATGATGAATCTCCCTGACCTTTGTGATAGCCCACGGACTAAAATTAAAAAGGCAATCAATTTGGTTGATTTTTTCGTGTTTCTTTTAAGTAGATCTTGCAGAACATTAGTTTCAAAAGGGATCCTTTTAAAAAATTTACGGCAGCTCTTCTGAAACGATACCCTTTTCGACATATATGGGATGGGCTATCTTTCTCAATGAAGGAAGTTTTTTTGCAAACATGGCTGAGCCCAAAATGCAGGCGATTCCGCCCATCATTACTGTGTTTGGAGCCCCTATTTTACTTGCTAAACCTCCTGCTAAGAGACTCCCAAAAGGCACCATGCCCATAAATGCCATCGTATAAAAACTCATCACTCGGCCCCGTTTATCCTCCTCAACAATGGTCTGTAAGACTGTGTTGCTCGATGCCATTTGCACCATCATTCCGAAACCAGTCAGTAACATAAATAACAAAGAAAGCCAAAAGAGACGAGATAAAGAAAAGGCAATAAGTCCAATTCCAAAGAGACTCGCAGAGATGACAATGATTTTACCTAACCCCAAAACACTTTTTCTGGAGGCAAGATAAATGCTGCCGGCTATGGCGCCCACTCCCGTTGCTCCCATAAGAAAGCCGAGAGCCTGCGGTCCACCATGTAAAATCTCTTCAGCGAAAATTGGCATCAGTACTGTATATGGCATTCCCATTAAGCTTACCAACGCAAGTAGTAATAGCACCGACCTGATGGGTACAAAACCAAAGGCGTAAGAAAATCCTTCTTTCAATCCTTGGAAAACTCGCGACCTTGGGGTTTCCCTTTGTTTGGGAGCGATTTTCATAGCCAACAAAGCCGCAATAACCGCAATAAAACTCAGACCATTGAGAAGGAAACACATTCCTTCACCCAGAGTAGCGATTAGCACCCCTGCCACGGAGGGTCCGATCAGACGGGCACCATTGACAATAGAGGAGTTTAAGGCTATTGCATTTCCCAAATCCTCCCTTTTTTCGATCATATCCACTACAAACGATTGCCGTGTTGGGATGTCCAATGCGTTTATAAAACCAAGAAATAGACTTACGAAGATGATTTGCCAGACAGCGACCGTTTCCGTTAGAACGAGAATTGCTAAAATCATGGCTTGGATCATAGACAGGGTTTGTGTGATAACTAAAATGCGATGACGGTTCCATCTGTCAGCCAATACTCCAGCCAAAGACGAAAAGAGAAAGGTCGGGATTCTACTTGTAAAGCCAACAACACCTAATAATAAGGCTGAACCAGTCAACCGGTACACCAGCCAACCCATGGCAATTTGTTGCATCCACGTGCCAACGAGAGAAATACCTTGTCCGCCAAAGAAAAGGCGATAATTTCTATGACTCAATGCACGAAAGATTAACCTCAAGCCATTTTTGTCCTGAGGATTAGATGGATCAGATTTCATCTTATTGCTCTTTATTTTATGAAATACCACATTAAAAAATCGAGATGCCATTTCCCAAACTTTTTCAATAACCCAAAAGCAGTTGTATAACAATAAGGATTTTTAGGATGTTTGAGATTGGCTACGGAAGATGCGTCCTCCCCCAGAAGTTATACCCACTTTCCTCAAATGAAAACCACCCTGATGAATAGGTTTATTGATGCTCGGCTCGGCACCGCCACTGGGTTAGTGGGGAGGCCTTCAGGCTATGAGTTTGGGTGGGAGGGTAGGATTGGGGTATGGGTAAGTTGCTGACCATGTTCTTTCTCACCGGATCAGGAAGAGGAATAAGGATCACTCTGATGAGATTTAGTTTCTGGGCACACTTTGGACAACGTTTTTTTGAACGTAAGTTATTGATTTCATTGGCTGGGGGGCGAGGATTCGAACCTCGGTAGCAAGATCCAGAGCCTTGCGTCCTGCCGCTA
>Ga0209777_10001463_pt1 | contig 33958 bp, 31 predicted proteins | sample FrelakmetHBP12HB_FD_187147 | JGI IMG/M metagenome (GOLD analysis project Ga0209777, IMG submission 187147) | Freshwater lake sediment microbial communities from the University of Notre Dame, USA, for methane emissions studies -HBP12 HB (SPAdes)... | ecosystem: Environmental > Aquatic >... | reverse complement strand
GGTGATTAGACGCCTTCGCATTGGATTATATGGTCGTTGCTCTCCCCTCGCATTATTTTTCTTAATGGGGCGTGTGCCAAAATGCCGAAAACTATATATATAAGTTGAGAATCTGATACTCTTTATGTTATAACTAATGGGTGGTAAATAACTGGGTATTCGGTGTGAATCATATGGTATTATTGAAAACTGACAGCAAACAGATAAAACAACTTGAGCAATTAGCCCGCAGCACAAATGCAGAGCTTACGCCAGTTCTAGACCCGGATATTTCAGTTGACAGGGGAATGTGGAGGAAAAAATCCGATTCCGGGCCGGGCTATTGCCAGTGGCTGAATTTCAGATTTGAAAACTATGTAAGAGATGTTCTTAGCAGGGATGGTTCCAGGCCATATGTCCATTTGGACATTGGAGGCAGCAGTGGATATTTCTGCAGCCAGTTGGCCTCTATTGACAGCCGCATTGCAAGCTTTGCCATTAGCAAAGATTATTTTCAGCCAGACATTCCAAACGAGAGGGTTTTTGTTATGGATTTGGGCCAGCCTGCTTCATGGAAAAGTCTCCCCGACAGTTCCATTGACTTAATCACATCAACCATGTGCTTTTGCTATGTAGATATGACGGGCAGGCAAATCCTGCCACACATAAAGCGCATTCTGACAGAAAGGGGCCTTGCTGTATTGGACGACTATTTGTCAAAGGATGAGGATGATACAGACAAGATATTAGCCATGAGTGCTGTTACACGCACAAGGCTTGGAGTGTATGTGGTTGCCAAATCAAAAGCGCTTCCTTGGCAAAATTACCAGATTATTGGAAGGCAGCAACCCTGAATGCGCATTGGCCCTGTAATTTGAGCCGGACAGGGCACAATCTTTAAATAGGGGGTTGTAAAACATTAATCCGACGCCCCAGTGGCTCAGTGGTAGAGCGCGTCCTTGGTAGCAGCGAGCGAAGTGAGATGCTTTTGCGCGCAGCGCAAAAAGGACGAGGTCGCGAGTTCGATTCTCGCTTGGGGCTTTGCTTGTTCTGTTCCGAAAACCTAATAAAGGAGAAACCGAAATAGAGTACTATGTTTTTGTCCGGCAATATCAAAACCTTCAAGCAGCTTATCAACAACACAGAGGTTATCTGCAGAGTCAACTTCAACGGGTACCCAAAGGGTATGTTTGAGCAGGACTGGCACATCTTTCAGATGGTTAATTCTGGGACCTGGAGAGACCCGAGTCAGTGGCCTACCGAATACCGGGAGAGGCTTAAAGCATACAAGGAGGCAGAGATTTACTTTAGGGATGACATCCACGATAAAATCAGGCAGGATGTTAAGCCAGACTCCAGTTACAGACAATACCAGGACGTTTGCGCAAAGCTTGTTGCAAGATACGTCTTCTACCTTGTTGCGCACGACATGAAAACGATTATTGAGGGGCTGGAAAGAACCTGGGTAAAAATAATAATCAAAGACAGGCAAGAGATAGAATGTTATGCATTCCACGATGAGGTAAGTAGCCTAGCTGACCAGTGTTATATCCAGTTAAGCGGACAGTTCCTTCTTGGCAGGGTATATGCGCCCTGGTTGTATAAAGCGAGAATTGATGCTTCTGTAATTGACAGGACGGTTAGCCATGAGATGCAGCACCAGGTTGAGTGTGTTAGGGGCCTATATGAGAGAGAGTACAAGATGCAAGATAAGATTAAGAGGTTTATGCGGATTCACCCAAACCAATGGCTTGGTTGCATGAGCCAGCTTTATGGGATTTTCTGCAACATCTACACAGAAGGACTTGCAACATTTATCAACAGAAGGTATGGTGCAAGGATCATTTTTGACCTGCCCAAAATAGAGAAGCACATGGAACTTTTAGAAAAGATTGCAAAAACCCCTGACAAGGAAAAATCAATCCGGATTTATGAAGATGAGTTCCGTCCAACCTTTTATAATGGAGAGTACTATGTTGGCTATCTTATGTGCTGCACAATAGGTATTAACCTATTAAGACAGAAGCCGGGCAGGTTCAAGGCTGTGCACATTCTCCATCCAAAAGATGAATGGATATCGTTCAAAGATCTTGACCGTTTCCTGCATGAACACAAGGTGGTTCAGATAGAGTTTCTTGACCAGGAGACATTTAACCAGACATATACGTTGCTTACGAAGATAAACGATCAGAGGGAATTCATTAGGTTATACACCAGGGCTTGCGACGAGCTGGGTCTGACATGGCCTGCTAAGTTTTATGACTTCAAATTCTTTGACCATCTCAAGAGGCTTGCAACAAAGTATTATGAGAGATATAGCAGAGTAATTGAGAAAAAATATGAGAATGACTAAAACACTTTTCAAAAATAAAAAAAGCAGGGTATTACCCTGTATTTTAACTGCTTGCCGTCCTGAAGCTCTTCTCCAGCACGTTTGACTCCCAGATACCTCCATGGTAGTTGGCTATTTCAATGGTATTTGCCGTGCGCTCAAGGACAAGGGTTACGGCATACCTTCCGCTCACTCTCAGCACAACGCCGTTGCTGCCCACTTTATCGTCAAAATCTTTGTTGCCGGTGCAGTAGATGTAGTTGGTGTTCTCGCCGGCGAGATTTCCAGGATGGCAGGTTGCCTTTATTATCATTGTGCCGTTTATCTTGTTATAATCCGAGTTGGTTATTGGAGGTAGGAATATTGTTGCTGCAAACTCCCGCGGCACATCGCCTATTCCTGTGTAGAATGGTATTCCCAAAAACAATACATCAGGAATGTCAAAGAACGCGGGATTCAGTTCACCTGTCTCTTTTATGGTTGTTGTGGTTGCCGGTGCCTGTGTTGTGGTCGCCTTCATTGTTGTCTCAGTTGCCGGGACAACGCCCTCGTCGCTGTCGCATATATTGTTGCTGTTCCTGTCAAGGCAGCACTCTGTGCCCTTCTGCATATACGGCGCGTTGCAGACAACCGCAGCCGGCTTGCTGCAGCCTGCGAACATTATTACAGATAATATAACCAAAGCAAACAAGATTTTGTTCATGAAAATCACCCCGAAAGGCCTATAATTGCATAGGGGTATTTATCTTTTTTGTTTTGCAGCAGCCAATTGCTCGTAAATCGGCTTGTAGGGGTCATACTCTTTAAATAATCCAGCCAGCTGAGCCCCGGTAACATTGTTGCCAATAATATCCACACATGAAAAGAATCCCCTTGACAGGGTAAGGCGCCAGGTACCCCGGTCTGGTATCAATTTCACGTTTTCCCCCCTGTTCTTGTCCACAATAAAAAAATTATAAGACAGAAAATCTGAGCCTACAGCATTTACCAGCACATCCAGGGGCACGCCAGAAGGATACTTGTCAGCAATTTCCTGGGGAAGCCTAACAGGTTCCGGGCTTTCTTTCGCTGTGAAAGATTCACTTAATGATTCCTCGGATGTCCGGCTGGTGCGCCTTTCTTTCATTGTCGGCTCCAAATAAGGGTTGTCAATGCCTATTGCACTGGCTGCCGCAGCCAAGCTTTCATAGCCGAGTGCCAGCAGCACCTCTTCTTTTCTTTCTCTTTTAATCCCAGCCTGAAGATAAATGCGGATTAGGTTGCCAACATTAATCTCGTTTCCTTTGATTATCTCAGGATACCTGTGCCTCAGTGAGATTATCTGTGACGGGCTTTTATAGCCGCACACCCGCATTATCTCCTCTGTTGAGAGAACTTCATCAACGAATCTTTGTGCATGCTGTTCACTGGATTTGCCAGCATCCTCCTGCAGCCTAAACAGGGCACTGCACTTCTGCGCCAGACCATCCTGTTCAGGGGCTGGCTTATCTTCCAGCAGGGAAAGCGCTTGGTTAATTCCGGTAATATTCAGCTTCCTGAGCAGCTCCACAGATCTCTTCTCACCAAGCGCGCAGTCTGCAAGGCCGTGTATCAGGTCCCTCTTTGTTATACTGGCATCATCCTGCAAATACTCACTAAATACAATTCGGTAGCGTTCTCCGGATGTTCCGAGAAATAATGCAGCATCATCCCAGCTTATGAGCGCGTCCAGGGAATCGCCTGCTATGCGCTTTATAGCTTGCCTAACTATTGGTTCGTCCGTCATAATGATGGAGTTAGCAGAAGTATATATAAACATTTGCAGTTTTAACCACTTGAAAGTATAGTCATTTTAAGCGAAATGCGGTTTATATCCCAAAACCAAAGCATTTATAAAATAAAGGAGGTTTTGCATTTTGCGAGGTGAAGGAAAATGGCAAAAGTGAAAGTTTACTCAACACCCACATGCCCCTGGTGCCACACGGCAAAGGACTTTTTAAGGGAGCATAAGATTGCCTTTGATGACATTGACGTAAGCACAGACAGGGCTGCTGCCCAGGAAATGGTCAAGAAGAGCGGCCAGATGGGCGTCCCGGTTATTGAGATTGACGGCAAAATCATTGTGGGCTATGATGAGGAAGCTGTCAGGGCAGCGCTGAAGATTAAGTGATCTGGGCGGTTTTTTTCTTTCATTATCAAAACTTTTATAAACCCTTCTCTGTTCTTATTCCCCTATGGGCCCATGGTCTAGTGGCTATGATGCTGCCTCGACATGGCGGAGGTCGCCGGTTCGAACCCGGCTGGGCCCATTTACTTTAATCGTGGGATGAGCGCAGCGAATCCCACAAGGGAGGTTTCTCCGACAAAGTCGGAGAACTTGGTCGAGCTACGCTCGAGCAAAGTATCGGAACCGAAGGTTCTGATGTGGGAACCCGGCCCACCATTTTCAAAAAAGCAGGAGATAAAAGATGAAGCTTAAAGTAAGGGACCTGGACATAAGCACAGGGGATGTTTTCATAGCTGTCATAAACAAGATTGACGCAGAGAAGCTTGACCTGCGCAGCGGGGAGAGAATTGTAGTAAAGAAGGGCAGGAAAAAGGTTGTGACTGCCATAGACATAACCCACAGCAGGAAGATTGTGCCGCCAGGCATGATTGGCCTTTACAGGGAACTGCAGGAGAGCTCAGGACTCAGGGAGAATGACTTGGTCACAATTTATATCTCCCAGTACCCCCAGTCTCTGTCTTACATTAAAAAGAAACTGCGCGGCGAGCGCCTCAGCCAGCAGGAGTTTGACGAAATTATAATGGACATTGTGTGCAACCAGCTGACAAGGGTGGAGATAACCTATTTTGTCTCAGCCTGCTACATACATGAGCCTTCAATTAATGAGACAATATACCTGACCAACGCAATACTGAGGACAGGCGAGACCATCAAGTTTGACGATTATCCTATTGTTGACAAGCACTGCATTGGCGGCGTTGCGGGAAACAGGACAACCATGGTTGTGGTGCCCATTGTCACTGCAGCAGGCCTGACCATGCCCAAGACCTCATCAAGGTCAATAACATCGCCGGCAGGCACAGCAGACACAATGGAGGTGCTTGCGCCTGTGAGCCTGACCATACCACAGCTAAAGAAAGTTGTTGCAAAGACTGGCGGCTGCATGGTGTGGGGAGGGACACTTAACCTCGCTCCTGCGGATGACCTAATCATCAGGGTTGAGCACGAAGTTTCCCTTGACCCCAAGGGGCAGCTCCTTGCGAGCATACTTGCAAAGAAGAAGAGCGTGTCAACTACACATCTATTGATAGACATACCTATGGGACAGCCGGCCAAAATCAAGACCATGAAAGAAGCCCAGTACCTGAAGAAAAGGTTTGAAACCATTGGCAGGGCGCTGGGGCTTACCCTAAGTGTTGTTATAACTGACGGCAGGGAGCCAATTGGAAGGGGCATTGGCCCTGCGCTTGAGGCAAGGGATGTTATCTGGGTGCTGAAAAATGACAAAAACGCGCCTCAGGACCTTAGGAAAAAATCGCTCTTCCTGGCAGGCAAGATATTCGAGCTTGCTGGCAGGTGCGCCAAGGGCGACGGGAAAAAGTATGCAGAAGCCATTTTAAATTCCGGCAAGGCATACAAGAAGTTTGTTGAGATTGTTAAGGCCCAGGGAGGAAAGGAAGTCCAGCCTGAGAAGCTGAAGATTGGGAAGCTCAGCTATATTGTAAAGGCAGGAAAGGAAGGAAAAATCAGGCACATAAGCAACAGCAAAATCTCCAGGGTTGCCAAGGTTGCCGGAGCGCCAAATGACAAGGGGGCAGGGGTTTACCTGCATGCGCTCTTCGGCCAGCGCGTAAAGAAGGGTGACAGGCTGTTCACAGTCTATTCCAACAGCAGTGAGAAGATGAAGTTCGTCAGGAAAGTCATTAATGAAATTGAGGTAGTGGATATAAGGTAGCTGAAAATGCACTACCTGATTTATGCATTGATTGCCTATGCGTTCTGGGCGTTTGCTACAATCCTTGATAAGATAATACGGGAAAAATACATAAAAAACACATTGGCCCTGGTTTCTTTCTTTGGGATAATGCTTTTTGCGCCAATGATTATTGTTGCCCCGTTTGTTGGTGTCACATTTGCACACGGGACAGAAATACTGCTTGCACTTTTGTCCGGCGCGCTTGTCACGCTCTGCTTTTTGCCCTATGCAAAATCCCTTGAGTTTGAGGAGATTTCAAGAATCGCGCCCCTTTGGAACATAACGCCAGTATTTGTCCTCTTGCTTGGCTTTGTCTTCCTAAAAGAGCACCTCACTGTCTATTCATACATTGGCTTTTTCCTTCTCCTAATAGGCGGTTTTCTCATATCAATGAGAAAAATAACCCTGAGCAAGGCACTCTGGCTGATGATTGCCGCGTGCGGCTTTTTGGCAGTGTCTGAAGTATTGTCAAAATACGTGTATGGCACACTGGCTTTTTGGGATGGGCTATTCTGGATGCTCCTTGGCTGCTTTCTGTCATCCCTGCTACTGCTGTTTGTAAGGAATGTCAGGCGGGTTTTGTCTTCATGCATAAAGAAAATAAACAGGAAAACCGCATTGCAGCTTGTTGGCTATGCACTAATTGGTTTTACTGCAAGACTTTTTTATTATTATGCAATAAAACTGGGTTCAGTTACCCTGACTACTGTTACTGCTGGCTCTGAGGGAGTATTTGTGTTTGTGTATGCACTCTTATTTGCCCGCTATCTGCCGGGCCTGCTGAAGGAAGAGCTTGAGAAAAAGGTTTTGCTGGGGAAGGTTATATCAATTGTTCTTATGGTTGCAGGCCTGTGGTTTATTTACCAGTAATTATCCCCTGCACAACATCCTGCAGCTGTTCTATCCTGTGGATTATGTATTGCGGCTTCACCTTTGACTTCGCGGTTTTCCGCTCCAGACCGTAGGCCGCAAGGCAGGTATGCATGCCCATCTTGCTGCCGCCGACAATGTCCCGCTCAGGGTTGTCGCCCACCACAAGGCACTCCTTTGGCCTGACGTCTAGGGTTTTCATTGCCCTCCTGAACGGAAGGAAGTGCGGCTTTGTTGAATAGGTGTCGTCAAATGTAATTACCGCGTCAAAATAATTTACTATGTCTATGCTTGCCAGCCGTATGTAAGCCTTTATCTTGGGCGCATCAGTCACGATTGCCAGCTTGTAGCCCTTTTTCCTCAGCCAGCCAAGCGTCTGCTTGGTGAAGGGATAGGGCTTCATGTATTGCTCCCTGGCAGTCCTGTAGGCCACGATTGCATAGCCCAGTATGCCCCAGTCAACCTGGCCGTGCACCCTGACAAGGAATTTCTGGAAAATCAGCGGGTCCTCAAAGCCAACCTCGTCAAGCAGCCTCCAGAGGATTCTGGTGGCCTTGGCCTTGTCAAGCTTCAGCCCTGCCTTGAGCATAGCGTCAATTGCTGCATCACAGCTCTTGCGCTTCATCAGCATGAAATCTATGAGCGTGTTGTCCAGGTCGAATAATATTGCTTTGAGCATGGTATAAAGGAAGACATAATTACCAAAATTGTTATGTCTTCCGAATATAGTAGACGCTTTGGTTATATAAAAATTTATGGCGTCTACTATATAATAATAATCTGAGGGTGTATATAAATTTGCCTACTTCAGAATTCCATATCCAATCAGCCTGAACCTGTTGGCAATCCTTCTGCTGATTGTTACCCTGGCTCCGGTTTGAACGCAGACCGGCAGGAGCAGCTTGCACTCAATAATGTCCTTTGACAGCTTTGTTACAACGCCCACTGTGGCAGCGCTGTTTACATTGAGCATCAGGCTTTCAGTGAGCTTAATTGGCTCAACAACAAGCTCCTCCTTGCTGCCCACAACCCTGTCAAGCAGGTGCACCTGCAGCTTCAGGATGTTTGTGACCGGCGGCAGCTTTCCGGGCAGGCCGACCACATTGCCTGTGAACTGGTCTGACTTGACAATTGACGGGTCGAGGTTAGTTCCGACTGCAATGCTCCCTCCGGGGCTAACCTCCTTTACCATCTGGCCTCCTGTGACCAGCGCAACTATTTTCGTAGTGAGCGGCTTCCACACCTTCTGGTTCTTTTCCTCTGTGGCGTAGCCGGGCCTTATCTCAATATCATCCCCGACCTTTAGCTTGCCCTGCTTCAGCGCGCCTCCAAGCACTCCTCCCTTAAGTTCGTCAATCTTGGTGCCTGGCTTGTTGATGTCAAAGCTCCGCGCAATGAACATCACCGGCTCCTTGTTGGGGTCCCGCTCCGGCGTGGGCATTGTTTTTTCAATTGCCTCTATGAGAACATCAATGTTTGCGTTGTAGAGTGCGCTGACCGGGATAATGGGAGCATCCTTGTAGGGAGTCTTTGAAAGGAATTCCTTAATCTGCTTATGGTTTTGCTTTGCCTTTTCCTCTGTGACAAGGTCAACCTTGTTCTGCACGACAACAACATTCTTGACGCCGACAATCTGCAGCGCCATGAGGTGCTCCCTTGTCTGCGGCTGCGGGCATTCCTCTGCTGCGCTTATCAGGAGCAGCGCCCCGTCCATTATAATTGCTCCGCTGAGCATTGTGGCCATGAGGCTTTCGTGGCCGGGCGCGTCAACAAAGCTCACCTTCCTCACGAATGCTGCAGGGCCCTGGCACTTCTCGCACTTTTCCTTTACTGTGAATATTTTGCACTTGGCGCACTTTCTGAAAACAGCATCTGCATAGCCGAGCCTGATGGTGATGCCGCGCTTGATTTCCTCAGAATGGGTGTCAGTCCACTTTCCCGTGAACTTTTCTGTGAGCGTTGTCTTGCCGTGGTCAACATGCCCGACTAAGCCAATGTTAATTTCAGGCTGCACGGGCTCGGGCTCATCTTTGGACATTTTTTCTGTGCCTACCCCTTATTCCTTCCTGGCTTCTTTCTTTTCTGCCTTATGCTCCTTTTCTGCCTTTGGCGTTTCTTCTTTCTTCTCTTCCTTATGCTCCTTGGCTTCCTTTTTCTCTGCCTTGTGCTCTTCTGCGGGCTTGTGCTCCTTTTCCTGCGCCTTATCTGCTTTTTCTTCCTTTTTTTCTTCTTTTTTCTCTTCTTTCTTTTCTTCCTTCTTTGCCTCAGGGAAGAGTTTCTCATGGCCATAGGCAAGAATCTTAAGGTTTACCTGGGCTGTCTTTTGGAACACGGTATTGCCGGCTACGTTCTTCCTCTGCTTTGTGCCGTCCTCGGGCACGCCTATTCCGACGCCATTTACTGCGATAATCTTTTTCCTGGCGCTGCCGGACACGTCCTTCCTCATGGGAAAACCGCAGTAGTCTGAGCCGCCTGTAACCTCGAACTCATAGCCTGCCAGGCCCATTGCGTCGCCCTTTGCCTTGTCACCAATCTTCAGCCCCACAAGCGCATCAGCGTCCTTGTCCTTTATCTCCCTCTGGACGCACCTACCGGTTTTTGGGTCTGCAATAACAACCTTGAAATCAACCATATTATTCTCCTCCTTGTAAGTGTAATTGTTAGAGGAAGAAGAAGCTGGGTATTTATAAAGCTTTGGGATTGGGGCGAGAACAAAAACTTATATATACCCTGGGGGTTTACTCACAGCCATGCTTGACTTCCAGAAAATCCCGCGGGTTGAAAACTACAAATTCTACCTAGAGGCAGCATTTGCCGCAGCCAGAAAAAAGGGAGGCCAGGTAAAGATACAGGGAAGGCCTGAACCGTTTGACAAGCAAAAGCAGATTGACGCGCAGAAGATTGACACAGTTGGCGGAAGGCTTAATTCGTCTCTGGGAAAGGTGCTGCACGCATTCCCCAGCATTGATTCCCTGCCTGTGTTCCACAGGGAGCTTATCCGCGCAATGCTGGACTGGGGACAGCTGAAAAAGAGCCTTGGCGCAATTGACTGGGTGCTGAAAAAGGTTAGCTTTTTCCAGAGGTTTTATTCAAAAAAGATGAGGGAATCACGCAACAGGTCGCAGCTTAGCCAGCACAGGAATGAGTTCTACGGCAGGATTTCATCAATACTTAAGCAGATAAACCCTGAGCTTTCCTATCTTGAGAATGCCAGGAAGACATTCAGGCAGTTCCCTGTGATTCGGGAAGGCCTTAAGAATGTTGTTATCATCGGCTTTCCCAATGTGGGAAAGACAACGCTGATGTCAAAACTGACAACGTCAACGCCAGAGATTGAAGCCTACCCGTTCACAACAAAGAACATCAATGTTGCATACATAAAAACAGATTCCGGCGATATACAGCTTCTGGATGTCCCGGGAGCGCTCAACCGCGGAACAAAGATGAATGTAATTGAAATGCAGGCATTCCTTGCGCTGAAATACTTGGCAGACTGCGTTGTCTATGTCTTTGACTTAACTGAGCAATACCCTCTTTCTGACCAGATAAAGCTTTACCATCAGGTCAAGGCTGAAAGAAAAGATATAATTGTCTACATCAGCAAGTCAGATATACTTGACCCAGAGGAGATTGAGAGGTTTGAGATTAGGGGAGAGACCAGCATTGAAAAGCTGAAAGATAAGATAGAAAAGTTTATTTCTTCTTTGGAGCCTGCGCCTGCAGCTCAGTAATCTTTGTCCTGCATGAGCAGGGCACTTTTGTTGCCGCCCGTTTCATTGCGAGCTTTGCTGTCTCCAGGTGGGGCTTTTCAACAAGAAGCGTGAATATGGGCTGGCCCCTGAATACCCTGGCTGCAACACCGATGGGCTTTCCAAATGACTTCTGCATGCCTGTGCTCATTCGGTCAGCGCCTGCGCCTGCTGCCAGCGGGTTTTCCCTCAGAACATGGTGCGGGTATATCCTGACTTTAAGATAAAATCCGGTCTTTCCCAGAGTTGCCTCAAGCAGCCTTATTGATGTGAGCCTTGCGCTCTCAATGGAATTGTGCCTTATCTGCAGGTCTGCGCCTGCAAGCAGGTCCAGCTGGTAATAATACTTCTTCTTTGAGTCGCCCATGTCAAACCTGACAATGCCCATGTGGGGCGATGCCCGGACAAAGTTCAGCTTCTTGTATTTGCTCTTCCTTGTGTAGGGCCTTTCAAGCTTCCTGTAGGATACTCCCTTTCTAAGTCTTGCCATAGTAAACTCTGTGAAAAGGGGTTTGTTTTTAAATGTTTCGGAATTGCTGCGCAATTCCGAACCTCTAAAATCTAGGGGATTTTAGAAGGTTTCGGAATTCGAAGAATTTCGAACCTCTCAAATCTCTGATTTGAGAAGGTTTCGGAATTGCAATTCCGAAGCTCAGAGAACGGAGTTCTCTGATGTTTCTATTTGATTGTGTCATGCCAATTCATTCCACCAAATATAGAAAGCTTTATAAAGATGTGATTCCATAGAGGATTCCATTACTAGTTAATTACGAAAAAGAGAGGTGAAGTTTGATGGTCCGAAGAAGCAAGAGAGCTAGCCTGTCGCTTTCTGTTGAAGCTATTGTTATACTGGTTTTTGCAATAACACTGCTTGGGCTAGGAATTAGCTTCATACGAGGCATTTTCAACCAATTTGATATTAAGTATGATCTGCCACTGGCTGACCCAACTGACAAAGAACCAATAGTAATTCCCCCTGGCGGAGAGCTTAAGTTGTCTGACACAGGGTCAACTTTACTGTATGTAAAAATAAAAGATATTGGCACAACTGATGTCACAATAAGACCTGATATTGAGTGCGACTGGAATGGTGATGGTGATGTTAAGGACAGCTACGAAGTCTTATCAGCCGCGGAACAGATTTCTGGGATAAAAACCACACTGAAACCTGGAGAGATTGGACAGTTTAAGACTATTATTAAGGGAGGCACCTCAACTCTTGGAGGATCTGTAGGAACGCCTGGCAACAGTTATGCGTGCAGAGTTGTTGCCGTGGATTCAACTGTAACCCCTGCTTTCAGGGTAGAACAGCCATTCATTGGGATAATAACCTCATAAGCAGGTGATGATAATGAAAAAACGACTAACCCAATCTGAGGAATTTGAGATAATGAAGCTTGTGCTGGACAAGTTCCTGTGGCTGGGCTTTGGCATAATGGCCTACGGCTTCTATGCCCTGGTCTCAGGCAAGTTCGCGTCAATGAGCTACGGCATCAGCCTGCTTGTGGCAGGAGTGGTTGTGCTCATACTATTTGTGGCGCTGCTTGTCAAGGAATACGAGATTATCAAATAATTTTTTTGTCTTGCTTTTCCACAACATTTTTATACTAGTTATCGCAAGGTATAAGGTATGAAAAGAGAGGTAAAGTGTCTTCTGTTTATTGTTATATTTGCTGTTATCCTGCTGGCAGCAGGCTGCAGAAGCAAGTGCCCTGATGCGTGCAGTGACAGCAATGCCTGCACCACTGATTCCTGCAGCAAGGAAACAGGGTATGAGTGCGCCTACAAGACAATTGCAGGCTGCCACATTGGCAACAAGAAATGTGAGCCAAACCTTAACGAGACAAAATGCAACGCCCCGGCTGACTGCGGCCAGTGCACTGACAAGGCGCTGAATGTGACAAGCAATTACCTCCAGGCTGACTGCGGCAATGGTGATGAGTGCGCAACTGACGTCAAGGAAGATGTTGCCTCTGAAGTGCCCTTTACAACAACGCTCAATTTTGACAGTATTGAGGTTTTGCTCAACATGAACCTGGAGCAGCCATTTAACGTTGACCGGGACCAGATGCAAATCGAGACAGAGCTTGTCAACATACCCGCCACTGTAGCGGACCTCACCATTTCCCAGATTCAGGCCATTGCAACCCTGAACAGGAAGGAGATTGTGGTGGGAGAGGCAAAGGTAGACAAGGTGCTTTTTGACGTGGGCAGCAAAACCAGTGATGATATAAGGTTCAGCTATGACATCAACAGCCAGGAGATTACCCTCACTGATATGCAGATTAAGATTTACTATGTTTATACAAAGAAGCAGGAGGGCAGGAGCGACCAGGTTATAAGGGGCTCTGCCAAATATTCAATAACCTCACCGCTAATATTTGTGGACCCAACAAGGAAAATAACCTGCAAGGACATAAGCTGCGATGACAGCAATTCTGCAACCCTGGACCTGTGCAAGGAGGAAGGTGATACTGCCTACTGCAGCCACGAGAGGCTGCTCAAAGTGTGCGGCAACTTCAGGTGCGAGCCTGATGCCGCCACCCCTGAAAACATGTGCAGCTGCCCGCATGACTGCGGAACCTGCGAAAAGAACTACGGAACATACCTGGAGTTTGTCTGCAGCGCTAGCAAGGAGTGCGTTTCGCAGCTAAGGGTGCCTACGCCGGTGCCGGTAAAGACCTTTGCCAATGAGAAGGAGGCTGCCTATTTCACGTTCAATGTTGAATCTTCGCTGAACCAGCCGTTCAAGGTAAACAGCCAGTCTGCGGCTGCCAGCGACAAGCTAAAGCTTTCAATTAAGCTCATTGACAAAAAGGATACGCTGGTTTCTGCTCCAGTGTTCACCATGGTGGAGATTTTCGGCCAGAACAAGGAGCTGCTGGGCAAGAAGGACTTCAGCTCGGCAAACCAGCTTGGAAGCGTTGGCTCCTATGTAAACCTGGAAGTGCCGATTAGCTTTATCACCACAACCCTTGAGCAGAGGGTGACCATCAGCCCGAAGATTTACTATGAATACACCTACAGGGAGGAATACACAGAGGGCGGGCAGAAAAAGACCAGGGATGTGCTTGAGAGGGAAAGCTATTCATTTGACATTGCCAGCCTTGACTTTGTGAGTCCGGACAGATAAATATGAAAAAGCACGGAGCCATTGAACTGTCAGCAAATGCCCTTGTCATAATAATAATTTCTATTGTAATCCTTGGGTTCAGCATCGTGCTGGTGAGGAACATGCTGAATCAGAGCAATTTGACTGTGGACCAGCTTGACGCGAAGACACAGCAGCAGATTGAAAGCCTGCTGGTGGACCCTGCGGCAAGGGTTGCGCTGCCTGTGAAAGAGAGAGAGGTTTCACGGGGAGAGACTGCCAGATTCGGACTTGGTGTGAAGAATGTGATAGGCGAAAGCTCGCCGTTCTACTCAACACTGGAATTCGACCAGGCATACGACAAGCAGAACAACCAAATATACTGCGCTGACTGCAACACACAGGTCTGGAAAAAAATGCTTGACTTTGGCCAGGCAGTCACCATAGAGAACACGCAAGAGCACTTATACCTGATAAGCATCACTGTGCCGAAGACAGCAGCATCAGGCACCTACGCCTACAACCTGAAGGTCTGCTACAACGACGGAACTGATGCAAACAACCAGCTAGTGTTGTGCGATTCTACAACATACCCTGACTATTATATTGACGGCGGCATGAAGAAAATTTATGTGATTGTGAAATAATTGCAATCTTGTTTGAAGTCTTCGCAAGGTTTAAATGATTGCTGTGTTACACCAACAATCATGAAACAAAAATATGCGTTTACTATTTCTGTTCTGTTTGTAATTATCCTTGCTAGCGGCTGCGCCAAAAAGGTTGAGGTTCCGCAGCAGATGCCTTCTGATTTTGAGATTTATTATTCGTTTGGCGTGCTCGAGGCAAATGTGCTTAATACGGGAAACAACACCTATACCAAGGATATCTGCCCGCCGCCTCCAGAGAAGCATCAGAGAAAAGAATACTCACTTTCATTAACAGAGCCAGAAAAAAATGCGATTTACAATTCCATTACGGAGAATGACGTTTTCAACATCAAAGACGACTTCACAAAAAATTGCGATTTTATGGGCAGCTGCATGGGTGTCGAGCCACAGGAGGGCGCCACATTAAAAATCACCGCAAACGGCCTGACCAAGACAATAAAGTGGTGGAACAATTACATCGGGAAGGACGACCCTGAGCTTAAGAGGTTCCAGAATGTGGAGAAAGTAATTCAGGAAATAATTTCCCAGAGGGAAAAAGAGCTTGGCATTGAGAACATAGGCTGCCGGTATATCTGATTATTCTAAAAAAATAAGAAAAAAAACCCAGTGCCAATCGGACACGGGCTAGGGATTGTAATATGATAGCCGAAATCTTACACCCCTGTAATGCAGGTGAAGCTACTCCTATATAAAGGTTTGTCACTCCCTGCAATGGACTAAAAAGAGAAGGTTTTGTCGTCTATTATTTAAGGCCTGAAACCATGCCCAACAGCATCTTTCTCGGGTTTTTTGCCTCGGTGATTCCGCTCGCAAGAAGAAAGCCCCTGGCACCAAGGCTGAGTGCTGCTTTGATGTCTGCGCCGGTCTTGACTCCTGCACCGCAGAGCAGTGGGATGTCTGCTACACTGCGCACCCGGGCTGCTGTTTCAGAAATCAGCTCAGGCTTTGCTGTTGAGACAGAGATGTCGCCGCCGATAAGCTCTGGCGGCTCAACAGCAACAAAATCAGGGCTGAGCCCTGCCACCTCTGCTGCTTTTTCTGCTGTGTCAGCGCAGGCAACAGTGAGGAGGCCTGCCCTTTTTGCTGAGGCAATGGATTTCCCCAGCGTATCCATGGCAATCTGGTGCTCGCTGTGGTTAAGGATTGTGCCAACAGCGCCAGCCTCCTTTACAGACTCTGCAAGAATAAAGCCAGTGTGCTTGCCATAGCTGACAGAATCAATGTGCTGGGCAAGAACAGGAATTTTCACAGCCTTTGCTATCTTATAGATGTCAGCTGCCTGCACTGCCAGTGCAATGCTGGCTCCGGTCTGCTTTGCAACCCTGTCGCACATCCTTGCTATCTTCAGGGCATTCTTCCCTGTGGTAGTCTCATAGTCCTTGAAGTTTATTATGATTACCGGCAGTTCCATTACAGTGATTCCATTGCGCCGGGGGTATTTATAATTATCCATTAGATTATTTCACCACTCTCAAGGTGTTACAAAACCGAAAGGTTTATATACCCTGTGGGTTTCACCATTATCATAAAACCAAATTGGGGGTATCCAAAATGAACCAGCTTGAGGAAAACATTGTAAGGTCATTTAGATTGTGCAAGAGCGACATAATCAAGATGCAGAACAACGACACAGAAATGGGCCAGACACAGGAGAGGCTCATGGAAATTGTCGACGAGCTAAGGAAAAAGGTTGCCGTGCTTTCTGATAAGACCAAAAGGCAGCCTGCAAAAACAAAGGTTGTCAGGCAGGTTGTTGTTAAGAGAGTGCCTGGTAAGACAAGGACTGTTGTCAAGAAGGTCGTTTCACAGAGGGCAAAGACATTCTTTATCGCATCAAAGACAGGCATGAAGCTGCATGACAGGCACTGCCCGTTTGCAAAGAATATCCACCCCAAGAGCAAGGTTATTTTCCATTCAAAGGATTCGGCGCTTAACAAGGGCCTGACGCTCTGCGAGTGCCTGAAGAAATAAACACAATGGAATTTTCAACCCTTACTTGTGATAGGGGAAGCCAGGCATTAGAGGAATGGCAAAAAGCCGGCATCAGCCATGCAATAACCATAAATATTTCTGGCTATGCAAACATGGTTTGCAACGTGGAATTAACACCAAAGAGAAAGGGCGAGCCAAGAAAGATTCGAATGCCTGTTTGGGACAACAAGATTTTCTGTGCAGCCAGCCATTTAAACATTGTCAACAGGCTTTACTGGCTGAATCCGCATGACTGCGGCCATTCGGGATTCCAGCACATGGGCTCCTACGTTAATTCGCTGGATACAAAGGTCAAAGGCGACTATATTGTTTGGAAAAATGCCAACATAAAAGGGATGCCGATGCCGTCAACATGGGACGATGTATTTCTTCCAGAGAGCATGCCTTTGCTTGTTAACATTGATTTTACTGGTTTTGTCAAACCTTCTTACACTTACGGATCAGAACACCGGGACACTGATTATTGGCCAAAGGTAAAACTATGTGCCGAATTTATTGAGCACTTAGGCAAAAGCAAAAGCCCAACTCTCATAACAATTGTGAGAAAAAGTATAGACTCAGCATATGTCCTACAGATTCAGGACGCGCTTGGCGCTGCCCTAAATGGGATTTGATTTATTTTTTAACAAGCAGCTTTGCCTTCTTCAGCTCTTTGTGGAGCAGCTCGTTTGCCAAATGCTTGGCCATGAACTTCTTGTCAAATGAATCAACCCAGAAGTATAGCTTGAACTTCAGACCAAAGTCAGAAATCTCATTGAATATTACAACCGGCTCAGGCTCGGCCATGAAGCCGTCAATATGCTGGGGAATCTTCGCTGCGATTTTCTTGACTTGATCTGCGTCAGTGTCAGCAGCAACGGTAAATGGGATGACCACCCGGGATTTCCTGTCCGGTGTTATGTAGTTGAATATCCTTGCGTCCGCAAGCTTGCCGTTGGGCACAACAACGATGTCATTGTCATAGGTCCTTATCCTTGTGCTCCTAAGCCCTATGCCCTGCACATATCCTTCAGTCTGCTCGTCGAGCTTTATCTGGTCGCCCACCTTAAGCGTCTTGTCAACTATAAGGGACACCCCCCCAAAGATGTTCGCCAGTGTCTGCTGCATGGCAAAGGCAACTGCAATGCCTAAAATGCCCAGGCTTGCCAGCAGCGGGCCAATCTGCACGCCCCATGACTGGAGGACAAAGAGCGCACCAACCACCCAGAGGGATATTTTCGAAATCTGCCTTACCAGCTGCACAAGCTGCTCATCGGGCTGCAAGTGCGACCTTTCAGCCACGCCCTTGCCCCAGTGCATGATTATTACATCAAATACGCGGATTACAATAAAAGTCAAAACCAGTATCACAAGAGAATAGATTATGTGGCCGAACAGGTCATTGAGGTCAGAGGTAATCCCCAGAGGGATTATAGCAAGCCTAAGGCCAATGAGAACGATTAGCACTGAGAACGGATGGCTTATCCTGGTCAGGATAAGGTTGTCAATCTCTGTCTTGGTCCTGTCTGCCAGCCTGAGGAAAAAGTATTTGATGATGTAATATACCACCTTTGCCAGCACAAAAAAGGCCACAAATATGCTTACTGAATACAGCCACTTATGCTGCACAATAAGATTATGAATCTCGATAATGTTCATCTTGCTTTTTAGCCAGGCAGTTGCAGTTTAAATATTTTAGTTACCTAGAAGAAGTGGTCACTCCGCTGTAGTCTCTGGCTGCTCCTCTTCCTTCTCTTCTGCAGCTTCCTCTTTTTTTTCCTCTTCGTTTTCCTCTTCTTTTTCCTCTGCCGCTTCATGCTCCTCTTTTTTGGGCTCAGGCTCTGCTTCTGCCTTTATTTCAGGGACCTCCCCTTTTTTCAGTTTGGGCTGCAATACCAGCGCCCTTATCTCTGCAACCCTGAGTGGATAAACCTTCTTGAGGAACTTATACATCTCTGACTGGAGCTTTGAGATTATAATATCACTGATAAGCTGCTCGTAGGAAACCTTCTTGACATATTGGATGACAAACGCCCTTGACTTTTTTGCCAGCGTAGCCAGCACAGAACCCTTTGTCTCTGTCCTTGTTATTAGCAGCGGCTTTATCCTTATTATCTTCCCGTCCTGGGTCTCAGCCAGGAAGGAATCATCAAGCTTGTCATTGGCCCTTCTCACAATCCTCTTGACGTGGGCCGGAATCATCTCGTAGGATATTAACTCAGTGTAGCCTGTGTTGTCCTTAACTTCGTTAACCCTGAACCTGACGTTTATGTTCTGCTTCTTGACGTCATTGGTCAGGACCATGAGGTTCACTGAGGTAACCTTGCCTAACAGGCTTGCCGGGGCAAAGACTGTGCTCTCGCCAATCTCCCTGTTGCTGAAAAGCGGCGTTGCCACTATCCTCAGCCATTTCTTCTTTTTCTTCTTGTCCTCGACTGTTGCTGTTTCCTTTGGTCTTTCCTGTTTTGCCATGTTTAGCCTCAAAAGCAAGGATTTGTTATCTATTTATAAAGATTGTTGTTTTTGGGGTTTAATGTCAATCTTTTGCAATTTTCCATAATTCGTCAAATAGAAGTTCCTGAGATTGTGTATATTCTTTTGATTGTATTCTAATTGCAGACAATTCTGGACCCAGAATCAAATTTACAACAGTATCACCATAAATAAATATCACGTTTTTTGAATTTTTTATTGAGTTTAAATATTTGACTTGAGAAAACTTCAACCTCTTAAGTTTTCTTGCCTCTGGTGATTCCTCTAATATTTGCTTAATTGGAATTTTCTTTTCGATTCTCTTAACAATAAAATTGTCAGGGTGGTATTGAATTACCCTAAGAGCATTTTTTCTGCTTCCTATCAACTTTATGGATTTTGCATTATTTAATATGGAATCTAATTCAAATATTACTCCAGTTTTACCCTCATAAACCTCTGCAATGGGTTTATCGTGAATTTGATTTTGGATACTTATAAGTTGTGGAAGAATCCGCTCAATTTTATATCTCTTATCATCTAGTGCCTTTAATAGAACTTTGGGGTTGTTTGCAATATAATTAGTCTTTTTGCTTTTTACAGTAGTTGAAATTAATCCTTGATTTATTAACTTTTGTAATATGTCATAAACAGTGCTACGAGGGAGATCGATTAACTCAGATAGTCTGTTTGCAGTAGCTTCTCCTGTTTTTAGACAAATCAAAAATAATTTTGCTTCTTTTTCTGTTAAACCATATTCTTTTAATTCATCTTCCATAAGAATAGAATATCCTAATAGTATATAAAGTTGTCGGCAAAAAGCGACGGCTAATATATAAATATCCTTTATGTATTACCAATAACAGAGACTTATGTGAGATAAAAATGGCAAACAATAGCCCAAAACAAGAAGTCACGAGGTTGCTAGCTGAAAGTCAAGGAAATATTGCTAATAGGTTTGATAGTTTAGATGATACAACGCCCATTGTAATATTTGAAACACCTCATGAATTATGTGTTTACAGACCAACAGCGGATTCGTCTGATAAAAATATTATTGAATTGAGAACAATAACGTCTGGAGAAGCAGTTCCACAAATCGTCGCTTCTATGAATAAAGGTGCGTTTTATACAAATAGAATGCTAGCAGTATTATTATCTACAGAAATGAAAAAAGACAGACCAATTAAATATTACGGAATATAAGCATTTTAGAAAGAGAGAAAAGATTATTTCTATGAAATTCCAAAACCAAAGGTTTTGACTATCTGCCCTGAAGGGACTAAAGCGGCAACCCCATTATAACACGACGATTGAAACTAACATAGCGAAATTGTCAACTGCCTAGACATCCAGGTTGGCGACCTCAGAGGCATGCTCCTGGATAAAGAGCCTTCTCGGCTCAACCTGGTCGCTCATGAGTATTGTGAATATCCTGTCTGCCTCCATTGCGTCCCTGATTGTGACTAGCTTCATAATCCTGTTCTGCGGGTCCATGGTGGTTTCCCAGAGCTCATGGGGATTCATTTCACCAAGGCCCTTATACCTCTGTATGGCAACGCCCTTCTTGCCCCACTCCTCCAGGACTTTGTCCCTCTCTGCCTCGCCGTGGGCATACCTCCTCTCCTTGCCGCGCCTCACAAGGTAAAGCGGCGGCTGGGCAATGCGGATGTAGCCCCGCTCAATAAGCGGCTTCATATACCTGAAGAAGAATGTGAGCAGCAGCGTTGAGATGTGCGCTCCGTCAACATCACTATCAGTCATTATTATAATCCTGTGATATCTTGCCTTGTCTGCATTGAACTCTTCGCCAATGCCTGTGCCAATGGCGGTTATCATTGTGACAATCTCGTCGTTTGAGAACACCTTGTTGAGCCTTGCCTTCTCAACATTCAGGATTTTGCCCTTCAGCGGCAGTATGGCCTGGAACTCCCTGTTGCGGCCCTGCTTGGCGCTTCCACCCGCGGAATCGCCCTCCACGATAAACAGCTCGCTCTTTGCCGGGTCCCTGTTTGAGCAGTCAGCCAGCTTTCCGGGCAGGCTGCCTGCCTCAAGCACGCCCTTCCTGCGGGTAAGCTCCCTTGCGTGCCTGGCTGCCTCCCTTGCCTTTGCGGCTGTTACTGTCTTCTCAAGTATGGCCCGGGCAATCTTTGGGTTTTCCTCAAGGTATTGGCTCAGCTTCTCATTGACAATGGAGTCAACAATGCCCTTTACCTCTGAGTTTCCCAGCCGGGTCTTGGTCTGGCCCTCGAACTGGGGCTCCAGTAACTTAACTGCAACAACCGCAGCCAGGCCTTCCCTGACATCGTCGCTGGAAAGCTTGAGGTCCTTCAGCTCCTTTGCCAGGTTGTTGTTCTTCTCAATATAGGTATTCATGGTCCTGGTCAGCGCGGTCTTGAAGCCGGAGAGGTGCGTGCCTCCCTCAATAGTGTTTATGTTGTTGGCAAATGAGAAAATGTTATCGTTGTAGCCGTCATTATACTGCATGGCAATCTCAACAGACAGGCTGTTCCTTTCCTTGGATATGAATATTGGCGGATGAAGGGCGTTCTTGTTCTGGTTCAGGTATTCAACAAATGAGACAACACCGCCTTCATACTGGTAATTAGCCTGCTTCTGCGTCCTTTCATCTGTGAATTCAATTTTCAGGTTCCTGTTCAGGAATGCAAGTTCCCTGAGCCTTATTGCCAGGGTATCAAAGCTAAAATCAATTTCCGGGAATATCTCTTTGTCAGGCAGGAAGGTTATCTCTGTGCCTGTTGAGTCTGAACTGCCAACAACCTCCAGGTCTGTGACCGGGGTCCCCCGGGCATATTTCTGCCTGTAGACTTTTCCGTCCCTTTTTACATTGACGATAAGCCACTCTGAAAGGGCATTGACGCAGCTTACACCCACGCCGTGCAGGCCTCCGCTTACCCTATATGCCCTCTTTTCAAACTTGCCGCCTGCGTGCAGCCTTGTGAGCGCAATCTCAACAGCAGGCCTGTTGAACTTTGGATGGTTGTCAACTGGAATGCCCCTGCCATTGTCAATTACCGTAACGCTATTGTCAGGGTGTATGATGACAATGATTTTTGTGCAAAAACCAGCCATTGCCTCATCAATTGAGTTGTCAACAACTTCATAGACAAGGTGGTGCAGCCCCCTGGCGCCTGTGTCACCTATGAACATTGCAGGCCTCTTCCTTACTGCGTCCAGGCCGGAAAGCACCTGAATTGAGTCTGCATTGTATGCCTGCTCATCCTTTTGCCCTGTATTTTGCTGATTAATTTCTGCCATTTTTTAAACCGATTTCCCGACGAGAAATTTGTCTCTCTTGCAGCGATTTCTAACGTGCCGGAGTTTATATACTTTTCGATTCTGGAATGCGTCCAGAAAGGCTGCAGAGGCAGAATTCAGGGGTTTGGCAGGTTTATAAGTTTTGCTCCCAAGCCCTGCCCCGCCCAGCTATGCTGGGTCAAATTTTGCCTCCCCCGGCTGGCGAGGGGAGGAAAATTTGAGCCTTGCGAAGCAAGGCCGGGGCAGGGCAATGGAGAACACAAATGTGACTTACAGGAAAAAGGTTCCCCCTAGAAAAAGCGTTTTCACCCTTTTTACATTATCGAGTATTGAAGCTGTCCAACAAATCCATTGTCTACCCTAACGCATCGTCCCAGCCAGCCATAAAGGCGGACTCCTCGGCTGAGATTTCGTCGTCTTCGACCAGGGATTCTCTCCCATCCTCTGAGTAGATGGTGTTGTCATCTTCGTACTCACTTTCCAAATCTACCCATCGTGTTGCCATTCGGTTTTGCACCCCACTAAATACTACCCCGTAGAAAGATTTTTATATATATATAGGTTTCCCATATATATCATATGGTATATAGTTGACATATACTAAATAGGAAAGTATTTACTTGTATATATTAGTGTGGTGGGGGTTAAAATGGAATTCAGGAAACTGATTAACTTCGGCAAGAGCTCTTTTGTCGTATCGCTGCCAAAGGCATGGGTTGGGAATGTAGGGCTTAAGAAGGGCGACATGGTCTATATTGATGAGCAGGGCGACAAGCTCATCCTTTCGCCAAAGGAAAGCGAGGAAAAGAACCAGGCAAAGGAGGCAGTTATCGATGTTTCTGACATGAACAGTCTGCTCCTGAAAAGGACAATAATCCCCGCATACATAAACAACTATGACACCATTGTCCTAAAGGGAAAGGACCTTTCAAAGAAGTCAGAGCAGATAAAGAAGATAATCCACAATGTCATGGCACTCGAGGTCATGGAGGAGACTGCTGACAAGATTGTGGCAAAGGACTTCATCAATATGAAGGAGATTAACGTAAATGATATTGTCCGGAGAATGGACATAATCACAAGGTCAATGATTGATGAGTCGCTCAAGTCCCTTACCACCGAGGATGTTTCCGCCCTGCAGGAAAGGGATGAGGATGTCAACAGGCTAAGCTTCCTTGTTTACAGGGGAGTGAGGTTCCTGCTGCAGGACAGCCGCATGGCAACTGAGCAGAAGCTTACTCCGCTTGCGCTGCTCAATCTTTATAATGTTGCAACGCATATTGAGAAGCTGGCAGACGACTGCAAGAGAATTGCAAGGTTATATCCCAGCATAAAGGGCAACAAAAAAGCTGTTGAAGGCATAAGAAAGCTCCACGAGGAGATTGCGCCCCTTTACAGGGAAGTCATGAAAGCCTATTACACCCAGGATACTGCACTGGCACTTGAGGTTTCCGCCAAGAAGGATGAGATGATAAAGCAGGGGCAGGCGCTGCTGAAGGAAAATCTCAGGGTGGTTTACTTCCCGACAATCGCTGCAAAGGCGGCGGACATGATTTTCTGCTGCCATTACATTGCAAGGACGGTTTACAGCTAATAGGCAATCTTGTCTTTTTTTTCAAAGAAGTTAATTAGGGCCTGGTTTAGCACCCTGTATGCTTCAGGCACAGGGTTTTTTCCATCCATGCATGCACTGCATGATTTTTCCGTGTTCCCAATTGCACGCTTCATTGCAGGAACGCTGTTATATACCACCCTTAGTTTTCCGTCCCACTTAATATTTTTAGGTGTGGCAATTCTTGCAATGTGCTCCAGCACTAATTCTTCTGGCACAAGGCTGTATATTTCTGCAACAAGGTTTCTTTCCGGAATGTAATTTGGATCAGCATCAATCTGTTTCTGCTGATCAAAAGCTGCTTTTCTTAGTGCATCCAGTTTATCTTCAAGAGAATTCTCTTTAATTGCTTCAATTGTAGCGCGGAAGTAAATGAACTCACCCAGCTTTGACATTTCAATCCCATAGCAGCAGGGATATTTTATTGGCGGGCAGGTTGATGCAAGGATAATATTTCTTGCGCCTGCCCTTATATAAGTAGGAAGAATAACATTCTCCACTGTATTTCCTTTGACTAGGGAGTCCTCAACAATCAACTGGTCTAAACCTTCAATAGAATCAAAGATTGGCGTGTATGCCCGCTGTGTAAGTGAAAGCCTTGCAAGCGCTGCCTGAATAAAGGTCCTTAAATCCTCATCCTTTTCCACAGTTAAATCATATTCAGCGCCAGAAAGTTCCGAAAGTTGCCTGCAAACACCAATGACTGCTGACTTTGCAGTGTTTGGAATTGGGCTTACAACAAGTTTTCCAATATCAGCAATATGCGGAAACACTGCTTTTCCAAGCTCATGCCCGAGGATTTTTCGCACAGTGTGGTTTGACACGAGGTTGCCATCTGTACGAATATATTCGCTTGTTGCGCGCGCAAAATAGATATGCTCAAAATCGCATTCCTTTCGCCCGGTGTTCGCTGCAAAAGTAAATATCTTTTTTTCCTGGTTGGGCTTAATCTCAATCATTTGGCCTCCTCTCAGAGGAGAAATATATTTTCGCTGGTTGTGATCAAGCCCGAGTCCTTCAACAATAGGCGTTGATTCAGATGCCACAACGAATATCTCATCATCTTCATAGAACAATAATGGCCTTATCTCATTTGGGTCGCGAAGCGCAAAGAACGTTCCGTTGCCAAGCAGCCCAATTACAGCATACCCGCCTTTCCAGTGGGTGTGTGCCCTGGCTACAACATTTTCAAGAGTGAAATTTGCATTTATTTCATCCGGCCTTTTGCCCTGGCCCCTGAGAAAATTGTATTCCCTGCTTATTTCATGGGCAAACCGTTCGCGCATGATGACAAGGTCAGAATCAGTCTCTGGAACAAGACCAAGCGCCATGAGCGAGTCCCTCTGTTCTCTGTTGTTTGCAAAATTGCCGTTAAGCCCGAATGAGAACTGCTTTATTGGTCTGGAATGCAGCCTTAGCACTGGCTGGGTGCTTTCTGTTGATGCAATTGAATGCGTTGCGTACCTGACATGCCCAAGGCCTGCATTGCTCCTTGTGTGCTTATCCTTTGGCAGCACAAACATAATCTTTGCAGGGTTATTGCCCTGGGTTTGGTATGCATAGTCAGAAAACAGCCTTGGCTCCTCCCTTGGAAAACCATAGCGGACAGTCACGAGCCCTGCTGTGTCTTGCCCCCTGTTCCTCTCCTTGAAAATCATGAATGACAATAAATCCGCAAGATAAGTATTTGTTTTGTATTTTTCAACATAGAATTCAACCGGCATTTTCATGACAGCGCCTGCAACACCGCACTCCTCCCTGATTTCATCCACCGCAAAGCCTGAAGGTTCTTCCCCCATAATCCATCTAATTGCCAGCGGCTTTAAATGTATTTCTATCCTGGAGTAGGGAAAATCCGTAGATATTACACTATTTCTTTTCAATATAGAAAACATTAAATACTAGCTCTGCGGATTCAGGGCTATGCCGCGCGGAAGGCCAGTCAACTCAGCAGTGCGCCAGAACATTGTGGAGATACTTTATTTTCTCGGAAAGGGATACGGCTATGAAATCTACAAGATTTACAGCGAGATATTCCCAAGGGTGAGCATGAGGGTTGTCTATTACCACCTGAAGAAGGGCCAGCTGCTGGGAGAGTTTAAGGTTGACAAAATCAAGACAGAGCAGGGAGACTACAGCTGGGGCAGTGTTGCGGAAAAGGTTTATTATGCCCTCGGTCCAAAGGCAAAGCCCAAGATGGACAGCAGGGTGAAGGACTTCCTCGACAAGCGGAAGAAGAAATAGAAGCGAAAGGTTTATATTGGTGTAGTACCAAAGAGTAGATATATACAATAAATAAAAAACAATCATAATCAAGGAAGGTGATGAAATATGGCGGGACATGGTGAGGAAAAAAAGAAAGATAAAAAAGAGCACGGCCACGAAGATGAAGGTCCAAAATACACTTATGAACCACAGCATGAAGAAGTATACAAGCATGCAATGAATGCTGTGCCGCTCAAGGAGCATATAGCAAGGGCAAAAAGGCACAGGAAGGGATGGGCGCCGGCACTCAAGGTTATGGAAGACAAAGAGATTAACAACCTTGACGAAGGCATTGAAGCCATGGCTGATGCCATCATACAATACAGAAAGACAACCAAGCTGCCAGTCAGCGAAGATAAAGAGGACAGACATTATATTATTTCTGAAATAGAAGCCTGGGTGAAGGATTGGGAAAAAAGTAATAAAACAAGCGCCGAGCAATATTTCAAGATTGGGAAAGGCCACGAGGTTTTAACAGATTTCCTCAAGTATGAATATGAAAGGGATATTGTCGGAAAGGTAGCTTACGAAATGAAAAAAGCTCTCCCAGAGGGAGAAAAGCCAGCTTTCTACAAAGGCGTTGCAAACGTCTATGCGAAGGAAACCGGAGCACAATTAACTGAAGGAGAATTAACTAAGATGGGTGACAGGGACACATTGCTGCATTACCTTAACCAGCATTACCATAATCTGGTAATGAGCAAAACCAAGTTCATGCCTGGAAAGAAAGAAGAGGACGACAAGCACCACGCTGGAGCATCTCACGCCACGGAAGAGCACGGTGCAGCAGGCGGCGGAGGTCACCACTAGAACAATTTATTTTTTCTTTGCCTTCTCCTTCTTTTCAATTTTTTCTTCAACCTTCTCAACAGCCCCGCTGATATAAACTGCGGTGTAAACAAGGCAGAGGCACAAAAGCACAAGGCCCGCTGAAAGATAGAGCTTTGTCGGGAGCTTTGCCGCAAAATTCAGGATAATGTCAAGCAGGGCAAAGAGGATTATCAGCGGGACGAACATTGCCAGTGCATAATGGGCTTTTTTTACTCCCAGCAGGAATGTCCTCCTGAATGTTTGCCCTATGCTGTGCCTAAGCAGCAGGCCATAGGAGATAAGCATAAAGTAGATTATAACAAGCAGCACAACAACCAGCACAATGGTGTTTGCTGTTTCATGGCTAAACAGGGTTGAGAAAGAATAATTCAGAGAGAACACAATTGCAGCGGTCATCAGCGCAAAATAAAACAGGCTGAAGAGCGCGAACTTGCCAAAGTAGCCCCAGAAGCTTATCCTGTGGTGCAGGATTTTCCTGCTGGCATAAAACCAGGCCAGGCCGTGCAGTATTGCGTAGAGCAGATAAACCGTGAGCGCAAGCAGCACAGAGTATTTTATTATCTGCGCAATGTGCGGCTGGAAGATGGGGTTGTTGCTGATGCCCACAAGCAGCGAGGAATCCTGGGAGATGAACTGTGCTATTGAATAAATGCTGTCAAGTATCTTCGACCAGAAAAAGGGCCGCACAGGGAAAAAGTAGAGCACAAATGAGAGCGCAAACAGCACTGCGCAGAGCGCTGTGTAGTTCAGGCCTGTAATGATTTTCTTGAAGCCTGATGCAGTTTCTTTCAGCAGTAGTTTAATGAGTTTCAGGAGTTTCATTTTGCTGCAGCAGTATCATAGCAGCTACGCTTGCTGTCCTTTGTGTAGCAGTATTTGAACTTTCCTGCCTCCGGGAGCGTGCAGTCAACATCGCCTGGTTTTGTGTCCTGGCTGCACACGCAGGATGCGGTTATGGGGTTGGTTGAGTCGTCATTGCAGGCCGGATACTTCCTGCACACATTATAGCAGTATTCATACTTGTCATTAGTCCCAACAGTGGTTGGGCAGGGATCATTGCCGCAGGTGCATGAGGTTGTGATTTTCTGCTTCTGGTATTTTGTATCGCACTGGCCTGCTGTGGGAGACAGCGAGCCGATGACCTTAAAAGACAGGCTGTATTGCTGCTCGCCATCAACATTAATCGGGTCTGTCTCATACTTCATCTGGTCATCCTCGCTGGCATAGTGCAGGCCTACCTCAACCTTCCAGTTGGCCTCTCCGCCAACAGTGGGCGTAATCGTTATGGTATCGGCAGTCTGCTGCGTGCCAATGCCTCCGGTGACTGTTATCCTGGCGCCGTCAACAATTATCTGCATATTGGGCTGGTAGGTGCAGTCTGTTTTGGTGCACTCCGGCGGCTGCACAACAGCGCCTGCGGTTGCAACATTTATCCTGTAGGTTGTCTTGTCAGAGCTTTTGCTGAATGACAGCTGTACTTCCCTGGTGAGCCTTCCGTCAACCTTTGCAACCATACCATACTGACCAGTATAGGTGCTCTGCACTCCCTTGCTGTAGAAGTTTGCAGATGTGATTGTGAAGCCAGGCACGCCGCTGACGCCAAACTCAGCATCCTTCTCCAGGTCATACTCCCTGTCTGCTGTCAGCATGTAGCCATCGGACTTGCCGCCTATCAGCTTGCCATCCTCGTCATACACATTTGCCACAAGATACATGGGCGTGTTGGGGCTGTCAGCAGGGCTTACCTTTGTTAGCTTGCCCTTGAGCTTTATGGTATCGCCAATCATGTATTGTGTATTCTGCAGCACAGGAACCTGGGTGAACTTGGCATAGCCCTTCTGGCCAACATTGAGCCTGCACACGAACATCAGGCTGCCAATGTCAAACTGGCAGTCAATGGGCGCCCCGCCGCCAATCTCGCCTACCCTCATCTCCTGCTGCTTGCTAACCTTTTCATTCTGATTGTTGATATATTCATATTTTATCCTTATCTTGTCATACCTAACTGCGGCATTGTTCACTTCCTCGTAAAAGTCATAGGACCACATGTCGCTGTTCTTCATGCCTCCCGGAGCCTTGAGCAGGCGGATGCTTTCCTGGCCCTTTCTGTAGCAGTCGCACTCGCCGTTGGCATAGCCGTCCTCTGTTGCGCAGGTGGTGTCAGCTGAGCAGACAAGCTGTATCTGGTAGCTGATGTCAGCGCCTGCCACAATGCCCACGCCAATGTGGTATATGTAGGTTGGTAAGCCCGAGACTATATTGGTTGACATGTAGCGCCTGGTTGCAGGGAATATATACACCATACTCTCTGTGGGCATCTTTGATGTTGCTCTGGCAAACAGCTGGTCAAGCTCCACATTCCAGTCTCCGCCAAATGCCCACACACACGCAGAGTTCATCATGCCCTGCTCCTGGAACATGACCTTATACATGCTTGTGGCGCCGTATCTTCCTTCAATGCTCTTACCAACACTCTCGCCGCCGTCTGCGAGCGCTGCAAAGAACTTGCCAAAGCCAAAGCCGCTGTCATCATGGGCTGTTGCAGTGCCGGCATTCACGCTTGCCTGGGCAAACTTGCCAACGCACTTTATTGCTGAATACACCAGGTCGCACACATATTGGGTCATGACAGACTTGCAGAAGCCTGCTGTGGTGTCTGCTCCCATTAAAACCTGGTTGAAGCACTTCTTTGTTGCGTCAGCAATGTTCCTGTATAGCTTTATGTATTGCTCAAATGCAGGCACGCACACGCACTGGGCGCTCCTCAGTATTCCGGAAGTCGGGTCAACAACCCATTTCTTCTGGAACATCTGCTCGAAGACATCCATCTTCACGAGCTCATAGATTTCCGATACCAGCTTTTCCTGGTCAAGCTGCTTTTTTGCCGTTGCCTCAGTTGTTACGGGGTTTGCCTGTGCCTTGCCTGCCTGTATGGCTTTGCATTTGATGTCAACATTATTCTTGCAGGTTTCCAGCGCCTTTTCAGGGCCGTCCTTGTAAGTTTTAAAATTTGCACTGAGCTTGTCGCACTCTGCCTTTGCATCATCAATCTGCTTTGACGCTCCCTGCGCAGTGCAGTGCATCTGGGCAGCAGCTGTTCCTGCCTCATAGGGGTTTGACTCTGTTGAGGCTATCCTGTGCGGGCCCTCATTGTCATCATATGCGCTCAGGCAGTCCGGGTCGCAGCCGCTGGCAGTGGGGCTGCTGCACCAGTCAGTCAGGCCATCCTTGTCATCATCAATTTTGTTGTTGCACTGATACATGGTGTCGTATTTGCTTGTGTCAGGCAGGTTGTTTATCTCAGTCAGCGCCTTCTGCAGCTTGTCCGGCACATCAGTGGTTGAAAGGAAGTTCGCCCTCCACTCCTGGTATGCGGGCGGCTTGCCATGAAGCTTGTTGCTCATGTTGTAGAGCTCATATCCTGTCTTGTAAAGCTCTGTCACATCAACAAGCCCGACCTCAATCTCATTTTCCTTGATTACCTTTTTTGCCTTGCCTGTCTTGAAGTCATAGGTGAAATCAATCCTGTCCTGGCCAACCCTTTTGAGGCTTTTGCCTGCTGCCGGGTCGTTGGCAGTGCCTGTGCCGGTCTTGACAAGCAGATACTGCTGCGTGCCTGTGAGCTGCGAGTTTACCTGCACTGCCTTCACATACTGGTCACTGTCGCCGGATGTGCAAATGTCGCTCACTGTGTCTACAAACTTGTTGAAGAAGTTTGTGTCATAGGTCTCAGAGAACGACTTGGCGTATTCATCCACGCCAATGCAGCCCGAGTCCCACTGATATTTGTATTCCTTGCCGCAGGCGTCAACATCGCTGGAGCCTGCTGTGGGGGTTGCATAGCTTGACTTCTGGCCCTGGTAGTCCCAGCAGTTGCTGCCCTTTTTAATCAGCGCCTTGTCGCCCTCAAAGTAATATGAAAGTTTAGTTTTAGCATCCTTCTGCTCTGTTGCGTATTCCTCGACGCTTGGCACAGATGGGCAATAGGTTCGGTCGCATATCCACTGGGATGCCCTGTCCGCCTTCCAGGTTGCCACCTTTGCATTCCAGCAGTCCTGGCAGTTTTTCTTTGCATCATCATCCTTCTCATTTGCGCAGAGCTGCTCAACATCATAGGGCCCTCCGTCAGGGATGGGCGGGGTGAATGGTGTTACTGACTTCACGTAGGGCATGCACGCCATCTTCTCGCTGACCTCATAGTAGAGGGTGTAGGCGTGGCTGGCCAGGCAGCCGTAGAACGCGTATTTCCGGACATCTGAAACAACGTCAAGCACCTTGTCAAGCACGTCAATGGTTGTGTTAAGGCCGCTCACCGCTGTTTTCAGGAAGCCCTCTGGCAGCATTGCCTGGCTCGCACTGGAATCAAGGTAAATCTCAACAGGTATGCACTTCCTCTGCCTGCCTGTAGCCTGATAGCCGTAATAGTCAAAGCTGTATTCAACCTCCATTTCAAGGAAGAACTTAAGGCTCGTCTTCTTTGTCAGCTCCTCCTCGGTAAGCGGCCACTGCATAAGGTTAATGGCCACTGAGCCAACCTTTGCCTGGCTGTTGAACTGGGTGAGTATCCTTCCCTCAGGGATGAGGCTGTTGTCATATTCCTTGGATTCCTGGGCATTGAGTTGGCTGAATTTTCTTATGACCGGCTGGCCCACTATTTTTGCCTGGGTGTCTGAGCCCGGGCCCTGCCATGTGAGGCGGTAATTAAAGCCTATTGACGCCTTTCCGTCCTTGAGCAGAATGGGCTGCAGCACGCTGGGAGAGGGATTCTCAAGCATGATGTTCCAGTCCCCGCCTGCACCGCAGTAGGCATAGAGAATATCTGCGCTGGCCACCTGGGACTGCAGGCCAACATTATCAATTGACACAATCTGGACAGTGTTCTTCCACTGGTTGCCTGTGGAATACCTCACTTCTTCAACATAGCCGGAGCCGCTTGGTCTCTTGATGGTTATTGAGTCCTGGCTCTCCACCACAACCTCCTGGGTGAGCTGCACGTCAATCTGGAAACTGCCGTCAGAACTTGCGGTTGTTGAATATTCAGTTTCTCCCTTGACAAGCCTGCCAATCTTCTGCAAAAGGGATACTATGGTTGTGCTGTAGGAATCCTTCATTGTGCTCTTGCCGTTGACAAACACAACAACAAGAGCACCCGGGTCTGTCTTGCCGGTTATCCTTACCTTGTCAGTATATGACGGGCTGAGCTGCGCAAGCGCCGGTTCAATGGTCAGTTCAGGCGGGCTTGCGTCAAGTTCTGTTGTGCCGCTTTTCCTGACCACATTGCCGCCTGTGTCATTGAACTCAGCAATGACCCCATAGTCGCCCTCGCCCTTGCCAAGGCTGACCTGCTGGCTGAATGCGCCTTTCTTAATGTCAGCAGTGAGGCCCACATAGCTTTCCTGCCCTGCGTATGATAACCATACAGTAAGCTTCACGTCCTCGCTCACAGTGCCGTTGAGTGCAAGGCTGTTGGAAAGCAGGTATTTTGGAATCTCTGCCATTGTCACTGTGGGCGGGACTGCGTCAACATAGACCTTAAATTCCTTTGTGGCAGACCGCTGCATTGAGTCAGTGGCCTGAATCCTTATCTTGTTTTCAGTGTTGGCAATAAGCTTTATGCCTGTGAACACGAAATAGCCGGTGGAGTCAACTGCCTTCTGCCTCTGGAGCAGGTCATTGACATACACCTGGACAGACGACAGCGGCTTTGTCCTCAGCGGGATATCAAGGCTTACTGAATTGTAACGCTCCGGGATGGTGGCATCAATAAAAGGCGGGGCATTTGGGTCATAGGTTGATGTGGTTGTGCTGCCTATCGCAACAGTTGTTGTAGAGCCTAGGGTGATTGTAGTGAACCCAACCGTAGTTGCTGTGGAAGCTGTGGTTGTTGTGCTGGAGGTTGTGGTTGTGTCTCCACAGGCCAGCACTGCAACTAGCAAAACCATTGCCGCGAGCATTGCAAGCCTTGCTGCAAGCCCTGCTGCCTTCATTTCCTTCATTTGAACTCCGTGCTGAAAACAGGTTTCATATAATCCGGATAATGCGAGCTGTTCTCCAGGAAGGTCATCATCTCGCTCTGTTTTTCATAGGTGTCAGGCACTGGCAGCCACTCAAATATGTTGAATGTCAGGTGGTCATTGCCGGCAACATCTGCATAGCTGACAGTCCAGTTTCCCTGGTAGCCGCCCACATAATTGTCTCCGTCCATGAGCACAATGTCAACCTTGTAATCCTCATTGTCCTTAATTAAGGTTATGTTTGAGCTGAACAGCGCATAGTGCTTTGGATAATTGTCAAACACGCTGTATTGGTTGTCCTCGTCCTCAAGCGTTATTATTGCGTATTGGGTGTCCCCAAGGCCGTATTCCCACCTGGGGTCTGTTGAGTAATGCTTGACCACAGTGTATTCAAAGCTCTTCAGGGGCTTCATCTCAACGTCAATTGTTGTTTCTGCTGCCTTAAGGTCAACAAGCTTCTCTGCCCTAAGGTAGCCTGACTTTTCCATTACAACCAGGCCGGCTGAGCAGGCTGAGGGAAGTGATGTTGTGAGCCTGTAAAAGTTGCCGTCAAAAGCAGTCTTCCCAAGCTCGCACAGCTTGTCAACGCACTCAAAGGATACATTTACATTTTCAATATCCAGGCCGGTTGTCTTGTCAATTGCCCGCAGGTTGTAGGCTGCTGCGGTCTTGCCGTCGCAGAAATCGCCTCCTTCATCAGGCACGCTGAAGTCCCTGGTGGTTACAACTGTCCTGGCAGGCTGGTTGTGATCAATGTAGGCCGGGAACGCAAAGTTGAATGTGTAGCCGCCGCCTCCAAATGATGTGGATTCCCTGAGCACTGCCTGCACAGGATAGCTCACGTCATAGGTGAAGTGAGCTAT
>Ga0209777_10001462_pt1 | contig 33963 bp, 57 predicted proteins | sample FrelakmetHBP12HB_FD_187147 | JGI IMG/M metagenome (GOLD analysis project Ga0209777, IMG submission 187147) | Freshwater lake sediment microbial communities from the University of Notre Dame, USA, for methane emissions studies -HBP12 HB (SPAdes)... | ecosystem: Environmental > Aquatic >... | reverse complement strand
GTTGTTTCTGGAATTATTTTTCTTTTTGCAGTTGTCAATACAACATTTCCAAAACTATCTGTTATAACAAAAGAATAGTAAGTTGTTTCAGTTTCAAAGAATCCAATACCTTTTCCAGCACTATCTGTCTGGATTGTCTGAACTAGATTAGATGTGTCTGTTGCTGGATAATATCTGTAAATATAGACATAATAATTCACTTGTGGAACTTGTGATATGTCTTGGACTAATATTATAAATGATGTTGATTGTGTTGTATTCATGAAATATAGGCTTATATTTTGCAAATATCCATCAACATTATATCTATTGAAATAGTAATTTCCAGTCTGGTAAGGAACACTATCATACTGAACATCTCCAGAAATCTTGTAGTTGAAAGGATTATCAATACAAATATCTTTTTCATTTACTGAAAGATTATTGAATGAGGTTGCTTTGTAAGTTGTTCCATTGCCTAAAAAATATTTTAATGTTGATTTGAAATCAAATGGCTTAACCATATTAAGTGTATCTTGATTCCATGCAGTAAAATTCAATGCTTTTATATTTAAGGTTGCATTGCATTCTCCAAAGTTAATGTCTATTAATTTTGCTGGACAACCATTATAATCATTACAATCATATCCATCAACATAACTTGTAGAACCATTCAGTTCAACAAGATTCCAAGAATATTGAAAACCATAAGTATTTGAAATATTCGGCAAGTCTATTGTTGTTGTCATTATTGAATTATTACCAGAACTTATAGTTATCAGAGGGATATAACTAGGATTTGTTAAATTAGTAAATAGTTGTGCTCCAGCAACATTGAATCTAGTATTGTCATAAGATATATTTATAGTAAATGTTTTTGAATCAGTAACCAGTCCAGTAAAGTTATCATCAACATAATTTACAATATCTCCAGCATTAGTAAATAAATAAACTGGACTATAAGCAACCAAATTAGTTCCATAATTCATCAAACAAGTCCAATTGAATGTATGCCATGGATAACCAGTCCAAGTATAATTATAATCAAGATACATTAATGTCTGGACTCCAGTTGTGTTATATACTGTATAGACTGGAACACCATTTATGAATAAAGTTATATTATTTATCCATGATGGAATATCTGCTGCACATTCAAAAGGATTTGTTGCATATACTGATTTTGTATTATTGTCTGGATAAATATTCTGGACTTCAGATGGATTGACAGTATAATAATAATTTCCAGTGGAGTTTATTACATGGTTTGTTCCATTCCCATAAGCTGTCCAGTTATAGATATAAGTTGCTGGTAATATGTTATTTACACTCACAAAGAAATCATGAGAAACACTGCTAGATGGATATTTTGTATTGTTGAAAGTAAGATAAGCAGTATAATTTGTGAATGTGATATGAGAAGTGAACCAAGTCAATCCACTTTGATATTCTGTATTGTTGGGAGGACTCACACCAACAGCAGTTATTTGTGGATAAGTGTTATTGGATATTATATAATTATAATTGCTTGTTAAATTATATAGATTTGCCACACCATTGCCATAGCCACTCCAATTATAAATATAAGTTCCTATTGATAAATTTGAAAGATTCACATAATAATTATTGGATATGTTGCTTGGATAATATTTTACATTATTGAAAGTGAAATAAATAGTCTGGTTTGTATTTGCTATTGTGGAATTGAAATAATAAGTCTGTCCAGCTATATATTCATTTTGACTTGATGGATTTACCAATACATTTGTAAATTGAGGATAAGAAGAATCACTAGAAAACTGTGAATAAGAAATACCTGTTCCACTATTATAAAGTTGAGTTTGTTCAGTAGGTGATAAACTTCTATTCCATATTCCTACTTCATCAAGATAGCCAATATAATTGACTCCACCACCATCATAAGCACCATTGCTTCCACCAAGACCAATACCTCCAACTGATATTGTATATCCACCAGAAATTGCTTGATAGGTATTGTCTATCCATAAATAATTTCCAGTTGCATTTTGCATACTTAAAAAGAAATGCCAACCATTATTATACCAAGTTGCATTTGCACCAGTTGTTGCTTCTGCTCCACTCATTCCACCTCTTATTGTTGTTTGATATTGCATAAATCTAAAATAATGTGTCGGTGTTCCAAAACCTAGTGAAATTCTTGATGTTGCTGATGTATCATTTACTCTGAACCACATAGCAATAGTCATTGGTTGTCCAGCAGGAAATCCAGTTGTATCTTGTCCAGAAGCATTTGTAAAGAAATTAGATGAATTGAAATAATAACAACTTCCTATAAGACAATCACTTCCTGTTTTAATTGCTGGAGAATGATATGCTGTTAAGGTCTTTGTTCCAGTAGCATCTGTTCCATTCACATCTAAAGTATAATAAACAACCAAACCATTGTTAAGTGCAGCATTCCAACTTGTTGCTTTTACACTTGAAATTCCAAATATGAGGGTAATAATAAGTATCACCCCAAGTAAGAAAAGTTGCCTATATTTGATTTGTGGGGTTAAAATTTTTGATTTTTCCATATTTTTTAAGGTATTTGGTTATTTCCTCCCATAAATAGCCCTTTTACAAACATGATTACAAATGATAATGCAGCAACTCCTAAGACAACTTTCATTATGTTTTGCATGATTGAAGTCATTAATGACTGTTGCCAACCGCCAAAGGCATCATTTGATATTATAGTTTGATAAGCATTTCCTAAATATGCAGCTAAGATAATCGCTACACCGAGCATAATTATATATAAGAATATCCAGACTGGATGAGTATCTGTATAGAATGCAGAGATTAAGACTCCAATACATAATCCGATAAACAAGAAGAACATGCCATTTTGGATTCCAGTTGTTCCATAACCTTGGAGGCTATTAATTGCATTTGAACCTTCTGCTGTATTGTTTAATCCATTAGTTCTTAATCCATTTGTGATATATGGTATTGTAAAAGATATTATAAAGAATCCAACTATCAATACAAACAAGACTATCACTAAAGACAATATATCTGTTACATCACCATGCTTTGATTTAATTCTGACCATAAAATCTCCTCCCTTTGACTGGATTTTTGCTTTTCATCTTCTTTGGAATCTTTAATTTAAATTCAGCATTGTTCTTTGCCAAGTATTCTGTAAATTTCATTTGAGAAAGATTTGATATATGTAATCTTCTTTGGACTTTTCTTCTCTTTTTTTCAAATATATTATCAAAGAAAGAAGGATGCACCTTGATTGAAACTCCATGAGTTTGACTTGCCATAGAAATACTAACAATTCTTACTTTAAATATTTTATTTAAATTGGAGAAAAACTTGAATAAAAAGATATTTAAACCAATTTTACAAGAAAAAATCCACCCAATATAATAATAAGGACAACAGAATACATTAAAATAAGATTTACATCATAAACAAAACCATGCTTTCTTGTCCAATAGAAAGGCAATAATTGAGAAAATGATTTTGGATATTTTAACATGAATTTTAACATACTGATTGAATCTATATCTGAACTGAATAAATCCAATGCAACATCTTTCTTTGAAATGAACTTATTTGTATGACTTCTTTCATGTTTTAATACTTTGTCATGTAATTTTGGATATTCCTTGAGATGTTCATTTAATTCTATACTATCTCCGAAGTTATTTCCAATGCCATGAGAGACATAGGTGACTGGTATCATATTTTAAATGTCCTTTTTTTACCAATAGTATTTCCAACAATTTGTCTTGTAACAATCTTTTTTGGTTTTTGAGAAACTTTAATCACAACATAAGGTTTTCCATTTCTTGTGATTTTATCTCCAACACTATAACCAGTTCTATTTATTGCCATTATATTTCCTCCTTTTTATAAAATTTAGTAAATCTAAAACCATTTAATATATATCTCCACAATGTATTCTCTTTTTCCCATTCTTTTAATCTTTTCATTTCTTTTTTATATCTTTCAAGAGCCATTAATTTTGGGTTAAAAAGTTGAACTTTCAACATATCTTCCATTTCTTTTCCAGTAATTATTTTATCTTGTTCCATTTAATTTAAAATATATTATTATTTATATTACTTTCTATGATTTTGTTACTACTAATCTCTAAATCCTCTTGATTTATAAAATGCTTGTAATGAGTATGCAATCAAATATACAATCAATCCAATTGCTCCAACAGTTAATAATGCTATAAATAAGATATAAAGAGGAGTAAATCCACTTGTTAATGATGGAAACTCTCCAAGAGTTATATGAGTTACATTGACAATATATCCTATCAAGAATACCATTAATATTACTGTCATTGATAAGAAGAATAACTTTGCTCCCATGAATTCTGTCCTTAATCCTATTATAAAGAATAAGGTTGCAAGAACTATAACAACTCCAAAAATAAAGAATATCATTATCCCTTGTGTAATATTTGCATCATAACCAGAATTTGTGATAAGAAAAGTAACCCCAACACAAGTTTCAATACCATCAGGATTGCAACAAGTTATATAAGAATGCTCTCCTAATGTTGTTGTATAAAAAGTATAATTGTAATCATTGCCTTGCTTAGTCATCAAAGCATATACATTAAGAACAGTATTATTTGGGTATTGTATTTTGGTTAGATTACAGTAAGTTGAATTTGTAACTGATTGTGTCAATTGAATATTTGTATTTATTTTTGATGTTGATAAGGTTTGAATCTGTGCTAAGCATAAAACAGGCAATAGAAAGAGCGAGATAATTATTGCTAGAATGATTGTTTGTTTGATTTTCATATTACTTTTAAGTTTTGCTTGTTTAAATATTTTATTTATCATCTTGTAACTTCCCCCTCTAAACTTTCTAATCTTCCAATTTTATTTATTCCTAATCTTACTTTTTCATTATTTAAATAAAAATTATGGTCTTGTACTTCTTTTTTTGTTAAGTATAATTGGCATCCTTCATTTTTTCCATCACAATTTGAACAAAACCCATAAGTTCCAATCTGGTAATGAAAGCATTTTCCATCATTGGCAACCTCCATTCATAACAGGAACTTGTGGATTATAATAAACAAATCTTTCTTCAAGGCATTTAGGAGTAACAGTAGGGCTTACTATTCCTATTACTAGATTATTGCTGTAACTTAATGCTGTATAATTATTATTTCCTGTTGTATTGTAAGTAAAAAGATAATTTCCATTGCCAAATAAAGCAGTATAAGGATTTGCTATTAGTGTATTAGCTTGATATAAATTGCAGGTTAATACAGCAGGGCATCCTGTTCCTGTGATTGTTGTATATGTTGGTGTAGGTATTATCCAACCTGCCAAACTTGTTAATGATAATGGTGGTATTGCCTGATTAATAGTAATTGTGAATATTGTTGAAGCAGATGTATAATTTGTATTTCCTGATGTTGAATAGTTAGCAGAAATTGTTCCTGCTGAATAAATTGCATTTGAAATATTTAAAGAACAAGTTAATTGGCTTGGACATCCAGAACTTGTAAAATCTGTTGTTGTTCCATAAGTTATTGGTGTTGTTCCTGTTAATCCCAAACTTGTTACATTCTTAATTATTGTATAACTCCAAGTCTGTGAATTATTAAAGTTATTCGCAGTCCCATTTCCATAAGCCCAAAAATAATAATTATATGTTCCTGCACTTAGACTTCCAATTGTTTTATAAAAAGAACTTGAAATATTTAACATTGAATAATTAACTCCATTAAATTCTATTCCTGCCGAGCCATTTGTATTTTGTATTGTTATATTAAATTGATAAGAGTTAGTTGGATTATATGAAGAACCATTTGCTATGTTTGTCAGATTGTTTGTAAATAAAGGATAAGCATAATCTTTATTATTAATCTGAAATTCACTTGAATATCCATAACTTGAACTTCCATTTAAATCAACTGCCTGAACTCTTATGGTATAGTTCCCATCCAGTGTTCCAACAGAGTTCCATACATAACTTAAATTTAAAGAATTGTTTGAAGTTATTGTTTTATTGTAAGTATTGTTAAACATTAAACTTATATTATAATAAGCCATCCCACTTGTTGATTCTGAATTTGTGTAATTTATATTTATGTTTCCTGCATAGACTTGTGCTATTGGAGAATAGACACTTGGAGTTGTCGGTCCTTGTATTAATTTGGTTATTGGATTGCTTCTTACAGCAGAGCAATTGCCATTTCCAAGAGTATCATTTGCACAGATATAATAATAATTAGAATAATTTAATGGACTGTATTGAGAAACAAAAGCATTTATTGTTCCTGAAAAATTATTCCATGTTGAACCGGGATTAGTTGACTGCTGGATTGTATCAGGTCTTGAAATATTAGTTACATAATAAGAATACCAGTGTCCTGTTGCTGGTGCTCTTAAAATAAAATAACTTGTTGGTGTTGCCTTGACTCCTGCTATTGTGTAAGTTGTTGTGTTCATATTAAACAAAACAAAGTTATATGATGATTTGGATGATAAAGTATAATTAAAAGTCTGTGTCTTGGGGAAGTTTGCAAATAAACCACAAGATGTTGTTGTTTGTGGAAGCCCTGTTGTATAAGAACTGTTACAATAATATATTCTCAAGTCATCTGCATTGGTTGTTGAATTAGCCATAAAATTAAATGTTCCATAGGAATTATTAGTAAGATTATAAATTCTTATCTTGTAATAATCAGTTCCATGCAAATCAATCATGCTTTTATTCTCCAGTCCTGTGACTTCTGGGTCTAAATTAAAAGATGATGGATAAACAAGCACTGAAGAAACCATAAAGTTCCATGTATTTGAAACATTTGTTATGTTGATTCCAATCCTGTGTATCTGATTTATTGGAGCATAACCTTCAGGTGTTTCTGTTCCATTTATATACTGCCAGATTTCAGAATTAGTTGTATTAGTTTTTGAATAATAATAAACACTTGAAGCATTTACTCCAGAAGCATCTGTTATATTATAAGTCACATTCAACTTGCTTGTATAAATATTGTTTGTTGTAATGTTTGTTGGTGTCTGATTTATGAAAGTTATTGTTGGAGGAATAACATCAATCAATTCTCCAATAGTATAATTGCTCCATGAACTTACATTGAATATTACATTGGTTGCAACCAAAGAAGTAAAGTTAGAACATGAAGGTGAAGTTGTTGGATTGCAGTTCTTTATTCCATTATAAATAATTGAAGGTATTGTATATCCTCTGTTTCCAATTCCATAAAGAGTTATATTTGCAGATTTATTTAATCCTCCATTTGAAACAGAATTATTAACAAATACAGAGTTATTTCCTATTTGAATATCTGAACTTGAGTTGCCTATTAAATTATTTCCACTTATTGCTCCAGAAGTATTTGATAATGTTATTTTTCCATAGGTTGTATTAATAAAATTAATTTGTGCAACATCTCCAAAATTATAATTAGTTATTTTTTGATTTTGTAAAGTTAAATTATCCATTGTTGATTGCAGATTAATATCAAATGCTCCAGCATACAGAGCGCTAATAGTATTCCCATCAATAACATCATTTATAGATGTAGAACCATAGGCAATTCCTGAACAAGAATAACTTGAATCATAACAAGTCCCAGTTCCTGCATTAATTATATTAGAACCATTAATTACATTGTTTGAAGATGCTCCACCAAATACAATTCCTGAATTGGTTGGTGAAGTAATAGTATTGTTAGTTAATATGTCGTAGGAGGAGGAGGAGTAGTAAATTCCATTACCATAATTTGAAGTAATAATATTGTTAGTTAATGTGTCGTTTGAGGAGGAGAAGTAGTAGGAAATTCCATTACCATTTGTTGAATTAATTATATTGTTAGTTAATATGTCGTAGGAGGAGGAGTAGTAGGAAATGCCATCATAATTTGAAGTAATAATATTGTTAGTTAATGTGTCGTAGGAGGAGGAGTAGTAGGAAATGCCATCATAATTTGAAGTAATAATATTGTTAGTTAATGTGTCGTAGGAGGAGGAGGAGGAGGAAATTCCATTACCATTTGTTGAAGTAATAATATTGTTAGTTAATATGTCGTAGGAGGAGGAGGAGTAGTAGGAAATGCCATCATAATTTGAAGTAATAATATTGTTAGTTAATGTGTCGTTTGAGGAGGAGGAGGAGAAAATTCCAATACCATTTGTTGAAGTAATAATATTTGAAGTAAAATTATTATATTGCGAATTTCCTAAAATTATTATTCCATTACTTCCATAACTGCTCCATTGCCCATAAACATCAATATAATTATTTTCAATAACTGAATTACTTAAATCACTATCAGCAAATATTCCCATGTCATCACTATAAGTTCCAGAAGTATCACTATCATTTATTCCATTTCCACTACTGTCATTAAAGTTCTCAATAGTTATATTATTATGAGTTCCTGTAATTAAAATTCCATAATGATTATCAGCAGGAACATTATTGAAAGAGATAGTTTTTCCATTTCCATTTAAACTAACATTGTCTGAAGTTATGTAAAAGCAAGTGTCATCTGAAACAACATTATTCTGAAGAGTATAAACACCTGCTAAATTAATCACACCGCAAGTTGTTATATTTGTTATTGTTATCAATGTTAGATTATTTAATCCAACTCCACTTCCAAGAACAGGAGAATAAAAAGGATTGGTCAAGTTACCTGCCTGTAAAAGATAATCAATTGAAAAATTCTTGTTTGATATTGGATTGTTTATGTAAAATAAGTCTGAAGTCTGGTAAGGTGTATAAACATACTTACTTCCATCCCAGTATCCAAATCTCTTTGTTATGTTTGATTTAAAGAAAGTCTGCTTGTTTTCTGTTATGCTAAACCAGTTTGAATCTAAACTCATGTTAAAATTATAAGTCTGTGTTCCATTATTTACAAACCTTGCAGACTGGTTATTATAAAGTGCTGTGACTTGCGAAGAATTTAAAGAAGTGTTGAATATCATTACTTCATCAATGCTTCCATTAAGTTGATAACTAGCTCCACCTGCATATACTCCTAAGTATAAATCAGGACCTCCTGATAGAGTAGATGCCAAAGAACCAAAATTAGGAGTTTGAACATTGCCATTAAAATATAAAGTCCCATTATCACCTGTTCCATTCTTGACTAAAACTATATTATACCAATTTCCTGCTGTCATGGTTATAGGGTATCTCCTATAAGTTGCTCCAACCCCCCAGTAAGTATTGCTGCTTCCAAGCTGAAGATAATATACAGCACCACCTCCACTGGAAGATATTGGCATAGGTGTATTTGCATAAGAATTAACATTATACCAGATGCTTATTGTGTGATTATTATTTCCATTTAACAGATTAGCATAGCCACTAACTATATTTATGTAATCATTGCTTCCATCAAAAGTATAGCAATTTCCATAACCTAAAGTGCATGTTGAATTAAACTTTACTCCATTCATTAAAGTTCCATCATTACTCTTTGCATAATCATAAGTCTTATTATCAGCAGTATTTTCCTGAACATCAAAAGGATAATATAAAACAAGTCTGCTCCAGTCAATGCCACTTGCATCTATGTTTGTGCTTATGTTCAAATGAGAAAAGTTTGCTTCTTGAGTTACATTGGAATAAATGCTGTTTGAGAAAAAGGTTGTTTCTGGAATTATAAATGTAGAGTTCTCACCCAATTCAATTGAATCAACAAGATAAGGATTTTCTATTAAGGTTGTGCAATATTCAGTTTCTTCAACTGGTTGTGTTTTATATGGATTTTTTAAATCAATTGGTTTCTGGACAGTGATTGTTGATTGTGTTGTTGGAAGTGTTGTATCTATTTTTCCCATATCACTAACTTTTCTAATTCTGACATTATCTGGTTGATAGTCTAAATAAGGGCTGTCTGTTTCTGTTCCATTCTCATCTGTGATTGGAGCTTGGGCTTGGTCTAAAGCATCTTGAGTGATACAATAATCAATCTGTATGTCGTTTGAATCTTCAAGGTGAGTAAAATTAACAGTATAATAAGAATCTATCCCATCTTGAGATTGGACTATGAATTCACCTGTCTTGATTTCCTGAGTTCCAATATTAAAAAAGGTTCTGGAAGGATTGGTTGAACTTGTTGCAATTACATTTCCTCCAAACCAATTTTCCCATAGACTGCTTATTGAATTAAATATCCAACCTATGAAATCATTGCTTGGTTTGGAATCTTGTGCTGAAACTAATGGCATTACTAATAACATAGTTATTAGAATTAAAGTTAATATTTTCATAATCAATTTAACAATTCTTACTTTAAATATTTTAACTTATTTACCACATACACTCCCCACCTTTGTCCACAATACAGCAATTCCCACGAAAACTGCGACAATTACAATAGCAATAGCAATTGGTGTTTGGAACTGATTTAAGAATGATTGTAATGAAAATGCTCTTTTACTTGCAGCTTCCCAAGCAGACTTCCATGCCTTGTTTAATCCAGAATCTACTTTGATATTCAAAATACTATCCTTAACTTGTATAACTTCATGAGTCTTTTCATCTTCATATTCTGTAATGAATTCTGTCCATGAATCATTCAAAACAGGTCTGTAATCTTCTGGTGCAACTTGAATGACTGTAATCAAATCCACACCTTGGAGATACTTTCTTATATCAACAACTTTGACTGGAACAGGTTTCATCTTGTTTCTTTTGATTAAGAGAACACCCCTCTTTGAATTGAACAATCCTTTTCCCCATTCTCCAAGAATTATCTTTCCATCACTTCTTGGCATTTTAATTTCAACTTTGAGATTGTATCTTCTTTTTGTCCAATATACCCAGAACAATATTCCAATGATTAATAAGAATACTATAACAACTGCAATGATTATTATTGCCCATGTCAAGAAACTGAATGAACCAGAACCAATATTGGTTAATACATTTGCAATATTATTGTCTGCCATAATTATTTAATCTCAAGCCCAAAATTTTAAAATATCAAGTGCCCCCTTCTTTTGTGGCATTGGACTTCCACTTTCATTATATTTCATCATACCAAATACTCTCCTTGCTTCTGCACCCATCTGTGCTCTTTTCAATACAGCAAAAGTTGCCATACAGATTATATTTCCAATCCTGTTCATTTCATTATAATCAACATTTTCTTCAAGGACTTTTTCATATTCCATGACTGTAAGTTCTTCTGTTATGACAATCCTATCGTTGACAATCTTTCTTCTTAATACTTTGACTTCTTTTAATGCAATAACTTTCTTTGACTTATCAAATCCATATTCAACTGTGTTGTCTGATAAGTCATCTCTAATATATTCAATAGTATTTTCCATAAGGTTGTTAATCTCTTTTGTGGAGAAATTAGACAATGAAGTATTCTGGTTTAAGGTAGAACCTAAATAAGATATATAATTAGAAATCATCTTCTCTGATACTTCTGGAGGTGCTTTATTATTTATGAACTTCCATTCCTTTGTGAATCTGTCTTTTATTTGCCCTCTGATTCTATGTTCAATATCTTCAAGAAGTGAATCTGGATTAATCTGTTCAACAATATTCCTTACTCTTTCTTCTTTTAGATATTCACTATAAACAGAATTAGCATCTTGTTGTTGTCCATCTATTAATGACTGTTGATACATATCATCCATGAACTGTTGGGATTGTTGGTCTGGCATGGACTAAAAAAAATATAAGGATTTATATATCTTTTTATCTATTAGAATTTAAAACTTAAACTCCTCGGTAGTTTCCTTATCTTAAATGGAGATATTCCAAACTTACCAGACTTAGGTATCTTACCTACAATGTTAAATGCCTCTGCTGTGAATGATGGTGCTATTTTTGGTTTTCGTTTCTTGCCTTTTTTCTTTTGAGGTGCAAAGAGTTGTGTTCCTCCAAGTGATGGAATACCGAATGCACCCATAGTAGGATATTTAAAATTTCCAAATGTCATTGTTGGAGGAATAAGTCTTGTTATATCTGCCATCTTTGAAACTGATATTTGTGTAGTTGTTTGTGCTGGAGTTTGTAGTTGAACTTGTGTGGTTGTTGTTGCAAAAAATTGTCTTGATGTTTGTGCAAATGTTGGAGATTGAACAGTTGTTATTACTGAAGCATATTTACTTGATGGTTTCATTATAGTTCTTGTAGTAGTAAATTGAGGTGTTGATTTTATTTGTATTGATTTTGTTGTCTGATAATTTTTAGAAACTAATGATGGAGAAAAGAATTGATTTGTAGTTTTTAAGCCTAAACCTAAATCTGATTTTACAAATGAAATTACTGGAGGAGTCTTTAAGGTTGTCTTTGAAATAAGTTCTGTTTCTTGAAAACCAAAAGAAGATTTTGAACTTCCTTTTCCTATAAAAGAATATCCTTCTCTTGATGGAGTTTCACTTTCAAAAGAAAAACCATATCCAGATATTTTAGGTTTTAATACATCTATTCCAAGAGTTGCCTTTGTTCCTTTTATATTCATTGTTGGAGTATATTCAACATCTCCAACATTATAAACAAAACTTTTTCCTCCAACTCTTATTCCATATCCTTTGCTTGTGCTTGGAAAATATTTTTCATTCTGTTTTGTTATAGTATAAATATCTCCTTCTGAATATGTCCCTATCATTGGAACATTATTTATTATTGCTCCTGCTGGTTTTAGATTTTCATTTGGAAATTTAAATATACTCATTGATTGTTGTGTCATTGGTTTTATAGTAAAATCTGCTCCAGAAATAGTTGGAGTATATTTTGTAGAATAAAATCCTTTTGATTGAATGGATATTCCAGACAATGATTCTTCATCTATTTTTGATACTTGGAATGAACCTAATCTTGCTTTTGTTGTTCCAATACTTTCTCCAGTTAATCCAGTAACATCTTCTCCACTGCTCATTGTTGTAAATTGAGTTACAAGATTATCTTGTTTAAATTCCAATGTCTTTGCTAGTGTTGAATAATCAATATCAGAATAAAATTGTCTATTCATTCTTATAGGAGAAAAACTTTCCAGTGAAGATACAACTCCTTCACTAACTCCAAGATTCTTTATATTTGTAAATGTTCCATATCCTCCTGCTGCAATTCCTGCAACTCCAATTGCAACTTCTATTGGAACTTTAGAATAACTTGGAATACTTACTATTTTAGATTGAGATGAATACATTGGAAAATAATCCTTAGATGATGATGGACTTGTTATTTCATTTGATAAAGCAGATACAACAAGATTTCTTTCCCAATGAGATATTTCTGCTCCAGCTTGTGACAACCCTAAATTTATATCAGCAGCATAAGATTGCCATAAAGGACTTGTTATATTATATTTAGGTTGATAAGTTTTAAAGTATTCACTTGTCAAAGTATATTGAGTTCCTTGTGGAACACTTTGTAAAAAGACTCCAGTCTTATTCTCAAAACTTTGAGGATTAGCAACAAATTGTTTTTGAGTCTGGACTTGAAAATTATAATCTTGAAATGCTTTTTGATTTGTTACAAATTGTTTTGCAGGAACAACTTCTCCATAACCAAATAGTTGTGATACTTGGGATACTAATGTAGGAGCAACATAAGGTTTTAAAGGAACAGTAGTTACATCATAGTTTTGTAATAAAGGATTTGTTTGAGTGTATAATCCAGATGGACTTATTCCTGTTGGAACATTTTGTAATTGACTCACAATAGTTTTTGCTTGTGGTGCTGGAGCAGGTTGAACAAATGGTTGTGGTTCGATAGTTTCAGCAGGAGTTTCTGGAAGAACTAATTGTGATGGTGTTTGTCCACCTCCACCACTTCTACCATAAGTAATAGTTGTCACTTGTCCAGATGGAGAAACTTCATATCCACCTTTTCCAGAAGGTGCTTGATAAGACATTCCTCCAGATGGTGATGGTGTTGTCTTTGTATCAAAGGGAGTTGGTTTTGAATCAAATGGTGTTGCCATTATATTAATCTCCTTGGTTTTTTATAGAAGGGATGACCTCTTGATATTAATCTTCTGATGGGAAAATTCTTTTTACTAGATTGAGAATTATCATATTGTTTCTGTCCTTTAGTAAAACCATTTGATTGGTTATTATTTTGCTGTTTTGTATCATCCGACAAATTAGTTATATATTTTAATTATATCCTCCAATAGATTTATTAACATTTCTTACTTTAAATATTTTAACTTTTCAACAACAAAAAGATATATAAAACAATATTTGATTTTTATAATATGGAAGGAGAAGAAAAAGATATTGAAGTTTTTGATGTTGATAATTATAGTAACAAAGGAGATAAGACTTTTTCCCATCAAACATTAGTTATGTCAACCATGAAGAAAGCATTGGAGAATGGAGCAAAGGAAATGAGAGCTGGTTGGTTTGAAACTAAATATGACAAGAATGGAAATCTATTAAGAAGTTATAATGAAGATACAAGACTTGCATTCATATCATCAATTGAATCAGTAATGATGGTAATGAGTTGTGATTTGGATGAACAATCAATCAAAGAAATAAATGATTTGTTAGATAAATTAAATGAAAGAAAAAAGAATCTATTGGATGAAGAAGAAAAAGAATGGAACTCAATAATACCCTATGTAAAACAAAAATTAAATCAGGATGGCAAGGGATTCATTAAAGGATATTTTAATAAAGAAAAAAGATTCTATCAATTATATATAGAAGAGAAAATAAATATTTATAGAGAAATATTCAAATCATTGACAAACCAGACATCAAGAAAGAATTTCTACCAAGAAGAGGATTATGAAAATTAAAGATGGGAATGATAAACAAGGATGAAGATTTAGAGGAAGGTGAATTTTTTACCAGATGGTTATATAATAGATTAATTGTCAATAATAAAAATGTTCTCGGTGCTGAATTGGGTGCAACAGGAAGTGGAAAATCCTACCGAGATTTAAGGAAGGCAGAATTGTATTATCAAAGATATATGAACAAACCTTTTCCAGTTGATAACATCTGTTTTGGCATTCCCAAGATAATGCAGAAATTGGCAAGTGGACAATTAAACAAAGGAGAGATTCTTATATTTGAAGAGGCAGGTGCTAATCTTGGTTCATTAGATTTTCAAAATAAGATTTCAAAAATGTTTACTTATGTTCTACAATCATTTCGTTCAATGAACATTGCAATCTTTTTCAACTTACCTTATTTATCAATGTTAAACAAACAGGCAAGAATGTTATTACATTACTCATCTGAATCTGTTGGCATTGATTTCAAAAATAATTTAAACAAATGTAAATTAAAATTTCATCAAGTGAATCAAGAAACAGGGAAGATATACAAGAAATATCCTCGAGGAAAAGTGAAAGGACAGATAAGAACTATAAAAAGATTTAATTATAATTTACCATCACCAGAATTAGTTTCTGCTTATGAGAAAGCAAAAGTAAATTATCTTTTAACAATGACACAGGATTATGTTCAGGACTTGAAGGATATGGAATGGGCAAAAATAAACAAAGTTAGGAAAAGGGATTTAACAAGTCAACAAGAGATAGTTTATAATCAATTACTTGAAGGCAAGACATTAACTGATATAGCAAAGTTCATAGGAAAAGATGTTGCTGGTATTAGTAGAGTTAGGGATGCTATTGCAAGGAAAGGATACTCATTAGAATTTAAAAAAACAATAGTTTAATGAGTGAAAAGTTCGCATAATGTAGAGTTCTCCTTTGAGAAGTTCGTATTTTGTTGACAAACACGAACCTCTGAACTTAATTTTTAGATATTCCACATTTTTTTTGATTATTATTGTATTATAGTTATGTTACACTATATAATAGGTGTTGTTACTGGAATCCAAAACATTTTATACGAAAGATTTATATAATAAAATAGAGTGTATATTTTATGGAAAACACAAAAGACCTTAAAAGATGTAGTCAATGTAAATCTACAATGACTTATATTAGGATGAAAGATAATCAAAGAGTTTGTAGGCATTGTGGATTCATTGAACAAGGTGAAGAAGAAAAGGATCGAGGAGAACCACAATGATAATAAACTTGATGGATATAATAGTTGGTGTAATAATTTTTTTAGTTACTACGGGAATATTATATCATATTGGAAAAAGTATTAAACAATGGGAGATACCGAATGAAACAGAAAAAAGTTACACCACAAAACAATAAGAAAAAATCTAAACAAGAAATAATCAAGAATCTTAAAAAGTCCCTCGCTGGTATAAAAAAAGAATGGGATAAGGCAATGAAAGAACTTGAGAAGTTTGATCCTATGGAAGGAATGAAGATGCCAGATTTTGAGCAGCAGATGAAAGATTTTAATCTTGGAGGAGATGTGAATATATGATAACAATATCTACAATTGGAACATGGATTTCAGGTAATGCTCTTTGGATTGGATTAATATTAATTATAGTTATTCTAGTAATCAAATTATATGATTACTGGAAAATTAATAAAAAAGATGTCTTGAAAAAAGTCAGGGTGATTCAGGATAAATATAAATTACCGAGGGAGAATATTAAAATTGGCATTTAAAAGACCATGTGATAGATGCAAAAAACTATTTATGCCAAATAGTAATTCACATAGGTTATGTTATGAATGCTTATACAAAGTAAAGAAAAAAATAAAAGATGAGAAGATTTTGAAAGTAGGTAAAAATAAAAAATGGTAGGAGAAATAATACTTTTGATTTTTGGAATTGTCTTTATAGTTGTTCTTTGTGCTTTCTTAGGAAAACCACAGAAGAGAGAAATGACTGCAACTGAAAGAGTTGCTTATGAAGATGAACGAGGAAGAATGATTGCAAGAGAAGAAACAAGAAGGAGATACTGATGAAAATTAACTGGGAACTATTGCAAGGAATAGGATATTCAATTATTTTATTTTGTATAATTATTGTAATGACTATCCTTATAATAAGTAGATTTACACCAACAAATTTATGTGACTCTTGGTGCAACCAAAATCATGGAACATTCTATATAATGTCTGATTGTGATGGAGATACAATCGCTTGTTCTGGATGGTGTGAGATTCCACCAAACCAAACAGTCTATTGCAGAGATATTTTTAACAATATAACTTCGATGGAATCATAAGATGAAAACCTCACTTATCATTACTTATTTTTTAGCATTGATAGGAATCTTGTTCATGGGTAATTTAGCCCATGAATCTTATCATTATTTTGATGAAAGAAGCAAACCAAATGTGACTATAACACATTTTTGTGCAGTGGCAATCCCAATCCCAGAAAACAATTATTCCGAAGCTGGATTTGTTTCACTGGAATACACAGGAGAAAATCCAAAGACCAATTCTGATGAATATATTGCATTAGCAGTTGGATATGCAACTACTATTATTATCTTATTTATATGGATGTATTTTTACAATAAAGAAAGATAAAAAGATATATAAAAGAAATTGATTTTTTTTATTCATGAAAATATATTTGACAGAAGAAGAGAGGAAATTTATTCTGAAAAAATACATGAAATCTGGTTTGTCTTATCAAAAAGCAAAAGAAAAGTTATGGATTCTAAGGAAGAAAATCAAGGAAGCAAGACCACATAGAAGAGTAAAAGAAGTCATTGTTGTTGATGATTTCAAAGATGCTTTTAAGAAAATAGTTGGGATTATGTGAATAAACAGACTTCATATAATTAACATTATATGACATAATTATCAAAAAATCTATCTTTCATTTCACATAATCACTTATATCTTTTGGTTAAACGAAAGGTTTAAAAGAGGATTATTCATATAAAAAAGATAATGGAAATAAAAGAAGAAGATTTAAAAGATTTTGAAGAAGAAGAGAAGAGATATATTAATTCTGATGAATATAAATTATTGCAAAAGGAGTTTAGAAAATGGTTAGAATAGGAAATTTAAAATCTCATCCATATAATAAAACAGTCTTTAGAGAAATTGATGGAAATGAATGGGAAGCATTTAAAGAAAGTATAAAACAAGATGGACTTCAAGTTCAGATTGAAATTACTTCTGATAATATTATCCTTTGTGGCCATCAAAGAATAAGGGCATTAAAAGAATTATATGGTAATGAATATGATTTGGCAGATTCTAAAGTTTGGATTAGGAAAGATTTAGAATCTGAAGATAAAGTGATGACAGATATAAAACAAAGAATGAGGGTGATTGAAGATAATCAATTAAGAAGGCATTTAAATGATGGTGAAAAAACCATGATTTATATGGAAAAGAAAAGATTAGAGGAAGTTTTGGCGAAGATAAGGCAGAAAGAACATGGAGAAACTGCTCCAAATAAACCTAAAAACACTAGTGGAAAATCTTCCACAAGTGATATTGGTAAATCTCGTGACAAAGCATCAGAAGGTTTAAACCTTTCAGGAAAAACATTGGAGAATTATAAGAAGATGTATGATTTAGCAACAAAAGAAGAAAGAGAATATTTTCTTAAAACAGGTAAAATATTAGATTCATTAAAGAAGAGATATAAAGAAAAGAAACAAGAGGAAGCCAGAAAGAGAGCAGAAGAAGCAGATAAATTAAGAAAGAAAAAATTAGAAGAGAAAAAGCAGAAACAGGAGAAAGAAGAAGTAAAGAGAAAGAAGGAAGAAGCAAAGAAAAGAAAGGCAATAGAAAAACAAAAAAAGAAAGAGCTTGAAGAAAAGATAAAGCAAGAAAAATTAAAGAAAGAAGAAGCAGAAAGATTAAGAAAGGAAGCAGAAGCAAAGAAAAAAGAGGAAGAGGAAGAAAGAAAAAGATTAGAAGAAGAACAGAGAATTAAAGAAGAAGAAGCAAAACAAAATAGACCTGAATTATTGCTTACTAAAAAATTTAGAGATGAAGGATTACCAATATTTTATACTGGTTCTGGAGAACAACAATTTTATATTGCTAATAAAAGACCTGATTGGAAAGTTGAAGGAAAAAAACAGATTATTGAATATTGTGGAACTTACTGGCATACAAAAGAAGAGATTGAAGATAGAAAGAAATTATTTGAATCAAACAACTATAAGGTTTTTATTATATGGGAAGGAGATGAAAGAAATATGAATGAATTAATCAAAAAAATAAAAGAATTTTTACATAATGGTTAAATCAGCACCAGTTCCTTGCACACGAGAAGAAATAGACAAAATCATAGATGCTGCTATGGATAATGATTTTTATTATATGTTATTCAAAGTTGCAAGAAAGACAGGAAGAAGATTAGGTGAATATTATGAAGTTCAAGTAAAAGATTTTGACTGGGATAGAAAAGTCATGATGACAAAGATTTTAAAGAGAAGACAAAAAGTTCTGAAAGAAGCATTGTTGGATGATGAATTAATCCAGATATTGAAAAGATATATAAAAACCAATGACTTAAAACCAGAAGATTACATATTCAAAAAAGTTTCATATCGTGCAATCCAATATGCTATAAGTGCTTATGCAAAGAAAGCTGGAATCAATCACAAAGTTTCATTCCATAACTTTAGGCACTATTTCATTACTGAAATGTTCAAGAGAGGATATGATTATTCACAGATAGCAAAACTTACTGGACATTCATCAGTTACAACATTGACAAGTTATGATTCATCAGTTGCATCTGATTTGAGAGATAGGGTAATCAAAGATATTAAGGATATTTAATATCATATAAACTAAAACTATGAAAAAAAGTAAAATATCAATATCATATAATCTGTTTATCTTAATGATTATATGACAAAAAGGATACAAAAACCAATCAATAACTTCATATAATAAGGATTATATGTAAACCAAAGATTCCAAAGGTTAAAATGACATCAAATTTAAACAAAAAAAATAGTGGTTATAATAAATTTGTGGAGATAGTTAAACAATAAGAATAAACATGGAATCAAAACAATATAATAATCTCAGGGTAAACATAAGTTTGGTAAGGACTTGCTTCTCCTCTCTATCAACTGGAGACAATGCCTTAACAAAGGAGTTTATCCTGATTAAATATTAGAAAATAAACATAAAATGAAAAAAGCAATAGCAAAATCAACAGGATACTTGGAATGTAGTAATTGTTGCTGTGAAGCTGAATCTTGTGATAGCTGTCAAATACCTTTTGAAGATGATGAAGATATTTATTGTAGTGATGATGATGAACTATTGCATTATCATTGGGGCTGTAAACCTAAAAAAAGCTAGACTTCATAAAAGGAGTAAAAGATGAATCAAGAAAAAAAAGATGAAATGATAATTGAACTTGTAAGACTACAAGGAATTATTGATGCTGGAATTGACCAACAGATTCATCCAAAAGTTTGGAATGCTATTGAACAATTATTAGAGTTAAAAAGAATTGAGATTTGTGATGGAATTGAAGATGTGATTCTTAGTAATACAAATTTAAATGATAGACTATTGGTATCTCCAGAAGGATTAATTGAATTAATTAAACAATCATTAAATAATCCCAAGTAAGACATTGAGTGAAAGGAGAACTAAAGATTAAATGGCAACTTGGATTGACGAACTAAAAAATAGTTCAAAAATTGAAATAGAAATTAATACTAAGTTTAAAAAACAGATGTATAAAGAAAAAGGTTGGGATGCTGAAGATATTACTCTTGATATTGAGAAAGCATTTCATGAAGCAGTTTACAAATATATTGAGGATAAATTAGTTGATAATGATGAATTTGAACAAGAGATTTTAGAACTTATGTCAGATGATGAAAATTTGATTGAAGGAACTGATGAATTTTCTAAACTAGGACAAATTAGTATAAGAATATCTCAACCAGAATGTAGTGTTAAATCTGAAAAACAAAGAACATTAGAACTAGGTGAAAAATATAAAATACCTGAAGAACAATTAAATGCTCTTCAAAAGTCTAGTGCAAGTGATAAGGAAAAATAAGATGAAGTCAAAACAAACAAAAGAACAAGTGAAAAAACAAACAAGCTATGAATCATTAGTAATATATATTTTAATAGTATGTTTAGTAGTTTCTATTTTTACAATGATTCTTTTATCATATAGGAATAATGAAAAACAATCAGATTTAGAATATTGCAAAAATGCTTATAATGATATGTCTTGGAAGATTTATCATAATCCTTGTGAATTATATGGAACTTGCAATTATTCAAATGAACCTTATTTAAATTGTTCTAAATATACTTGTTATGGAGATTCAAATGACATCAAATAATAATAATGAGTCATGGATTATTGAATATAAAATACCAATTTTAGTTTTTATCATAAGTTTAATGATTTTATCTAGTATTAATTTATATGTAAGTGTTAATTCAGATTATCAAGATTGTTTATTTGCAAAAAGAGTTGCCCCTGAATGTATAAAACAGGAATGTAGTTATGTTAATAGTTTTACTAATCCAAAATATTATGATTATATGTGTAATTTATTTGGAGACTTAAATAGAGATATTAATAGTGATAAGGAAAAAAAGAGTTAATGGAGAAGATGAAATGAACAAATCAGAAACTATAGAACTAACAAAGAAAGCTGAAGAATCACCATTATGGTTATTGGAAATGCGAGTATCAAGACAAAATTATTTACTAACAAACCTTAAAGGAACTGGTGTTAATTACAAAGACTCTAAATGGAGAAGTTTAGTTCATAAGAGAAATACTTATAGAAAGGTATTAATAAAAAAGCTTCTTCAATGGGAGAAAGGAGAATTACCAGAATCTAATCCTAAGTATAGTGATTATGTAGATTATATTAAAGATAAACAAAACAATCAGGAGGTTAAACAATGAAAAGATTAAACTTGAAACAATTAAAGGAACTTTTAAACAAGTTACCTGATGAAGAATTAAATCATTTTTCAATAACTCACTATGGAGCAACAGAAAACCCTGAATGTAAGTTTGGATTAATCTTCTTTGATTCAGAAGGAGAATGTGGAGATGAATGGAGTAAATGCTTAGAATTATTAGATAATAAAGATATGAAGAAAATAAATAAACATTTTGTTGATTATCTAAATAAAGACTTCAAACTTATGAGAGATGAAGATGGCTTTGATAAGAAAATTGAAGATGGAGCTTTTGAGGATGCAGATTGGGAATATGACTAAACTAAATCCAAGTAAAGAGGATTAATGAGAAGGAAATGTTTTGGAAAAAGAAGCAGATTTACATTGCATTCAGTGATCTGCAAGGAATGCAATGATTATTCAAATTGTAAAAGAAAAGTTTGTGAGAATCTAAAGATTCCAAAAAGTTCAATAGTTCAATATCAAAGGAAAACGAAGAGGTAGATAAAAAATGAAGTATTGTGCCTTAAAATCAATGAACTATTATGAATTTTGTTATAATTGCGATGCTAGAAAAAGGCATGTTTGTTATATTACCAAAGAAGATTTAGAAAAACATTTGGAAGAATTTAATCAATTATTTAATGAATCCCAATTACATATACTTGAAAGACAAGTATTAACAACAAAAGCAAATAACATATTATAATAAAAATATCTTCATTAGACATAGTATAGCCTTAACCTTCTGTAAGGAGCATTCTTTCCAAACCGAATTTTAGCTTGAAATCTATCAATCTCAATGACCTTGATTTCTTTATGTTCCAGCATTATTTTACAGGCATGATTGATTTTAATCCTGTCTGTTGGAGTTTCTGAATCTAGTAATTCAGATATTTCTGAACAGGATAATGGTTTTTTATGTTTCTGCAAAACATCCAAAACATCTTGCTGCCCCACATCTATTTCCCAAAAGTGATAAACTTTCCAGAAGAATCAATACAGGAACATGAACTAAAATTATACATTCTCATTCCATAACTAATTGCATCTGATGTTATCAACTCTTTATTTTGAATAAGATAAAAGATTGTAAAAGACAATAAACAGATAAATACCATTATTAATACTAAAAACATGACTTGTTTCCAGTCAATCTTCTGTTTTTCACCCTCTATTAAATCTTCTTGGTTAGGAAGTTCCATGCTATTTTTACAATTATATATCCAATTAATAGAATTACACATAAATATAAATCTTTTGATAACCAATATATCAATCCATCAATTATGATGAAGATTACAAATGATTTACCTAGACCTAACATTATTCATTTAAGAGAATGTTTAATGCCTCATCTATTGTGATTAGATGCATTATTGTTCCATCCTCTCTTTTAACCTCTCTAATTGGTTGCATAGGCAGTTCTGGGACAACCTTCCACTCTTCTTTCATGAGATGTGGTGTTTTCATCACATTTTGTGAAATATTTGATTGTGGTGGTTGTGGGACAGTCCTAATGACAGGAATTTCAGCTACTTGAGGTTGTATTTCTGGTTGAACTTGCACTTGTGCTATTGGTTCTTTTTTCTTCCACATGTTTATTTGTTACCTCCTTGTGTTAATTATGAATGGGTGGGAAGATAATTAAATCTAATGGTGTCAAGATTATCCCACCCATTGAGTATGAAACTCTTGCAAGGATGAAAAAGTATGAATATTTTTTGAGGAAATAAGACATTTGCCTTGCAAGAGTGTGTAATCGATGAAACGATTACTATAAATTATTTGACAGATTTTACATTAATTGCATCAGTCAAAGTTCCATCACTTGTTTTTGTTTTATAGACTTCAAAGAATAATTGATGTCCTATCCATGCTTTTGATTCTTCTCCTAAAACTTGGGATACTGTTCTAGTATTAGTTTTTGATAGGTCAATACTTCTCTTATCTTTATTCCATTCTCCTTCGCAATGTAACTTTATGGATTTTTTGCCTTTAAAGTCTGTTTCTACAAGAGTGGGTTCACTTGTTATTACAAATACAGCTTCTGGATTTTCTTTTACTTCCTTTGGCTTTATGTATGTCAAGTTTGCCTTTGTGAAATCATCTAGTTTTACCATTTTGCTTTTTAACCTCCTTTTTGATTGATTTTTGAATAGGTTTTCCTGTTACTATGTATCTACAAGTATAACATAACTGCTCTTCGTCATCTGAACAAAAACTTGCCTTACAATTCGCACAAATCTGAGTTTTCATGATTCCCATTTTATTAGTCATCTTTGGCAGAAGTGGGAATCAAACCCACCCCTTGCTCTTGATGAGGGAGCAAGGACACATCAGTGTGTTCTGCCATAACAAAGTATTTAAACTTGGGATGATTATAATTTTTACTTGATGAGGGGGCTTGGATAATCAGTGTGTAAGAGGTGTTTTTCATTGTGTTAATGGAATGTTTTTAATATCATCTTCAATTAGTTTTTTGATATATGAAGAAAAGGTTATGTATTGAGAAACTGCTTTCATTTTTGCTTTCATGATTAATTCTTGTTCTAAATATATATTTACTTGTTTTTTTCCTTCTTTTTCTCTTTGTTCTTCCTTATTCAAAAAATTCATTATATTAATTATATAATTCTATTTATATAGTTTTGTATAATTTAATATATAAATTATAATAATTTCTTGTTTTTCTTTCTATCAATAATTTTTTTATTAGTATAGGTTGATTTTTCTTTTCTTTTTGTTGTTGTAAATCTCCTATTTCGTGCATCTGTTCTTGTTTTATTTGTCATTTTATACCTCCTTATAATTTTTGTTGAATAATAGATTCTTTCTTTTTTTCATATTTTAAAAATGGTTTAAGATTATTTAAAAGTTTTGTTAAACTGATATCTTCAATTGTTAATTTATTTTTATCAAATTCTTCTTGATTACATAATCTAATTGGTTTAATCTTTTTAGTTCCTTTTTGTTTTCCTATTCCAATTTTTGCTGTATTAGGAATAAGATAATGAGTTCCAGCACCATATTTTTCTGATATTTGATATTGTATAGAAGTTTTAGATTTATATTCTGAACATTCTATAACCTTATGTTCTTCTGAAGCTAACATAAAATTTTCTTTAAGTTTTATTTTTATCTGCTCTATCAATTCTTTTTCTGTAAAATAAATATCTAATTCTTTTATTATTTTTGATTTCATATAATCTTCAAATACTTGCATAATAACTTTTGGAGTATTTGTATTAAGAAGAGTTGATTTATATTTTACTTCATTATCTTTTGTCACATAAAGATAACAATTCTTAGCAACAAACCAAATAAACTTCGTATCTGTTTCTAATTCAAGATTAAAAGTATCCATTGGAAAGGGAACATGAGATTTTACTTCTTCTATAAATTGTTTTATTATATATAATAATAATTCTTTATTATTTTCTTTTTTAATTAAAACCTGTAAATCTTCAGGAATTTTAATTATTACATTATCTGTGAATCCATAAAGAACTTCATATCCATTTTCTTCTAATTTTTTTGCGAGTTTTTTTAAACAAGTTCTTATCATTGAAGTGCAATCTGATGCAGTAATTGGATTATATATTGATTTAAAAATAGGATTTCCAGTAAGACCATAAAGAGAATTAATAATTATTTTATATGATTTATCTTTAGGTTTATCTCCCGATTTCTTTGCTTTCAATCTTTCTAATAAAATATCTTTAAGAGCTAATTCAATTTTACCTTGTTCTTTATTATTATAAATTCCTTTTAAATTAAAATAACCATCACCATTCCATCCTTCATCTGTTTTACTATAAAGATTGCCCATCATTAAAGCATGAGGATATGCTGAAGTAAAATCAATATTTACTATATTACCAACAACTTTTTCCTGTCTTGGATTTATATGATGAGCTCCATCAAAAGATTTTTTTATCCCTTCTTGTTTTTCTCCCCATTCAACTTTCAATCCTGATTTATTACATATTATTTCATAAGCAATACTAGAAAGACTAGATACTATATGTTTATAATTTCTTTGTGCTTTTATAGAAAGAAATCCTTTTATGGGTCTGAATTGATTTTCATACCATTCAAACAATTTCTTTGTAAGAATTATATCTTGTTTTAGATAAGTCTTAATTTCTATTAATTCTTCTTTTGTCCATTCATTTTTTTGAAAAATTTTATAATCTATCTCTCCTTTTGAATTTTCATCTAATTTTAATATATTAATTATATTTTTAAGAGAAAATGATTTAATTTCTATTCCCATTTGAATAAGTTTATTTTTGTTATAATGCCCATAATTACCAGAACCTTTTTGAGCTGATATCTCATAAAGGTCTATAAAAATCTTAAACTTATTCTCTAATTCATAACCATTATTAATTAAAATAGGATTATCAAATGCTTTTCCATTAAAAGACACCATAACCCTATGCCTTTCTATTAAAGATTTAATTTCTTCAATTTCTGTGCCTTGTAAGAGATAATAAGCATCATCTATGTAACTATATGCTCCAAAAAACTTAATTTTAGCCACTTCTATGTCTAAAGAATCTGTTTCTAAATCATAGATTAAAACATCTCTAATCATTTTCATCTCCTAAATTATCCTTTTCAGCACATTCAGTAGCATCTTCTTCTGTTTCATAAGTTGAATCACAAATAGGACATTTAAACCAATCTTCTTCACTCATATTAACCCCTCCTTGTATAATTGAAGCTCTATTTTTGGACTCCCAACTCCAAATTTATCATACATATCCTTTCTTGAATATTCAGGATTTGCTTTTATCCATGTTAAAAGCTCTTCTTTTGTAAAATTTGATTTGATATCCTTACACTCATCTGCTTCCCAAAATTGAACTTCTCTATCAGATTTTGATTTTAAAGGTATATTTTCAATAGATTTTGGTAATCTTGGTAATGTTGGTAATGTGTTAGGTATAGCTATATCTTCTATTATAGTAGATATTCTGACAGTAGGTGTAACATTACCAAGATTACCAACATTACCATTTTTTTCTTCTTTTATAAACTTAAATTCCCATCTTGAAGGTCTATTTGAAGTATCTTTAGCTATTAATTTAATATTACTTAATATTCTTCCAACATATTTAATTACTTTTGTTCCAAATTTAATTTGGTCACTTTTGTTATTCCAATCAATATATTCAAACATATCTCCTTCTTCTTTTATAATTTCTATAATTTCTTGCTTTTTTATCCATTGATTAGATTTTTTTTCATAACAAACTTCAAACATATTCTTCATTTCTGTTGTTTCTTCATCAACAGCTATTCCAGCTGTATCAGTATTTTGAACACAAGGATTACCAAATCCAGCTGCTTCCATTACTCCACCACAAATTCTAGCCCATTCAGGAAAAGAAGCAAAAGGAATACTTCCAGATTTCATACCTGTTGTTACCCAATTTCTTACTAAACAATATAGAGCAGATAGAATAAGACTTCTATTATTCTTTAACCATCCATGCAAATCAGGATTTTCAAAAATTCTACTATTTGCATCCTCAATATCTAAGAATAATTTAATAAATCTGCTTCTATTAGCTAAATCTGGTGTTAAAGTCATTCCAATATTACCACTTAAACTAAAATCTAATTCATTATGAAATGTTAAAATTTCACTTTTTCCTAAAAGTCTGTCTGAATATTTTTCAGCAGTTGTTACTGATTCAAATGTTGCATTATTAAGATATCCTTTATTATTTGAAAAATGAAGTCTTTTTCTTCCATACATCATTGAAGCTAGAATTTTTTTTCTTAATTCATCAGAATTATTCTGTATTTTATCTCCAGTAGAAATAGGAGGTTCTTCTAATGCAAAACCTTCATAAAGTATTCCAGTTAATCCTGCAAGATAATCTTTTCCTGCCCTTTCTCTATTAGCTTCATAGATAAATACAGGAGTTCTTATACTAAAAGAAGAAAATAATCCTCTAAGGTAAGGAGTAATAAATCCAGCAATTGTATTTATTTTATCTTGTTCTGATTTAAAGCAAAATTCTTTAAATAGAGTATCTATTATTTCTTTTGCTTTTTCAAGAGGCATATCTAATGTATTTATTGTTGGAGCATTATAAGGAAGCCAAGAAGTAAATCTTTTATCATATCCTTTAATAGGAAAAGTTAAAATATCTTTATAAATAATAGGAATTTGAACATTAAATATCCTGTTTATAATTGGCATTTCATCTCTAAAATTATCAGAAACAAGAACAGTAGAAGCTATACTATGTGACATCGATTTATCAATAATCATAGAACCATTTTTTGTATAAATAGTTGTCCAAGGAATAAAATATTTTTCTATCAATGTTATAAATCTATTTGGTTCAATATCAATAAATCCATTATATGAATAATCTCCATCAACTTGTTTTATTTTTCCAACTTCAACAATTTTTCTTGTATCTCCTCTATAAAAAAATATATCTTGCTTTTTAATTCTATTTGATAAAGTTGTGGCAAAATCTGAAATTAATATTCCATTATTTGGAAGCTCTATCCTTTTTTTCATTCCCATTAATTGTATAATATCATCATAATCTTCTTCATTAACATCTTCTTTTAATCTTCCTAAAACTTCTTTAAATAATTCCCCTTTCAGAATTGTTTCTTTTGAACCTGTTTCTTTTCCATCAATACATCTTATTAATTTTTTAGTCAAAGCATAAGTTTCTAATATGTTAAAATGTTTATGAGAACTATGGCAATAAGCCATATTACTATCAGAAAATAAAATAAAACCTTCAGTTCTCCCACCTTGAAGACCACAATCAGGACAAATAGTTTTGAATGTTCCATTACTACTTTCAGTTAAATCTTCTTCTTTGAATAATTTTTTTATTTCAAACATTTTTTCACCTATTTTAAATTTAATCTCTTTCTCTTAAAATATCCATATAATCTTTATAATTTTGTGATTGAGGTTCATCACAACCATCACAATAATTATCTTCAATATCAAGTTCTCTATCACAAAAAATACATCTTTTTGTTCCTTTATTTAAATCTAAATTTGATAAATATTGTTGTTTTAAATTATTTTTTTCTTTTTTATGATAATTTTTAATATAACTTTCAGTAAAATTTTCTACTTCTTTAATAACTTTTTCTTTATCTTCTTTTTTAATATATTTCCATAAAATAGAAGATATTATTAAATGTAGAGGAAGATGGCATTTATCTTTACATAAGTTAATAATTTTTCCTAATCCTTTTTTATTATCCATAAATCTACAATGAACATGATGTTCTTCAATATCTATTTCTTTACCACATCTATTACAAATTTTCATCTTTCCTCCTCCTTGATTATAAGAATATCATTAGAGTTAAAAGCAACAATCTTTCCAAATTTATCAGTAATTTCTATGAGATAAATATCAATGCTATCTTTATTTTTTCCCATATAAACAACATCATTTACAGAACCATTAAAAACATTTCCAGAATTTAACTTCACAAAAATCCATTTTCCAATCCAATTTTTCCATTCCATTTATATATTAATTTTCTTCCCTTTTTAAATATAAGTTACCATTTTTAAGTGTTTAATATTTTTTCAATATCTCTCTTGAAAATAACATTAGATTTTCCTTTCAGGAGATTCTTAATATCATTAATTTTTTCTAAATCTGTTTTCTTTTGTGTCATGACATCATCCTCAACATATAATCTTTTAACTTTTTCTTTTTTCATTGTGATATTGTCCTGTTGTTGGAACAGTTCCATATTTATTTACATAACAATAATAACAAAGATTGTTGTCTGTCAAGGTCTTGAATCTTTTTTTACAATGAATACATTGTGGTTGAGGCATGTTTTTTCTTATATCTTCCTTCTTTTTTGTATTTATTATTTAAGAATTTATAACCACATTCATAGCAGCAGAATTTTCTTTTCACACCCTTATTACTCCTTTGTTTTACTTCTTTGCCACAATTTGGACATATCATCTTGCATGAATCTTGCATAAACATTTATCTTCTATCATATATTTTGCTCTTTTCTTACATCCTGAAAATTCACATCTTTTTTTGAATTGATAATGCGATGATTTTTTTCCTGTGAAATGTTTTGTTCCTTTTACCATCTTATCTTGTTATCTTGATATGATATTCGAGTCTTTCATTATCAAGTTTTTTCATTGATAATTCAATCTTGTCATGTTTATTCAATGTTCCAATTAAATTTACAAGTTTCTGTGGAGAAATAATTTTTGTAGTTTCCATCTTTTAATAAAACAACAAAACAAGAGTATTTATATTTTTATATAAAGAAACCAAAAGCATTTCGTTACTTCAAATGTTATGAATATTCTACTCAACTGCTATGCTTTTGGGAAAAGAGGTGTTAAAGTGGATATTTCCATTAGCTAGAACAGCCTATCATGACTTTTTAGGAAAATCATTTGGAAAACCCTCGATTGGCATTTGAGCATGAAATCAATAGGAGGAAATAACTTTACAGGAGCAACCTCCTATTGATTTATTTTCTGCGATAAATAATAGAACCTACGATCCTTTTTCTTCTTTTTAGACTGGCATTGGGATATTCTCTACGAATCTTGTTCATAAGTTTGTTTTTGGTTTTAGTGTGACATGCCATTTTACATTAAATATCTTTGTCCTTTTTTACTTAAAATAGGATGATAAATTATCTTTTCTCCTCTGATTATTATAGGATTAAAACTTCTTGAATGTTTCTTTTTTGTATGTCTTTTTCTTGCCATTTTTATTTCTTAATTTTATATAGATAAGGATTTTTATTTCTATAAAGATTATAAGTATATCCTTTTGGAGAAACCCAAGTATACCATTTTTTTCTTGATTTTATTTTTCTCATAATTTATTCCCCCTTTATGTTTAAAAATATCTATGGTGACTTTTGACATGATGTCCTCTTCTATGATGTGCTGGAATATGATGACCATCTCTGATATGTCCTCTGACATGATGTCCTGTTCTGTGATGATGTCTTACATGTGTTCTCATTTTGTCCTCCTTCTAAGTTTTTTTAATAGGAATTTCCTATGTCTTGATTCATCTTTTGCAAGATTATGGAATCCATATTTCCTATATTCTCTTGCTGATTTCTTTTCATCTTTGATTAGATATTTTAGTCTATGTTTACTTATTTTCATTAAAAGTTAAAAAAAATAAAATCAATTTAAATTCCTTTCCTTCTGAATGCAAATGATGCAACTAATACTCCAATTACTAATGCTAGAAAAATAATTGTCCCTACCAATCCTATTAATGCAGGATATGCTGCAAATTGAGTAATTGTTGTTGCTGATGCTACACAACCATTTCCATTCCATTGATAAGAATAGGTTATTCCAACATTGTTACCATAAGATGCTGTTGCATTTTTTACAATACCAGTAGCACTTATTGCTGCATTAGTGCTTGTATAAACTAATCCACTTGATATATTGTATAAGGAAACTATTGCTGGATTTGTGAATCCACAAGCTGTTCTGTTACTTACATCATATCCAGTATTATTAACCCATCCAGTTTCATTTACAACAGTTACAGTTGATAATGGAAAACTTGTCGATAAGGATGTGAATATTACTATTGCTACAATTACCAGAATTGCTATTAGAACTATTGTTAGTATTGCTGGGAATGCTTGACTTAATTGTATGCTTTTCTTTGATTTTATGATTTTAACCTCCCTTATAATAAATATAAAGGTGAATATGGATGAAAGCAAACTTTTGAACAAGGCATTATTCTATTCATCCATTTTCTGCATTGAGTTATAGAGTATGCAGAAACTCCTATACTTTCAGGAATAATTAAACTCCTCCCTTTCTACCAAAAGCAAATGAAGCTACTAGAACTCCAATTACTAAAGCAAGGAAGATTATTGTTCCCACTAATCCAACTAATGCTGGGAATGTTCCAAACTGTGTTGTCATTACAGTTGTTGCATTTGCAGCAGCAGAGTTAGCAGTAAAGCTGCTCCCCAGTGTGGTGAAAAGATAAATTGCAATAATTACTAAAACTGCAACTAACACGAGAGTCAAAACTGCGGGGAATGCTTCTGAAAGCATAATTCCTTTTTTCTTTTGCATTTTTTATACCCCCTTTGTAATCAATTATAAATTTAATAAAAATATAGAGAAAATTTAAATAGATATATCTTTATGTAAGAAACACAATAAAATATAATGAAATACAATTATTCAATTGTTAATCCACCTTTTCTTTGAATCTTATTATAGATTATTTTTGTTGCATTTGGTATTGAAATCTTGATGCCATTTTCCTTTTCCCATTCATCTATGAATTTTTTAATCATTTTGTAGAACTCTAAAGAAACACTTATAGTTATTATTGATGGTTCTTTATCCATATAGAAATAAGAAAGAATTGCTTTATATATTTTTTTATCATTTTGTTATTACTAACTCGGTGCTTCACTAAATCTAACTCCAACTAAACCAATAGCAGTCAATAGGAAACAGAAATACATATAATTAGGATTCAACCATGACATCAAAACCATCAAGATTGACAATATAGAACATATAAATCCACTATAAACAAGACCTCTGAATACAGACTTACCAGTATAAGCAGTCCCTATTATAGCAATCATTCCAATTACTAATAACATTATTGGCATGAATAATCCTCCTGATACTGTATTGGAATAATTCATGACTCCAAATAGACTTGTTACATCTGTGCTATTTATTGTTTGAAACCAAGGATTTACCATTATTTATTTAAACCTCCTAATACGAAGGACTGTGGATGTGTATGCATCCATCTATGTTGTCCTTTTTCTAAGATAAAAAAATCATCAAATTTATAAGGTTCTGGATGATGATATTCAAATCCTTTCTCTAATTTTCCAATTTGTTTTTCTTTGATTCTTTTTTTTAATTCCATCGCTTTTTCTAATCCATATTCCTCTATCATTGATTTTCCCTTTCTCGGAGATTTTCTTCCTTTGTTTATTTGATTACCTATTGGAAATTTGTATTTCATTTTTGTTACTACTTCAAAGTCGTCCTCTTGTAACCGAACTGATTATATTAAAAATTATTATTGTAACTAATAATGCCATTAATACATATATTAAAATATATACTACACCAGGATCAAGGAATGTATAATCTGAAATCACATGTGCTCCCATTCCTGTAAATAAATCAACAGTTGCCCAGATAAGATTTAATGTAACCCAAGTTGAACTGAATGCAACATCAAAATTTCCTTGCAATTGTAGTCCAGAAACATTTGTTACAGAATTTTGTGATACAGACAATCCATTTGCTCCTTCTGTTAATACTTTTAATTTATTGTAATTATTAGAGAATGATGATGAAATCATTGTTGGATTATTGTAATTACTTGCCATGTTTGCAACTAGAATTACAAAGATTGCAATTATTCCTGTAAATAATATTCCTCCAATTACAACATCCCTCACTAGCATTCCTTTTTTATTTATCATGCTCTCTCCAAGAATATAACAATCAATACTGAAACACCAATTACAGCACTGACTCCTATTATTCCAAAATTTATTAAACCTAACAACTGAACACCAATCACACCCAAATCTATCATTATAATTCCTGCAACCTCATTCCATACTAATACAAATGAACAAATCAATATGATCAAAAATCCTCCAAATATGCCAATCATTCCTGCATTAAATCCAGATATGTCAAAATTTATTGAATTGACAAAATATTCAATTCCATTCCTAATTGTATATGCCTGTGCAACATAGCTTCCAGATAGATTATTTGACAAATCACAACTAGATATTCCTGTTGCATCTGTATTTGTCAAATTGCAAATCACTCCATTTCCCCCAGAATAATTGAGATAATCAACTTCCAGTCTTGAATAATCAAAAGTTGAATTGCTGTCTGAATAAACATAAGAGACTTGTTTTGTTGCTTTGTTCCATCCAAGAGTATAAGTTATCTGTGAAAGATTCTTGAAATAATCAAATGGACTTGGTATAGCTTTTCCGATAGTAAATATTAATGTATAAGGTGTTGTTTCTGGAATTATTTTTCTTTTTGCAGTTGTCAATACAACATTTCCAAAACTATCTGTTATAACAAAAGAATAGTCAGTTGTTTCAGTTTCAAAGAATCCAATACCTTTTCCAACACTATCTGTCTGGATTGTCTGAACTAGATTAGATGTGTCTGT
>Ga0209777_10001461_pt1 | contig 33967 bp, 36 predicted proteins | sample FrelakmetHBP12HB_FD_187147 | JGI IMG/M metagenome (GOLD analysis project Ga0209777, IMG submission 187147) | Freshwater lake sediment microbial communities from the University of Notre Dame, USA, for methane emissions studies -HBP12 HB (SPAdes)... | ecosystem: Environmental > Aquatic >... | reverse complement strand
CATCAAATTACTCTCCGAGAAGTCCAATTCTCGCATCGGGGACCTCCTGTAAAAGATTCTGCTAAACAAGGAGGTACCCGCTTGCTTCTCTACCAATACCAAATTTACACAAAAGAATCTACGCTATGTCTGGCACGGCAAGCAACTGAAATGCGATGTGGGCTGAAGCAGTCAAATCTCTCTTGATTTTGGCCGGCGCGCGTAGTATCCTCAGCCCGACGGAAAAGTCTCGGTAACGGTAACGACTAATCCAGACGCGAGAGAAGTCATGGAAAGACTCAAATTCCCCCGCTTAGCCTATAATCCGATCAGCATAGCCGGTGTAGTCCTGGCAGTAGTCATGGGAATGATCGGCCTGATCATGCTGGTTATCAACGTCAGCATGGAACGGACTAACGCCTATTTCGGTATTTTCCTATATATGGTCTTGCCAGCACTGCTCGTGCTGGGACTGCTCTTGATCCCCGTCGGTATGTACCGCCGGTGGCGTCGCTGGCAACGAGGCGAGAGTGTCTCCGACCGCCAATGGCCCCACATCGATCTCAACAACAGCCATCACCGCAACGCGACAATCGTCTTCGTGCTGGGTACGATACTCTTCGTGACCTTAAGCGCGGTCGGCAGCTATCAGGCCTATCATTTCACCGAGTCGGTCACGTTCTGCGGCACAACCTGCCACAAGATTATGGAGCCGGAGCATACGGCATATCTGCAATCACCGCACGCGCGAGTGGCCTGCACTGAGTGCCATGTCGGTTATGGTGCGGGCTGGTATGCCAAATCGAAGCTGTCCGGATCATATCAGGTTTACGCTACGCTTTTCAACAAATATCCGCGCCCGATTCCTACACCCATTCACAATCTCCGTCCCGCACGCGAAACTTGCGAACAGTGCCACTGGCCGGAGAAAACCTACGGCACCGGGCTACGCAAGTTCACCCATTACATGTACGATGATGCCAACACTCGCTGGTCGGCGATGATTCTTCTCAAGACCGATACCGGCGAGCCGGGGCTGGGGCAGCGAGCCGGCATTCACTGGCATATCAACAAAGACATCAGAATTGAATACATCTCCCGTGATGAACGGCGCCAGGATATCCCTTGGGTGCGGGTGACCGACGAAAAGACCGGCAAGCAGACAGTCTATCAAGACAGCGCACAACCGCTGGATGAGCAGACGTTTGCTTCCAGCGAAATCAGGAAAATGGATTGTATTGATTGCCACAACCGCCCCAGTCATATCTATCATTCGCCCGACTATGCCGTTGATCGCGTTATTGAGGGTGGTATGATTGACCCGTCGCTGCCATCCATCAAGAGAATGGCGGTCGAAGCGCTCACGCTGGAATATGGTACGAAAGACTCCGCCTTGGCCGGTATTGCCGAAGCTATTACGAGTCACTATCGGTCCGGCGCTTTGACGACCATACCTGACAAGATCTCCGAGGCAATTGCGGGTGCACAGCAGGCATTTGCGCAGAGCATCTTCCCGCACATGAAAGCTCGCTGGTCGGCCTATCCCAATAACGTTGGACACTTCACCGACAGAGGCTGCATGCGCTGCCACGACGGGACGCATCAGACGGAGACGGGCGTCAAAATCAGTCATGACTGCAAAGCTTGCCATACGATCATGATGCAAGGCGCCGACAACTCGATCGAGCGCGACAATTCTGGGGCAGGGTTGGAATTCAAGCACCCGATTGACATTGATGACGCTTGGAAGGAAACCGGCTGTTATGAATGCCATCAAGGTGTGCAACCGTAGTATCAGACAGCATTACTGGAGGTTGTTCCACAAGTGGGATTTCACCGGTCAGACGAACGATTCGTCGTAGGGGCGCACGGCAGTGCGCCCGCCGACCTGTCGTTTCACTCAATGTTAATGAGGGTCGCCGCAAGGGCGACCCCTACACGCTGCAGACCATGCAGGGTTTCTATGCCTAAAACATATCTTATGAGACAACCTCTACTATGGCTATTCTCGTCGCATGATCGGATGGCTGGCGGGTGGCAGATAGGCCTTTTCTAAGGGTTGTGCCGCGACGTATCAATATGAAATAAAATTGGTTATGCTTGACGCTTGCGACTTCTTTCACAATCTTTTGGCTTTTTCGTGTGACAAGCCGACAGCCCAACGAGTCTTCATGGCGACCTTGGAAGCTGCCCGGCGGCGGATGGAATCCTGCGGGGCAGGGTCCTAATATCAGGATAGACGATGAATAATATCTGTAATTTCTCATAGTCGATGCCGATCTTGAAAGAAGAGTCTGCACGGTCCAGTTGACAAGACATCAACCAGAGGACGCCGCAGGGTCTTCATTGCTTGAGGAAAAAGTTATATGTTGGAACCGGTTGTGGAGATTGAGCAGCAAGTGACTTTCAAACAACAGCAGTTGCAAACGCTGTTCACCCTTCTACAGAAACGGGGTTACCAGCTTGTCGGGCCGACGATCCACGACGGCGCTATTGTCTACGATGAACTAAATTCCACGGCCGATCTTCCGGTCGGCTGGACCGATGAACAGGATGCCGGCCATTACCGATTGGCGCGTCGCAAAGATGCGACATACTTCGGTTATGTGGTCGGGCCGCATTCGTGGAAGAAGTTTCTCTATCCCCCCGTGCTCAGCCTGTGGAAAGCCAATCTGCAAAAAGGCGAAGTGGTAGTGGCGCCGGAAGCCGCGGAAGCTCTCAAGTACGCATTGATCGGCGTGCGTTCGTGCGAGTTACATGCGATCGCGATTCAAGATAAAATTTTCTTACAAGGGGAGTATACGGACCCCGTTTACAAAGCGCGGCGCGAAAAGGCATTCATCGTAGCCGTGAACTGCGTCACCACGGGCGGTACCTGTTTTTGCGTTTCGATGAAGACCGGTCCCAACGCTACCTCCGGCTTTGACTTGGCGCTCACGGAAGTGATCGACGGCAAACGTCATTACTTCGTCGCCGAGTCGGGCAGTAGGCAGGGCGCGGAAGTGCTGGCGGAGTTGACTAAGCAAGAGGCAACGGTGGAAGAGCAACAGGCCGCCAAAGACTTGATGAAAAAAGCGGCTAAGAAAATGGGGCGGCAACTGGACACAACCGGAGTCTATGAGTTGCTTTATCGCAACGTTGAGTGTGCGCGCTGGGAGGACGTTGCCGGCCGCTGTCTAACCTGTACCAATTGCACGATGGTGTGTCCGACCTGCTTCTGCATGACCGTCGTCGACACGACTGATCTCACCGGTCAGAATGCCGAGCGCACACGACACTGGGATTCTTGCTTCACACTTGATTTCTCATACATTCATGGTGGTAATATCCGCACTTCTCCGAAATCGCGCTATCGTCAGTGGATGACTCATAAACTCGCCGCCTGGCAGGATCAATTCGGTACTTCAGGGTGTGTTGGATGCGGCAGATGTATTACCTGGTGTCCTGTCGGTATTGATATTACCGAGGAGGCACGTGCTATTCGGGCAGGTGAAAGAAGCGACAAAGCGACCATCGCAATAAAGGAGCTTTAGGATGGAGACATTGGAACCGATTCTGGCTGCGCACCCGTTCTTCAAAGGCATGCCGTTAGAGGAACTCAAGCTGCTTGTGGGCTGTGCTTCGAATGTCAAGTTTGACGTGGGTCAGTTCATCTCACGCGAGGGTTCGGAGACATCAGAGTTTTTCATCATCCGACAGGGCAAGGTGGCGTTAGAGTTGTTCAGCCCGACACACGGTGCGATCACCGTCGAGACCCTGGATGCCGGAGATGTGATGGGTTGGGAGTGGCTACTGTCGCCGTATCGTACAATCTTCGACGCTAAGGCGGTGGAATTGACACGCTGCATCCGTTTTGACGGCAAGTGTCTGCGCGGAAAGCTCGAAGAAGATCATGATCTGGGATATGAAATGCTGAAGCGGTTCGTCAAAATCATCGTCGAGCGGCTTTCAGCGACAAGGTTACAACTGCTGGACATCTATGGAACCCGTGTTTGATTCAAAAGCGGCGCCCAAAGCAGCCGTTTTCAGCCCGATGGTGCCGGAAATTTTTCGGGTGGAGAAATATCGCAAAGAGACGCATGACACCTATACTTTGGAGCTAAGACCCACAAGTGGGACGGGGGAGTATCGATTCAAAGCCGGCCAGTTCAATATGCTCTACAAGTTCGGAGTGGGAGAGGCCGCGATCTCGATCAGTGGCGATCCGTCCTTGCCGAATCCGCTGATCCACACGATTCGCGCGGTCGGCGCCGTTACCAAAGCGATGTCTAAGCTGAAAGTAGGCGACATGATCGGAGTGCGTGGACCGTTCGGAAGCTGCTGGCCTGTACAGGAAGCAGTCGGCAACGACGTACTGATTATTGCCGGCGGTATCGGTCTGGCGCCGTTGCGTCCGGTCATTTATCAGGTGCTGGCCGAGCGTCGCAAATATGGCAAGGTATTCCTGTTCTATGGTACGCGCACGCCGGAGGATCTGCTCTACCGCGCCGAACTGGAGAAGTGGCGCGCCCGTTTCGACATCGAAGTTCTGGTCACTGTCGACCGCGCTTCTTCGGACTGGCATGGCAACGTCGGCGTGGTGACCACTTTGCTTAAGAAAGTCGCGATCGATCCCGACGACACCGTGGCCATGATCTGTGGACCGGAAATCATGATGCGTTTCGTAGCCATGGACTTGATCAGGAAAGACCTCGGACTCGACCGCATCTACGTCTCGATGGAGCGCAACATGAAATGCGGAATCGGCCTATGTGGGCATTGCCAGTACGGCCCCACATTCATCTGCAAAGACGGTCCTGTTTTTGCCTACGACCACGTAATCGAGCTTCTCGCAAGACGGGAGATCTGAAGTGTCTACGAGAACAAAACCGAAGCTTGCAGTATGGAAATTCGCTTCCTGTGACGGCTGCCAACTAAGCCTGCTGGACTGTGAAGATGAGTTGCTAGCGGTTGCCGGCGCGGTCGAAATCGCCAACTTCCAGGAAGCGACTCGCGCATTGGCCAAAGGTCCCTATGACCTGTCGCTGGTGGAAGGTTCGATTACGACTTCACATGACGCCGAGCGCATCCAGAAAGTGCGCAAGATGTCGAAGTATCTCATCACTATCGGCGCCTGCGCTACGGCTGGCGGAATACAGGCATTGCGCAATTTTGCCGACGTCACGGATTTCACCAATTATGTTTACGCTTCCCCGCAATACATCGAGACGCTGCACAAGTCCACGCCGATCAGCTACCACGTGTCTGTCGATTTCGAACTGCGCGGCTGTCCGATCAATAAAATGCAGCTCGTGGAAGTGCTTAGCGCCTTCCTCAACGGACGCAAACCGAACACACCGGCTTACGGCGTCTGCGTGGAATGCAAGCTGAAAGGAACTCCATGTGTCATGGTTGCGCAGGGAACTCCCTGCATGGGGCCGGTGACTCATGCCGGTTGCGGCGCAATTTGCCCGGCGTTTGACCGTGGTTGCTATGGCTGCTTCGGCCCGAAAGAGACGGCCAACACCATCTCGCTTAGCGAGCAGTTCCATAAATCAGGCGTCACCGACGAACAATTGGTGCGTGCCTATCGCACTTACAACGCCTGTTCGGATACATTCAGGAAAGAGGGCGACGCGCATGAAAGAAAATAGAACAATCAAAGTCGATTACCTGGCTCGCGTCGAGGGGGAGGGATCGCTTTACGTGAAGATAAAAGACGACAAGGTTGAAGACGTCAAATTCAAGATCTTCGAACCTCCTCGTTTTTTTGAAGCATTCCTGCGCGGCCGCGAATACAAAGAAGCCCCCGATATCACCGCGCGAATTTGCGGTATCTGCCCGATTGCCTACCAGATGGGCGCCGTCACCGCCATGGAGAATGCGTTGGACATGAGGGTAAATGGTCAACTCCGCGCCTTGCGGCGTCTGATATACTGCGGCGAATGGATCGAGAGTCACGTGCTGCATGTTTACATGCTGCATGCTCCCGATTTCCTCGGCTACGAAGACGCAATCCAGATGGCCAAAGATTATCCCGATGCCGTTCAGCGTGGCCTGCGTTTGAAGAAAGTCGGCAATGACCTGATGACCATTGTCGGTGGTCGCGAAATTCACCCGATCAACGTTCGCGTCGGCGGATTCTACAAAGCTCCCGACAAAGCGAAGTTTAAGGCGCTTACGGAAGAGTTAAAGTGGGCGCGTGAAGCTGCGGTCGAGACGGTCAAATTCGTCTCCACGTTGAATTTCCCCGATTTCGAGCGCGACTACGAATTTGTCGCGTTACGGCATCCGAACGAGTATCCGCTTTTTGAAGGCCGCTTAGTTTCGAACAAGGGACTGGATATTGAGATCAAAGACTATGAACAGCATTTTGCCGAGGAGCATGCCAAGTACACCAACGCGTTGCATTCCGTTCTCAAGGATCGTGGCGCCTATTTTGTCGGGCCGCTGGCGCGCTATAGTCTCAACTATGATCGTTTGACACCGCTCGCACAGCAGGCGGCGAAAGAAGCCGGATTGGGCAAGACCTGCAACAATCCTTTCAAGAGCATTATTGTGCGCAGCGTGGAGGTCGTTTGGGCCTGCGAAGAGGCGCTACGGATTATCAACGAATACGAAAAGCCTGATAAACCGTACGTGGAGGCGAATCCGCGCGCTGCGGTTGGCTGCGGTTGCTCGGAAGCTCCGCGCGGCATCTGCTATCATCGGTATCGTCTGGATGATAACGGCATCATTCTGGACGCGAAAATCGTGCCGCCGACGTCTCAGAATCAGAAAACGATCGAAGGCGATCTGGCCGAATTCGTCCCGAAGCATCTTGAGCTATCCGATGAAAAACTGACCTGGCAATGCGAACAGGCGGTTCGTAACTATGATCCCTGCATATCCTGCGCGACTCATTTCCTGAAACTCGAGATCAAGCGGGAGTAAACGACGTGATGGATGGCGGGGAAAGTGATAGCGGCAAGCGAAGTCTGGCGTTGATTATCGGCGTCGGCAATGAATATCGATGCGATGATGGCGCCGGTGTTGAAGTGGCGCGGCGGATTGATAAGCTGAATTTGCTGCAAGTCCGAGTTCTGGCGCACTCCGGCGAAGGAGCCTCGCTGCTGGAGCATTTCCACGAAGCTGATCTGGTCATTATCATCGATGCCGCACAATCGCAATGCTCGCCGGGCACAGTACATTTCTTTGACGCTGACAATTCGCCGATTCCGAGCGATTTCTTCAACTATTCTACCCATGCCTTCAGTGTCGCTGAGGCCGTTGAACTGGCGCGGGCGCTTAACAAGCTGCCGACGCGGCTTTTGGTTTATGGTATCGAGGGGACCGATTTCTCCGCCGGTATCGGCCTGACAAAGGCGGTACAGAACTCCGTCGATGCAGTGGTCGGGCGGATAATGAATGATCTCTAACAGCCGGCATCGTCGCGCTTCCCTGCGCCGTCAGGAACCCTGAGGCCGTCCCATAAGTTCGTTTTGGACTGGGTGACCCACCGCTTGCGGTGGGAATTTCCCAGTGTTTTCGCGGCGCACGAGGACGTACGCCGCGCACACCTGGGACTTATGAGACAGCCTCCCCTTTCCTGACGGCAATTTCCCTTCCAACCTTCGGGCAGGAAGGGGGAGGCCGTCCCACAAGTTGGAGTACAGCCATGAACAGCGATTGCGATGGTCGAGAATGTTGTGCGAGATCATGGCGTTGCAATACCTTAGACCCTCACCCCCTTCCCCTCTCCCACTGGGAGAGGGGTGTAGGGGTGAGGGAAGGGAACTTATGAGACAACCTCGGGATTCCTGCCCGCGCGACGAAAGCTAAGTCGTCGCTTGCTTTAACGCCAGACTCCGTATAATCTTGACATGATGAATTCTTCGACCCCGCAGCACGACCATCAGGATGGAACGCACCGGTTACGACTGGTGATTCGCGGCGCCGTGCAGGGAGTTGGCTTCCGCCCGTACATCTACCGCCTCGCCGGCAAGTTGAAACTCCGAGGATATGTCACTAATACCGCGCAAGGCGTTGTCATCGACATCGAGCAGGAACAGCAAACACTTGATCTATTTCTCTCGAGGTTGCCGCGAGAGTTACCACCGCGTGCCTTTATCCAGAGTTGCGAAGTCTCCCATCTCGATCCGCTCGGCCAAACGTCGTTTGAGATTCGCACAAGTTCTGACGGCGGCAGCAAGACGGCGTACGTCCTGCCCGATATCGCCACCTGTCCCGATTGCCTGCAAGATATTCTTGATTCCGCCAACCGGCGTTATCTCTACCCGTTCACCAACTGCACCAACTGCGGACCGCGATTTACGATCATTGAATCGCTGCCGTATGATCGCGCCAACACGACCATGAAAAAGTTCGCGATGTGCCCCCGCTGTTGCGAAGAGTATGAAAACCCGCGCGATCGGCGTTTCCATGCTCAGCCGAACGCCTGTCCCGACTGCGGACCGCAACTGGAGTTATGGGATGATGGCGGCGGTGTTCTCGCACGCAAACATGACGCGCTGCTGGCAACTGCGGAGGCGATCAAAGCGGGTATGGTTGTCGCTGTCAAAGGACTCGGTGGTTTTCATCTGGTTGTTGACGCTCGCAAAAAGCAGGCGGTTGCCAATTTGCGAAAGCGGAAACGTCGCACCAACAAACCGCTGGCGTTAATGTATCCGACTCTTCAGCAGGTGCTCGATGATTGCATTGCCGATGATGTCGAACAACGTTCACTGACCTCCATCGAGTCGCCAATTGTGCTGCTGCGCAGATGTGGACACGTGTCCCAGATTGTCGCCGCGGTCGCCCCCGAAAATCCCTATTTGGGAGTTATGCTGCCTTACACTCCACTACATCATCTGTTAATGCGCGAACTCGGCTTCCCAATCGTAGCCACTAGCGCCAATCTGGCGGAAGAACCAATTTGCATTGACGAGCAGGAAGCACTACGACGGCTGCACGGAATTGCTGACCTATATCTCGTGCATGATCGTCCTATCAAACGACACGTTGACGATTCCATCGTACGTATCGTGGCGGGACGCGAGCAGGTGACCCGCCGAGCGCGTGGCTATGCGCCATTGCCGGTGACCCTTGCCCAATCACTGCCGCAAACGGTCGCCGTCGGTGCGCATCTTAAAAACAGTGTGGCAGTCTCAGTCGGTTGTGACGTTTTTATCAGCCAGCACATCGGCGATCTCGAAACGGCGGAAGCCTATCGCGCATTTGAGAACGTGCTGGATGACCTGACGCGGCTCTACGAGACTATTCCGGAGATCATCGGCTGCGACCTGCACCCCGACTATCTCTCGACCAAAAAGGCGCGAGAGTTTAACACGCCGGTCGTGGCAGTACAGCACCATTACGCGCACATACTCAGTTGTATGGCCGAGAATGAAGTTGCGCCGCCGGTGCTCGGGATATCGTGGGATGGTACCGGTCTGGGCGCCGATGGTACGATCTGGGGGGGAGAATTCCTGCTCGTTGATGAAACCTCATATAGTCGCGTTGGCCATTTGCGGCAGTTTCCGCTTGCCGGTGGTGATACCGCCGTTCGAGAACCGCGACGGAGTGCGCTGGGAGTTCTGTATCAGGCGTATGGCGAAAAGTGCTTTGACGCTGAATCGTTTGTAGGCAGCCCGTTTACGACCAATGAACTGGCTGTCCTGCGCGGTATGTTAGTCAACAAAGTCAACACGATTCCGACCTCCAGCGCCGGACGGCTTTTTGATGCTGTCGCCTCGCTGCTCGGCTTGTGCCACAAGGCGACCTACGAAGGTGAAGCGGCAATGGCGCTTGAGTTTGCGATTGCCGACGTCCGCACCGAGGACGCATATCCTTTTGGAATTGGCGAGAGTAACTCTATATTATTTGTCGACTGGCAGCCGGCGATCGCGTCGTTGCTGGCTGATAGAGATCGCGGTGTCCCGATTGCAATAGTCGCGGCACGGTTCCATAATACACTCGTGGAGATGATAATCACCGTGGCCAAGCGGAGTCAGCAGTCGAAAGTCGCGCTGAGCGGCGGCTGTTTTCAAAACAAATACCTCACCGAGCGTACGATAACGCGCCTGCGCGCCGAAGGTTTTCATCCGTATTGGCATCAGCGGGTACCCCCTAATGACGGCGGTATCGCTCTGGGTCAAATTGTCGCGGCTTCGCGAGCAAGGATAGGAAAGTAGGAGCTATGTGTTTGGCCATTCCCGGCAAAGTCATCAGCATCGCGGGGGACGATCCGGTTTTCCGCATGGGCAAGGTTGATTTTGGCGGCGTGATCAAAGAGGTCAACCTCTGCTATGTCCCCGAGGTCAAACTCGGCGACTATGTCATCATCCACGTCGGCTTCGCATTGAACATCATCGATGAAGAAGAAGCGCAAAAAGTATTCGAATACCTGCGCGAGATGGAAGAGCTTGGCAGTGAACTCGGAGAAGCCAATTGAAGTTTGTCGATGAGTACCGCGATGCCAAAGCGGCTCGCGAGCTGGCAGCGTGCATCAAGGCCGTCGTGACCCGACCATGGACGATCATGGAAATCTGCGGTGGGCAGACTCACGCCATCGTGCGGTTCGGCATTGATGAGCTATTACCCCCTGAAATCACACTGGTGCATGGTCCCGGCTGTCCCGTCTGTGTGACGGCTGTGGAATTGATCGAAAAGGCTATCGAGATAGCATCCAAGCCGGAAGTTATCTTCTGTTCATTCGGCGATATGTTGCGCGTTCCCGGTTCACACCGCGATTTGCTTGCCGTCAAAGCGGCCGGTGGCGATGTGCGCATCGTCTATTCACCGCTGGATGCGCTGAAACTGGCGACCGAGAGTCCTGACAAGCAGATTGTCTTCTTCGCCGTCGGTTTTGAAACAACCGCACCGGCAAACGGTATGGCCGCTTATCAAGCGCACCGTCTGGGCATCCGCAACTTTTCATTGCTCGTTTCACACGTGCTTGTTCCTCCGGCAATTGAGGCCATTCTCGGTTCACCGCACAATCAAGTCCAGGGATTTCTGGCGGCGGGACATGTCTGCACGGTTATGGGCTATCATGAATATGAACCGATTGCCGCGAAGTACAAAACGCCGATTGTCGTTACAGGTTTCGAGCCTGTTGACATCCTGCAGGGAATTCTGTTGTGCGTGACGCAGCTTGAGCAGGGACGTTACGAGGTTGAAAATCCATACAGCCGCGTAGTCACCCGTGAAGGCAATATCCCCGCGCAGAAGCTCATAAAGGAAGTGTTCGAAGTCGTCGGGCGTAAATGGCGAGGCATCGGCGAAATCGACAACAGCGGACTGGCGTTGCGCGGTGAGTATCGCCAGTATGATGCCGAACTGCGATTTGGTCTGGCGGATCGCAAGATCGAAGAGTCAGCCGAGTGTATCAGCGGACTGATTCTCCAAGGAATCAAGAAGCCGCATGATTGCCCGGCATTCGGCACGCGCTGTACGCCGGAGCATCCACTCGGCGCAACAATGGTGTCATCCGAAGGAGCTTGCGCCGCCTATTATCGTTATCGTGGCACAACGGCCTCCGGTAGACGCGCGGGATAAGAGGAAAAACATGGCCGACGACAAGAGCTTTGCCTTATCCTGCCCGACACCCCTTGCGAACTATGAACAGATTCTGCTCGCTCACGGCGGCGGTGGCAAACTGATGCACCAGCTTCTGGAGAGTGTGGTTCTTCCGGCGTTGGATAATGTGCATCTTCAGCCGCGACATGATGCCAGCGTCTTTGTAGTCGGCAATCAGAAGCTGGCGTTCACAACCGATTCCTATGTTGTTAGTCCGCTGTTTTTTGCCGGGGGCGATATCGGCACTCTGGCAATCAACGGCACGGTCAATGATCTCGCCATGGCTGGCGCGCGACCACTGTATTTGAGTCTCGGGTTGATCCTCGAAGAAGGTCTGCCGGTCGAGACGCTCTCACGCGTAATGGACTCGATCAAAAAGACCGCAGCCGAAGCTGACGTGCAGATCATCACTGGAGATACGAAAGTGGTCGACCGGGGCAAAGGTGACGGCATCTTTATCAATACAGCCGGTATCGGTGTCGTGGAACACAGTCTGGATATTGCCCCCGGCAGCGTGCGACCCGGTGATGCGATCATTCTCTCCGGTGATATTGGCAGACATGGCATTGCTATCATGGCGCAGCGCGCCGGACTCCAATTTGAGACGACAATTGAGAGTGATTGCGCGCCGCTGCACACGACCGTGCAGAAACTGTTGGCAGGTGGTATTGACATACACTGTTTGCGCGATCTGACTCGAGGCGGTCTGGCCAGTGCACTGACCGAGGTTGCCCGGCAGGCGCGATTGGGCATACGTATCCGAGAAATCGCAATTGCGGTTTGCGAGCCGGTACGAAGCGCCTGTGAATTGCTTGGACTTGATCCCATCTATGTAGCCAACGAAGGTCGCTTTGTTGCCTTCGTGCCGGAGAATGATGCCGAAAAGGCGCTGGCGATTCTCAGGAAAGAGCCTGTCAGCGAAGAGTCGGCCTTTATCGGCACGACAACCGTCGACGATGCCGGCCTTGTCCTGATGACCGGCACCATCGGCTCTACACGCATGGTTGACATGCTTTCCGGTGAGCAGTTACCGCGCATTTGTTAGCTCAACGTTATCCCACCGTCTCCTTCCTAACGATTCTCTAACATATAGATCACAGTAATCTAATCGGCCACTGTTATGGTTGTGGTTGGATTGTGTCGTACAATTACTATATTGTGAACCTGTTTCATGGGAGCGCAAAGAGATCAGTATGCCAAAGGAAAGCATCTTAGTAGTCGAAGATGAAGAAGACATTCTCGAGTTGGTGAAGTACAATCTTGCCAAAGAAGGCTATCGCGTCAGTGGCGCGGCTTCCGGGGAAGTCGGCCTCAAGACCGCCCGCAGCACTCTCCCCGATCTGATCGTTCTCGATCTGATGCTCCCCGGTATTGACGGTTTGGAAGTCTGCAAGATCCTCAAAAACGACTCGAAGACGCAACACATCCCGGTGATCATGTTGACCGCCAAGAGCGAAGACAGTGACATCATCACCGGTCTGGAAATCGGCGCCGACGACTACCTCGCCAAACCCTTCACTCCCAAAGTGCTGATCGCTAGGGTGCGGGCAGTTCTGCGGCGCAAGGCGAAGGCCAATGTCAAAGAGACAGCCACGGTCCGCGTGCATGATATTGTCATCGATCCGGGTCGGCACGAAGTCACTGTGGCGGGAGAAGTTGTCGATCTCACCTTGACCGAGTTCCTGATTCTTCATCTATTGGCGCGTCATCCCGGCTGGGTGTTCAGTCGCTATCAGATCGTCAACGAAATCCGCGGCGAGGAAACAATCGTCACCGACCGCGCCGTCGATGTGCAAATCGTTGGTTTGCGGCGCAAACTCGGTGACGCCGGCAAGTATGTCGAGACCGTCCGCGGTGTCGGCTACAAACTTTCGGAGTAAGAGTGAATCACACCCGCCGCATTTGGCGCATCTATCTTCCCTTGCTGCTGCCGGCCATTCTGCTGTTCTTGGTGGTGGTTGCCATCGCAATCTTTTCGTCACAGGTTTTGTCCACGAGTTTCATCATCATCGTCGTTGCTCTGGCAGTATCGGCGGTTGTCGTCACCTATTTGTTTGCCCGAAAACTGGCAATATCATTGACGCAGATCAGGGCGGGCGTTGAGCGAATCGCGCAGATTGACGACAGCGGGCGCGCGAAGGCGAGCTTTGATAACGGCGTCGCCTCACTGGCAGAGGCTGTCAATGATGTGGCACGACAACTCCAAGAACGCGCAATCGAACTTACGCAGCGGCGGCAAGAGCACGACACGATCATATCAAGCATGATAGAGGGTGTCCTTGTCGTCGATGCCGATGAAAAGTTGATCAGTATCAATCAGGCGGCAGCCAGATTGCTCGGCCTCGAAAATGCCAACGTGATCGGACGCAGCATGCAAGAGATGATTCGCAACAGTGATCTGCACCGACTGGTGATGCAAACTCTCAAGCTCGGCACGACTGTTGAAGGCGACATTACGCTGAGCGGCGACGAAGATCGCTATCTACAAGTAACCGGCACAATGCTGTGCGATGCGACGCGCAATACAATTGGTGCACTTATCGTTCTAAATGATGTCACCCGTTTGCGCAAGCTCGAGCAAGTGCGACGCGATTTTGTCGCTAATGTCTCGCATGAGTTGAAGACACCGATTACGTCGATCAAGGGCTACGTCGAAACCTTGCTTGACGGCGCACTTCGCAATCCCGACGACGCCGAACGCTTTCTGAACATTGTCGCCAAGCAGGCCAATCGGCTTAATGCCATTATCGAAGATCTCCTGAAGCTTTCGCGCATCGAGCAAGGTGTCGAGCGGGGAGAGATTGTGCTTGAGCAAACCACGCTAAAAGGACTGCTGACGGCAGCCATCAGCGCCTGCGAAACACAGATCACGGCGAGGAGCATTCATGTCTCCCTGTCATGCCCTGATGATCTTGTTGCCCGCATCAATCCGCCATTACTTGAACAAGCCGTCGTAAATCTCATTGATAATGCCGCCAAGTATAGCAATGCCGGAAGCGCCGTTGAGATTGCCGCCATCCAAGATAGCAGCACCATTTCCATCACCGTGCATGACGAGGGCGCCGGCATTGCCTCGGAGCATCTGCCGCGGCTGTTTGAGCGATTCTATCGTGTCGACAAAGCACGCAGTCGCGCTGAGGGAGGAACCGGGTTGGGGCTGGCGATCGCGAAACACATTGTTCTGGCACACGGTGGCACGATATCGGTCGACAGCCGCGTGGGCGAGGGCAGCACTTTCACCATTAGCCTTCCGTTGAGATAGTGTCATGAAACGGTCAGAACTTACGGGCATTTCGCGGTTCCCTAACGAAATCCTAACACTCTTGGTCGTTACTAAGTCAGGATGGTGACGGACAACTTATGCTAAGGCTATTCTCGCTGATCTCAGTTCTGCTGTTCTTGCCACAGGGGGCAATGGCCGGACAGATTACGGTCAAGGGCTCGGACACCATGGTGCGCCTCTGCCAGCGCTTGGCCGAGGAGTATATGAAGAGTCACAAGCAAACGGTGATTCAGGTTTCCGGTGGCGGATCATCATCAGGCATTGCAGCGCTGATCAATGGCGCGACCAGAGTTTGTGCGTCGTCACGTCTCCTGACCGATGCTGAAACTCGTACGGCGGCAACCAAGGGCGTGAAAGTGCATCAGGTGGTGGTTGCCCTCGATGGCATCGCAATCTATCTCCACAAGAGTAACCCAATTGCTGATCTAACACTGGGGCAGCTTCGAGACATCTACACCGATCGAATCACTAACTGGAAAGAACTTGGCGGACCCGACCGACCAATTATCCTCTATGGTCGCGAAAACAACTCCGGGACATACACATACTTCCAGAAACAAATTTTGGGAGGTGAAGACTATGCCGAACGCTGCGAACCACTTCCCGGTACCGCTGCTGTTGTCCACGCCGTGGCGCATGATGTCAACGGTATCGGCTACGGCGGCATTGCCTGGGCAACCACGATCAGATACGCAGGCATCAAGGTCAACGATTCGGCGCAGACAGTGCTGCCAAACGCCGCAAACGTCTCCGATAGATCGTATCCGATATCGCGCGAGTTGCACTTCTTCCTGAACGGCGAACCGACCGGAGAAACGAAGGAGTTTATCGACTGGGTGCTTTCGCCGGCAGGGGAGAAGGTCGTCGTCGAGTCGGGTTATGTACCGGTGCGGGCGAAGTGAGAAAAACCGTATGACTCCTTACCAGTTCAAACCCAAATCGCGCTGGCGCGAATTCCTGGGGGAGAAATTTATCGCGGTGAATGCTTTTGCCGCACTGATCGCCATTCTGCTGATCTTCATTTTCATTTTCAAAGAAGCGACTCCAATCTTCACGAACGGCGAAGTTCAAAAAGAAGCCAGCCTCAACAAGATGACTTTCAAGCAGCAGTTTCAGCCGGACAAACCGGCGAAATGGAGCTGGCAACCCAATTCCGATCTCCCCAAGTATTCGCTATGGCCGTTGTTCTTGGGAACGATCAAGGCGGCGATCATCGCCATGCTTTTCGCGGCGCCGTTGGCTATTGGGGCGGCGATCTATTCGGCGGAGTTTGCCTCCAGGCGAATGCGGGAGATTATCAAACCTGTGATTGAACTGCTCGCAGGCATTCCGTCAGTGGTGCTGGGATTCTTCGCCCTGATCGTACTTGCGACGTTTCTGCAAGATGTATTCGGACTGACCTATCGACTTAACATACTTAACGCCGGCATAGCGCTCGGTTTGGCCATCATTCCAATCATCTTCACCGTCGCCGAGGATGCCATGAATTCGGTGCCGACGTCCCTCCGTGATGCAGCCCGCGCCCTAGGTGCCAATCCTTGGCAGGTTTCATTTACGATGGTGCTACCGGCGGCGCTCCCCGGAATTGCCGCCGGTGTTGTGCTCGGATTTGGCAGAGCCATCGGTGAAACGATGATCGTCCTGATGGCATCCGGCAACGCGGCGATTGTCTCGGCCAGCTTCATTGATTCGGCGCGTACGCTCTCGGCAACAATCGCGGCAGAACTGGCGGAAGTTGTCTTTGGCAGCGCGCACTACAATGTGCTCTTCTTCATCGGTACCGTGCTCTTCCTCTTCACGTTCGTCATCAATCTTGGCGGTGAATTGGTGCTGCAGCGTCTCAAAATCAGATTTCAGGGCAAGCTGACATGACAGACTTTGTGACCACAGCCGCATTGAATCCACCGGTCCTCGTATTCCAGCCCAAGGGTCGTGGCCTGATTCCGCGGAGCCTGACTCTTACAGCGGTCATCATCATCATCGCGATGCTGGCGGTGATCCTGCTGAATGTTCTGCATGGCGGGCTTGGCACAATCAGTTGGGAATTCTTGAGCAAACCTCCGGAGCACGGGATGGAAGCTGGCGGCATTTTCCCGGCGATTTTTGGCACCGTCTTTCTTGTAATCCTAATGGTCATCACCGGTGTTCCGGTCGGCGTTCTCACTGCCGTCTACCTGCATGAATACACCAGTCCAACTTCGCGCACTACGCGATTGATTCGCACTGCGATCAACAATTTGGCCGGTGTACCTTCGATTGTGTTCGGATTATTCGGTCTGGGATTCTTCATCGGATTTATCGGGCACGGTATTGACACCACTCTGCTGGGTGTCGAGAAACCGGTCTGGGGACAACCGGCGATCATCTGGGCGGCTTTGACGCTCGCGTTGCTGACTCTGCCGGTGGTGATTGTCTCCACGGAGGAAGCCCTGCGCGCCATCCCTCGCGAGTTGAAAGACGCAAGTTATGCTCTGGGCGCCACCAAACTGCAAACTATAATCCGTATAATCATCCCTCAGGCGTTACCCGGAATATTCACCGGAGCGATTCTGGCAATCAGTCGAGGCGCCGGTGAAGTAGCGCCGATTATGTTTACAGGCGCGGCATACTACCTGCCTTATCTGCCCAAGGCACTTAATGATCAGTTTATGGAACTTGGTTATCATGTATATGTGATGTCGACGCAGTCACCGGATATCGAAAAGACCAAACCGATTCTCTATGGAACCGTCTTGGTGCTACTGGTGCTGACGTTTCTCTTGAACTTTGTGGCAATCATGATTAGATCGAAGATACGGTCGAGGCGAATAAGTGTTTGATGCCGAATTAGAAACCAACAAACTCGAAGCGGCGTCGCGTGTGCATCCGTCGCGACAAGCGGGCAAAGTGAAAATGGAAGTACGTGATCTGAACTTTTTCTATGGACAATCTCAGGCGTTGCACCGCGTGTCTCTCGATATCGAGGAGCATCGCGTGACTGCGTTTATCGGGCCGTCCGGCTGCGGCAAATCGACGTTCCTGCGGGCGTTGAACCGCATGAACGAAACGATTCCCGGCACACGCAGGGAAGGGACCGTCAAACTCGACGGCGTTGATATCTACAAAGACATCAGGGATGTCTCGACGGTGAGAACGCGCGTCGGCATGGTTTTCCAGAAATCGAATCCCTTCCCGAAATCGATTTTCGACAATGTCGCATACGGTTTGCGAGTCAACGGCATCAAAGACAGACAGATTATCGGCGAAGCGGTCGAGGACACGCTCAAAAGAGCGTTCCTGTGGGACGAGGTGAAGGACAAACTTGATAACAGCGCTTACATGCTCTCCGGCGGCCAGCAACAGCGGCTTTGTATCGCGCGGGCACTGGCAGTTCGACCGGAAGTGCTGCTGATGGATGAACCGGCCTCCGCGCTCGATCCGATATCGACCGCCAAGATAGAAGACCTGATCGCCGAACTGAAGCGCCAATACACAATCGTGATTGTGACTCACAATATGCAGCAGGCGGCGCGTATTTCTGACTATACGGCCTTCTTCTATGAGGGCTACATGGTAGAGTTTGGCGAAACGCGGAAGATATTCACGAAACCGGACAAAAAGCAGACCGAAGACTATGTCACCGGCCGCTTTGGATGATCTGAGATAGTGGTCGTAGGTCAAGCCTACTCGGCGCTTGAAGAACCCAGTCGTAGGTCAAGCCCTCTTGGGGCTTGACGTACAAGAAGGTTGAGGACAAAAATGGCTCAACACCTACAACGAGAGATTGATCGACTCAAGCGCAAAATTCTTGCGCTCGGTGCTATGGTCGAAGAGGACTTGCGTCAGGCGGTCAAAGCGCTTGGCGAACGAGATGACAAGTTGGCGCGACGGGTCCTCGAAGCCGACATCGAGATCGATAACATGGAAGTTGAAGTGGAGGAGGACTGCCTCAAGGTACTGGCGCTGCATCAGCCGGTCGCGATCGATCTCCGCTTTATCATCGCGGTCCTCAAGATCAACAACGATCTAGAGCGTATCGGTGATCTCTCCGCCAATATTGCCGAGCGCGCCGCTTCTATCGCCAAACAGGAACGCGTGGAAAGCCCATACGATTTCCCCGAGATGTCGCAAAAAGTGCAGGCGATGTTGCATACCGCGCTCGACTCGCTGGTGAATCTCGACTCCAAGTTGGCGCATGAAGTGTTGGCGGCGGATGACGAAGTAGACGCCATCAATCGCAGCATGTATGAGCGAGTGCAGCAGCATATCCGTCGGAGTCCGGACAAGATGGACACGCTGATTCAAATGCTCGCAGTCTCACGCAACCTCGAACGAATTGCCGACCACACGACCAACATCGCCGAAGATGTAATCTACATGGTTGACGGCGAGATTGTCCGCCACGGCTCTAAATCATACTGACAGCCCAGACTCGCTGTGCGCCCCTGCTCTGAAGGACTGTTGAGGATCTGGTAAGCCGACTTTCGGACTCCCGCCACACAAGGCACAAAAGCCGGCAGTCCTTCCTTGCGCCGTCAGGATTCCTGAGGCTGTCTCACAAGTACGATTTCCGCCAATGGACGAAGGATTTCTTGTAGGGGCGCACGGCAGTGCGCCCGCCGACCTGTCGTTTCGCTAAATGTTCATGCGGGTCGCCGCAAGAGCGACCCCTACACATTGTACGCCACCCTTGGCTTGTATGGCCGAAGTGTACCTTATGGGACAACCTCCACAAGGTGCGCCGCAGAGACATCAGAACGAGGACAGGTTATTCCCACTTATTAGAGCGGGATTTAGGGGGTGTCTTTCTTCTTGGTGGATAGGCGCTTACAACCCCCTTGGTCCCACATTGCTATGGAGGAAAATCAACCTACTTCTTGCGCATCTTACGAAATCCAAAGTATGGGACAGCCTCTATGGGGAAAACGTGCAGTTTCGTTGAACTTGAAATACCAAGTGCGGCTGAAATAAAGTGTCCATCCCCCTCTCGCTAAATCCTGCTCACATTATGTTATCGGATGATTTCTGTCAAGTATTAGTCGCGGTGACTCGTGCTGAGGAGCCTTTTTTCCGACGGCGGATCTGCAACGATAGCAGCCTCGCGCGAGAATATCAGGGGGTGACAATCCCTTGGGCCGAAACAAATCGTCAGCAGCCCCCGTCATAAGGAATGAGGAGAACCAAAACATGAGGCAGACTATTCTTATTTTCGTGGCCTTGGCCATTATGGGAAGCAATGCCATGAGTGGTCGACTGACTACCGTGACCGAAAAAGCGATCGCACCGGGAGTAAAAATCGTTAATGGCGAAATCAAACTATCTGTGGGGGAGTTCAATCTCTATAAGGGAGACTCCGTGCCCGATCTCATCGCCACAATCGAGGGGGACTATGATGAGAGCAGATACTTGTATGACTACAGTTTTGATCCATTGGGTCAGCGGGCTGATCTGCTTTTTAGTTCGGAGCTGAGAAGTCGCATTCACGCCAATATCGACGGTAATAACAACCGCTGGGAACTCAATCTTTCTCCCGACGTTGAATGGCGGTTGAAGGGGGATATTGGAGCGGCCAAAGCGACTCTTGATCTTGGCGGCCTCTCAGTATCGGAATTGCAGTTTGATGTCGGGGCGGCTGACGCGCGCATTGACTTCTCGACTCCGAACAAGACGACCTTGAATTACTTCAAGATTTCGGCGGGCGCTTGTGATCTAAAGATGAATGATATCGGAAACGCGCGCTTTGATCGACTCGATTTCGACGGTGGTGTCGGCAGTTTCCGACTCGACTTCTCAGGCAAATTTGACTATCGCGCCGACGCCAAGATTGAAGTAGGGTTGGGATCGGTTCATATCATTATTCCCTCCGAGGTTGGTGTGCGTCTCGAAACCAAGGATAACTTCCTCAGCTCGATCAAGTTTTCCAAACGCGCTCTCAAGCGAGTTCATGAAGACGAGGACGTTTTCGAGACTGACAACTTCGATACGGCCAAAGGACAGCTAGTCCTCCGACTTGAAATCGGCATGGGCTCGGCGGATATCGAGTTTCGATAGTCCGAGTCAGTCTTAAGAAGACTGTCTGCCGAAAGTCTCTTGCCGCTAAGCGTAACGGAGCAAATCAGTGCTGCGTCGTTTTCGTCAACAACTGTCGGAACGTGTCTTCTAACTCAGGGAACGCGAACTGATATCCCGATTCGAGTAGTTTGCGGGGGACGATTCGCGCACCGGAGAGCAACAATTCCTCCGCCATTTCGCCGAACGCCAGCTTGGCGCCGAATGTCGGTAGGCCGAAGAATGCCGGTCGCGTCAGAACTTTCGCCAGCAGTTTCACAAAAGTGGCGTTAGTTACCGGATTGGGAGATACGAGGTTAACCGGTCCTGACAAACTGGGATACTGGATAATATGCAGCAATGCCGAAGGAATTTCTTCAAGAGCGATCCAACTCATCACCTGTTCGCCGGAACCGATCTTGCCGCCCAAGCCGAGGCGAAACAGCGGCAGCATCTTGGCCAGCGTGCCGCCACTTGGACTCATCACCAATCCGGTGCGCAGATTAACCACACGGATACCAGCGTCCTCGGCGAGTTTTGTGGCCGCTTCCCATTGCCGGCAGACGTCGGAGATAAAACCGTCGCCGGCGGGACTGCTTTCATCCAAGTCTTCCTCAGGGGGGCGGTTGCCGTAGAAGCCGATCGCCGATGCCGACAGCAACACCTTTGGTGGTTGTTTTAGTTGGGTGAGAGTTTTGCTGAGCAACTCGGTCGAGCGCACACGGCTTTCCAGCACACCGCGCTTATGGGTTTCGCTCCAATGCGCGGCGGCGATGTTTTTTCCGGCCAGATGGATGACAACGTCCTGACCTTCCAGATCAGCGATATCGATCATCCGCTGATCGGGATTCCAGAGGGAAATCTTGTGCGCGTGGTGAATTTGAAACGGTTTGCGCGCGAAGAGGGTGAGCCGATTGCTATTCGTGCCATAAGTGCCGGTGAGTTGCCGCCCGATCATGCCGGTGGCGCCGGTGATAGCGATACGTAAACCCTTGTGATTTCGACCATTGTTCTTCATCAGACAGTATACGCTCCAATCTCCCCTTTAGTTCGCGCTCTTAGCCATCAATCTGGCCGCCTTATTTTAGCCGAATTTTCATGATCAGGATAGTTCCCGCCAGAACGAATGTTACAGCATTGGCGACAATCAGAGGAGTGTCCTTCACCAGTAAGCCATAGATCAGCCACAAGAATACGCCGGTGCAAATGACGATATACATCGCCAGCGAGATATCATGCGTCGATCGCGTTTTGATCACTTTGATCAACTGCGGCACAAAGGCGACCGTGGTCAAAGCTGCGGCCAGCAATCCGAGGAGAAGAAGGTAGTCCATCAGATCAACATACTAACCTGATTACTGGAGAGGAGCAAGAGGAATGCTAAGGAGGACAAAAACGCCGTCAGGAAAGATTCCTGACGGCGCTTTACTTGGCCATATAATGTTGTGAAAAGTCTGCGGTTGTGCCCGAGATTACTTCCTGTCTGAAGGCGCAGCGACCGCAGCCCCTGTTCCGGACAGTTGTACTTTCAACCACACTTCTTGTTTCTTGGGCATCTCGAATCCACCGCGACCACCCGGCGGGCCACCACCCTCACCACCACGACCGCCGAACCCACCACCACCGCCACCAGGCATTCTACCACCTCCACCGCCACCCGGAGGCATGCCGCCACCGCCTCCCATTCCGCCACGGTCGCCACGGCCTTCGCCCGTACCTTCGGGCATGTCGCTCTTGTCCATTTCTCCCCAGAGCAACCCCAAACCTATTTTCTTGTCCGGAGTCACCCCAAGCCCATAAGAACGGACGCCGCTTTCTTTCAAGGGAATACTGAACTCATAGACGAAGAATCCCTTGTCGACTCCAAAGGCCACTGCTGGTCCCTCGGCGCCATCCACAGGAATCTCCTTGTCAGCGATCACATCCTTCTGGAAGCAAATGAACTTGCTTTGGAAATTCTTCTCGCGATCACGCATTCTGTCGCGCATTTCCTGAGGCATCTCTCGCTCGGGCGCATTGCTCTTTTCACCTGAGACAGCCGAAATTTGCTCCCGCGTCGGCCCGCCAGTAAAACGTAACATAAAATCCTTCTGCTTCTCACCTTTCGAGTCAAGATAGACCGTTAGTCCGGTCATCCGAATCAACCGCGCCCATTCGGGTTTGCGAGAGCAGACCAGGACATAGACATTGGCGGAGTCGTTGCAGAGGCCGACCGTAGCTTGCTGCTCCTCTAGAAAAGTCATGGAGTTTTCCGGCCAGTCGCTGATTTGGCCGTCGACCTTGATGCCCTGTGGCAATCTCCGGGAGGTCAGTTCGATATTCTTGCCCCAAAGAAAAGAAGCCAGAAGCACAATGAGAAAAAACAGTGTAATTGTGTATCGGGCAAAGCTCTTGATACTCGTCATGTCATCCTCACTCGGTAAGTTATTATCGTCCATAGACAAAGACCTCCTAGCATCGTTGTCCTTGCGTGTAGTCATTTGGACAGGAGAGGGCGATCCTTACTTGCGGGGATTTCTGGTGGTGAGAATCCGACTGTTTCTCGCAATGGCAACTCTCGCGGCCACTAGTGAAGTCGAACACCGGGCAGGAGATTTCCTTCCGGGTGCCAAAGATAATACTTGACATAGTCAATGACATATGCAATTATATTATCATGATGGTCAAACGAATGCTGGACAAGACCGGGGGACTTCACCACTCGGGTGGCGAGTCTCATCTTCTGCGGGAAATCATGCGCACCAATCAGGCACTGTTGAGCGCGTTTACGCGCGAAGTCGGAATGCCGGCGGCGCGGCTAGCGTTGGTGCGGCTCCTTGCCGTTAGTCATCCGGACGCATTAGGGATTACGGAAATTGCACGACGGCTCGGAATCGACGCGGCAGCAGTCACACGACAAGTTCAGGAAATGGAGGCGGAAAGGTTGGTAGTTCGGCATGCTGATGCCAAGGATCGTCGGCGTAGTTCTCTGAGACTTACGTCCAAGGGGCTCAGGCTTTTCGAACAGGTGCATGAGCAGGCGCACGAGTTCCAGAGATCGCTTGGGAATGATATTGGTTCCGATGAGATTGCAACTACCGAGCGAGTTCTGGAACGGGTTCGAAATGCCATAGAAGAACTGAGCCGGAAAAAAAACGTCAAGGACGATGGCTGGTGAGCGGAAACCATTGAGTCGGTCAGTACTGTGGGAAGTAGTACACGATGGAACCCATGATCTCTAATACAAAGAAGCCATTCAATCAGAGGGCGTTTGCGGCCTCACTGGCAGCATTCAGCGGCTTCCGATTACCGGTCTGGAAAATCACCTGCTGCAAATGGAGCGGATGAGTCTTCGCCGTCATGCGTTGATGTCGGCGCATAATACGCTTGCGGTCATTTTTGTAGTGGCCGCTGTTTGGCATATCATTCTGAACCGTAGGGCGCTGCTCAATCATATTCGCTCTGCTTCCAGCCGCTTGTCAGGGGTTAGTCGCGAAACTGTATACGCTGGCGTTATCGTAGCTATTCTGTTGTTTGTTTTCGTAAGGCATGCGTTTCTCTTTCGGTGAAGTGAGAAGATGAAACTACACTTTCCGTTTCAAAGGCACAATCAGACTGCGCATATTGCGATTGACACTCGACTGTGCGAATCATGCGGGAAATGCGTCGAGGCATGCCCGGTTGGCGTACTTGGCCTGCTGCCGTTTCGATTTCACCATCATGTACGTGTTAACCATGGCGACCTGTGCAAAGGCTGCTTGAAGTGCGTCCGCGCGTGTGTTCACGGCGCAATCCGCTCTCTGAAAGACAGCAAACATGCGGTAAACCAGCAATGAACGGATAGTCGTTGACCAGCTATCTGCAAAGGCCGCTACTTCTTCGCCGAATTCCCGCCCCAAACGCCGATATCCGATCTGCCACCGTCGAGGTTGGTCAGGACCGAATCGCCGGCATTGATCAGTGGGGAAGTTGGCAAGAGTCTGAAAGTGATCGTATCGGCAAACATCGGGTTAATCGAGAGGTTGCCGTTTCTACCGGTGAGGTCGTCGCTGTCACCATAGTTGGCGGCATACTTCGGTTTCTTTGGGTCTTTGCGTTTGTCGGCATTGGCGCGTTCGGTGGCTATCAGCGCAGAGTCGGTGAAGATATCGTTATTGGCGATCACGAAATCACGCGGGTTGCCGAGCATCCAAACGTTGACACAGGGGCAGACCCATTCATCGCGCCAGCCGTTGTTGTACACTATGTTGTTGACAAAGACACCACGTGGGCCAAGCGAGTCGGCGCGGTCGCCCCAGTTGGCAAAACCGCAGTTGCCGTTGCGATAGATCAGGTTGTTGGTCGCTTCCATAAACGACGTACCGGTCGCGATTACACCCCAGCCCAGGCAGTCCACCACGATGTTGTTGCGCACGACAACGCGGGAGGTGCCGAAACTGCCGATGCCTTTCCAGTAATGGCTGATACGGTTGCGCAACACCGTTGCCTGCGTATCCCAGGTGATGCCGATTCCGGCGCCGCGACCTTTGTCAATGCGGTTGTCGGCGATGAATGCTTTGGCGCCACGATAAAGGGCGATACCATCCCAGCCGTTGTTGAAGATTTCGTTCCCTTCGATAAACAACTCCGAGCCTTCGCGTCCAAACACGCCGCCGACACCGACGATTACAGCGGTATCGCGATATTCGTTGTTGATGATTTGGCAGTTTCGTACTGTGACGCGAGAGAATTTTGCGACAATGCCGGCATCAGTGGCGCTGCCATCTTTGTCCCGCACGCCGCCGGTAATCTGGCAGCCTTCAATCGTTGACCCCCAGCTATCGAGAAACAGCACCCCATAACCAGCGCCGGTGACTAGCATCACGGAATCCGGATTGACACCTTTGATAGTTACGGCCTTGCCCTTGATCACAAATCCGCGACTGGCATTGACCTTGGTGCGCGCATCAAGGCAGTTACCGCAGAGGTCTTCGATGTAGGGAGACGGTGTTGCGACATATGTTCCCCGCTGGACGATGATTTCATCCCCCGATTTGGCACTGTCGATAGCGGTCTGCAAATCCATGAGCGGTTTGGCAAAACTGCCGTCACCCGGTTGCTTGCCGGATGCCGATACAAAGATAGTGCGATGATCGGGTTGATACTCTTGGGCGTACGACAACGCCACGAACAGGTTGACTATCGCAAAAATGGTCACTAACTGGCGCATAATTCCTCCACTTGCAAATCGAATTTAACTAAATAAATTCCACGCACATGAACACGAAAAAAATGAGTGCGCTGGCCGCGCCAACCCTGCTCGACTTGTTCTCGCAGCCGGTGGAAGTTATGCCTCCCGAGGAGGAAGAGGCCGAGGGGGGATTGCTGCCATCATTGGCTGAGCTATACAATCGTTTCCGTCGCTACAATATTCAGCACTTCGCCGGCAAATTGCCGACGCCGCGTATACGCTACTCCGACCGTCTGTTGGCTGCGGGGCTTTTCGTCCGCAATCGACAGGAGATCGTGCTGTCGCGTCGGTATCATGAAGTCTTCCCGCAGGATATCGACGACACTCTCAAACATGAGATGGTGCACATCCTGCATTTCAATCATGATGCCGAATTCAAGAAGGAAGCCGCGCGAATCGGAGCATCGTACCGGGCGAAAGCGCACAAGAGTCTTAAGCTGCCGCCGCGATACATCTATTATTGTCGCGTCTGCAAGGCCGAATTTCCGCGTCGCAAACGATTGATTTCGGCATCGTGTGGCAAGTGTGCGCCGTCACGGTTTGACCCGAAGTACAAACTGGCGCTGAAGACACGGGTGAAGTAAAGACGGCCGTTGCGGGATGCACTGGTGCACAAATGCAAAGCTTAGTAGGTCGGATTCCCAGTGAAACGCGGAACCCGACATTACTCTCTTCCGAGATTGTCGGGTTCCGCGCTTTGCTGTACACCCGACCTACCGAGCTGACCTGAGATTCGCGCGTTACAGCTTCAGAGTCATCCAGTCCCCGGGAGGCACCACCAACTCTCTTCCGGGCTGCAAACGTTTTGCCCCTAGCCATGTAACGAGCTGCTGCAGCAAAATCATTGCCTGCGCATAGAGTATGTATGCCTGAATGTTCGAGGACATCTTCGTCGAGAGGAAGAGCAGTCTTCGTCCAACGTAGAAGGCAAATCTCGCTCTGCCCAACTCGTCATTCATCCTCACAGTCTTCTCGCGGATAGCATCCGTGATCGTAGTCCAGACGATTTTCAGTTCTCCATGCTTGTCTGCATACAGGTCGTCAAATACTTCAGTAGCTTTCCAGTCTTCTATGCGCCGGACCTGCTTCTTAAGATCATCATCGGAAACTCCCTCCAAGTTCATGGAACAACAGAGATGAGAGGCTATTGACACCTGCATAATAAATGTCCTATATTCTGGGCCGGAGGTAAAGGATGAGACCTTACGGAAGCCCAGAGCAATTAGAGTTTCGAAGAAAGAGGGCGGTGGCATTATTGGAGCAGGGTTATCAGCCAGTCGAGATTGCCCGACGGTTGGGTGTAGATCGACGCAGTGTTCGCCGTTGGAAGGCCAGTTATCTTCAAGAGGGTTTGAAAGGGATTCAGGCTCGCCGGGCAGCGGGGCGGCCTCCGAGACTTAGTCTTCGGGAGAAGCGTCAGTTGGAACGAGCCTTATTGAGGGGTGCGGTGGCTGCTGGATTTCCCAGCGATCTGTGGACCTGCCCGCGGGTTGCGGTGTTGATTGAGACCCGGTTTGGCGTCTGTTACCACGTTGATCATATCGGGCGTCTACTCCATTCTCTGGGGTGGAGCCCGCAGAAACCGACCCGACGAGCTGTCGAGCGTGATGAGGGGGGGATTCAACGGTGGCTTAAACAGCAGTGGCCGGGCATTAAAAAAAAGCGCGCCAACTGAAAGCCCACTTGGTTTTTCTTGATGAAAGCGGCCTGTTGATGGCTCCGTTGACGCGCCGCAGTTGGAGTCCGCGCGGACAGACGCCGGTGCTCTACCAGCGCACGCGGGCGCACCAGAAAGTCTCTGCCATCGCCGCCGCCGGCATCTCTATTTCCGACTGCATCCGGATGTCAACATCAATGCTGATTTGGTCATCGCCTTTTTGCGTCATCTCCTTCGTCAATTGGATGGTCCAGTCGTCCTGGTCTGGGATTGCTTGCAAGCTCACCGCGCCACGAGGGTGCAGGACTTGATTCAGAGCCTTCCGCGCCTGCAGGTTCATTCCTTTCCCCCGTATGCTCCCGAACTCAACCCCGTGGAGAATGTCTGGGGTTACTTGAAGACAAACCCGTTGTCCAATTGGCCATTCTTCGATGTCGACTCCCTCGCCAAGGCCACCAACAACTGCGCGCGCAGCCTGCAAAAAACGCCCTCACTCCTTCGCGCCTTCATCGAGCACTGCCCACTTTCTTTATGCCCATAGCAGGACATTACTTATGCATAAAGCAATAGTTGACTTTGTCAAGGCAATTCGGCTGGTCGAACTGGCTTGTTTGCGCTTGAAGGATGATTGCCTTGAAAAGCAGAGGGCGCGGAGACCGCGCGCTTACATCAACTTGTTCAAGTGAATTCGAACCTATATCAGCGATTCCGCTTCCCAGGCGAGAAATTGATCGGCAAGCGGATCGTAGCCGACGTGCTTATAGCGGATGACGCCGGTTTTGTCGATCACGAACAATGTCGGAATGCCGGAGACACCATACTTGTCGGTGATTTCTTTGTCACCAAACAAGACGTTGAACTGATAGCCCATGTCGGCAAGGAACGGGCGCACCAGACTGCTGTCGTGTTCCCAGACATTGAGCGACAGGAATTCGACATCCTTCGGTCTGCTGTCAACATACTCCTGCATTAGCGGCATCGTCATGCGGCAAGGTCCGCACCAAGTGGCCCAGAAGTCGATCACGACGATTTTGCCTTTGAGGTCCGCCAGCGACACAGTCTGACCCTGCAGGTTGAGGAAAGAAAACGCGGGTGCCGGCAGGTCCAACTTCTCGGCGAGCGCTCTCTGTTTGAATACGGCACTGCTGTCCTTGAGAATCGCAAGGCGTGCCTCGCGTGCTTTTCCGGCAGCGGTCTCTATCTTCTTGGCGATTTCTGCATAAGCGGGTAACGGCTTAAGCGGTTCAAGAACAGAGGAGTGTGCGAAACGGCGGCGGTCAGCAAAACCAACTCCTGCGGCGTCATTAATCACCGTTAACGCCGAGTCATTCTGTCCCGCCATAGCATAAAGCTTTGCCAAATCAAACAGCGCGTCTCCCGGATTGCGGGTTGATAATGCCACGAGCTGACGTTGGTAGACTATGGCATCGGCATACTTCTTGTCATTACGATAGAGGTCAACCAGCGCTTTCTTGACCTGAGGATCGTGTTGATTTTTGCCGGAATACTCAATCAATGTCGCTTCCGCCTTGGCTTTGTCTCCCTGTGCGATCAGGATGTCATTCCTGAGTTTGATTGGCGGGAATTGATCGGGGACCGTGACTGCGTAAAGGTCGGCGTACTTCAGGGCGTTGGCATAGTCCTTCTTCAGGAAATAGATTTTGGCTAGTTGCTGAAAAGCGGACGGGAAGGAATCATCGATGTCAATGCTTTTGCGGAAATACGCGATCGCACCGGCAGTATCCGGAGGTGTCTTACTCAGGAGGCGTGACGCCATCCCGAAATTGCCCCAGTAATACTTGGGATCAAGCTCTACGGCTTTGCGAAACATCTTCTCCGACTCGTCGCCGGTCAGGCAGCGACCATAAAGATAGGCGTACATCGCCGAATTGGGATTCTTCTCCTGAAGCAGTTTGTAGTACTCAATCTTGGCATCGGTTTTGTCAAAACCGTCAAAGGTCTCCTGATAATCGCGATGCAACATCGTTGAGTTAGGATTGGCCTTAAGGAAATGCTCGTAGATCGCTTGAAATCCTTCAAATGCTGCCTGATCTCCTGCCGATCCGGCGTACGCCTCGAGGGAGTCGTTGCACGCTTTCATTTCCGGTGGATCGCTGTAGACCGTGGCGGTTGGCTCTTTGGGCGCCAGACTACAGGCGGCGATCAGCAATGCCAACACAACGCCGGCAAGTAACATCAGTTTTCTCATTCATCCTCCAAGGTTTAGAGCGGGGCTCTCGATTTCGCATTCCGGTCGATATACAGACGTCTACGGATGTTTTGCGCCGGTAGTTGCCCGATACCGGCGGTTGACTCTAAAATATCCGCTTTGTTCACGGACTTCGCAAGCTCAAACTGCCAGGCATCGGCGTGACCTTCAAATTAAACGTTGATCGACGTTGTACGTTTTGGGATATTATGGCTTCTTTGAGTAGAATATGAAACGTCGAGATCGTTTAGAATAGAGGTATTATGAAAACGCAGTTTAGGCTTCTGGCGCTTTGTGTGGGTCTGTTGCTGTTACTGACATCGCTATCACTCTATAGTCTACCGCGACTGGCGGCGGAACGCGGCGCTCCTTGTATTCGCTGTCATGTCAACCCCAATGGCGGCGGCATGCGCAATGAGTTTGGTCATGCTACCGCTTACAACGACTTGTGCTTGCAGCAAACCAAGAAGTATCTCGAACCGTTCAAGAGCAGTCCCAAACTGACTGATTATGTTACCTACGGCTTAGACTATCGTATGCTTTACGACAAGGATCTCAGTTTCTTCAGGATGCAGACCGATTTCTATCTGTCGCTGGAGTTGCTCAAGAACACGACTTTCAACTTCACGGTATCACCCGCGAACATGAAGGACAGCTACTTGCAGTTGAAGCTGAAGGAGGACCGATATTGGTTTAAGGTCGGCCGGTTCTATCCGGCGTTTGGTTTGCGCGACCCCGATCATACCGCCTATGTGCGAACCGTGCCACAACTCGGATCGGAACAAACGCTTGACGGTGTTTCGGTCGGTGGCAACTTCTTTAACGGCTCCAATATTACGCTGGAGTTCTATCAGCCGGATAAACAGAAAATAGTCACCTTCCACTCATTCCGGGCCGGCAATCTGGGACCGTTTGGATTTTTGACCGGTATATCGTGGCGACAATCGCAGGATATGCACGGCAGCAATCCCTACCGTGGATTTCCAATCGCTAAGTCGCTCTTTGGTGGGCTGTCGTATGATCGTTTCACGGCGCTGGGCGAGGTGCAAGCGGTTGGCAAGGGGAATGAACAGCGGACGTTCTATGCTCAACTGGAGGCCAAAGCAATTGACGGACTGTACTTCCTGACTGAGTACAACTTTCATGATCCCGACTGGGCGCATAGGACCGGCTCCAATCAGTTCTATCGCTTTTCCTGTGAGTTTTTCCCGGTACCGTTTGTGGAGATTCGTCCCTCGGCTACGTTGGAGAAACCGCGAGGACAATCGAAGTTCACGTCGAAGTATTTCGTGCAGCTTCACGTAAACTATTAGAACGTGAGTAGAATAAACCTGAAATTACTGACTGCGATATTCCTGACTTCTCTCGCAGTCATGGTGGCTCTTGGTGCGTGCAGCGACCATGGGACTGCTGTTCAAGCCCAGCCAGGCGATGGTGATTCTACCATCTCCTTTGCAGCCGTGGTGCATCCGCTGCTGCTCAACTCCTGTGGATCCAGCGGTTGTCATATTGGCGCCAATCCACAGCATGAGTTCAGTGTGGCAACATACGCCACTGTCACGGAAGTCTCGCATCATGGCAGGCACGTTGTCCCCGGGTTTGCCGATTCCAGCGCCTTGTATCTTGTGGTGACACCGCGTTATGCCGAGGCCGGTATACTGGACCGGATGCCGTTTGGGCGCACGCCTCTGTCGGTATTTGACCAGAACAAGATCCGAGATTGGATCGATCAGGGGGCAAAGGACGACTGAGCAAGCTTGCAGACGGTGCAGAGATGTGTTTCTGCTACTATCAATACCTCACAGATCTTGAGCGAGTTAGTGTTGGTAGGTTAGGCATTCTTGCCTGACCAGCGCATCAGATGAGATGAGCATTTTTCCCTTCGGTAGGTTAGGCATTTTTGCCTGACCAAAACGATGCATGGACGAATTTGGACTGAAGATAACGAGGCGTCATCTCCCTCATTGGACGCTCGAGGGTGCTACCTATTTTGTTACCTTCCGAGTCGCCGGAGGACAACTGAACCCAGTTAAGCAGAAGATCGTTTTCGACCATGTGCTTAGTGGTGACAACCGGTTCTACAGACTGATCGCCTGCACTGTCATGCCGGACCATCTGCATCTGATCCTACGACCAGCGACGGCCTACAGTCTGAGCAGAATCATGCGCGGAATCAAGGGTGTGTCAGCCTACAAGATGAACCGATTATCCGCAATACGACGCAATGCAGTTTGGCAGCGAGAAAGCTATGACAGAATCCTTAGAGATCAAGACGAGCTGATTGAGAAGCTCAATTACATGTTGTGCAATCCGTTGAAGCAGGGACTTGTTGAAGATCCGTGGAAATACCCGTATTGGTATTTCGAAGGAGCAGGGTCAGGCAAGAATGCCTAACCTACCGAAGAGAAGAATGCTTGTCATCATCGACCACAGCTCTGAAAAAACCACTGCTCTCCGAGAATGGCTTTGTCTGATGATAGTGATCAATACATATGGGCGCAAGCGCCACTCTTGGATGTGAAGTTATCGTGCAAACCCCTTGACAATTATCGCGTCGGTTTCGACATTATCATCAATGAGACTTTCCGATGCCAAAATCGGCGACATGGTGCTGGGATTCTATGCGCTGTCGCAGTGCGAGTTGATACCGTTCACCGGCGGTGTGCGACTGCAGCTTGAGTTCCGCGATGCGTCGGGCAAAGTGCCGGGGGTGATGTGGAACGAGGAAGCGGAAGTGGCATACCAGAAACTCCGAACCACTGAAGTGGTCAAGATCAAGGCGCTCTTGAGTTCATACAAGGGCACACCACAATTGCAGATCGAGAAGATTCGTCCGGCGAAAACTGAAGAGTACGATCTGACCGAGCTGTTGCCGGCCAGTGAATCTTCACTGGAGGAATTGGAACAGGCGATCAGTGAGTTGATCGAGTTGATCGAGGATGCCGAGATCAAGAACCTGACCAACGACGTCTTTTCCGATCCACAGGTACGGCCGCGTTATTTCGAGGCGCCTGCCGGTACGAGATGGCATCATCCATATTTGCGCGGATTGGCGGAACACTCCGTTTCAATGGCGCGCGTGGCGGTCAGAGTTTGCGAGCACTACACTTACCTTGACAAGTCATTGGTAATCGCCGGAGCTTTGTTGCATGACCTTGGCAAGATCGAAGAACTTACCGTTAGCAGTACGTTAGAGTACTCCTCCGAAGGGCGGTTGTTTGGGCACATGGTGATCGGCTATGAGTTGCTCAGAAGCCACGCTGTGAAACTTGGCATCGCAGATGACGTCAATGTCAAGAAGTTACTGCATATAGTCCTATCGCATCAGGGCAAAAAGGAGTACTCAGCGCCGGTCGAGCCGGCATTTGAGGAAGCTTTCGTACTTTACTTCATCGATGAACTCGATTCCAAACTCAATGCGATCAGCCGCATCCGCAATAAACCCGAGAACGAAGGGCAGGAGTTCTCCGAGTGGGTTAATCTGCTGGGGACGTATTTGTATCTGGGGAAGAAAGAACCACCTGACTCCCCGGCGTAGGGATAGGTCGCTACTTATCCGTTATTTAGCGATGACGAGACAATCTTCAAGGAGGTGAAGTTGTCATACCCGCGACGAGAATGGGTCAGCGAGAAGATCGAGATCGCAACATGCCTGCATGAAGGGGGATGTGGAGGTTCATATTCTGAGGCGATTATTGTTTTGTCTGCGGCAATTAGTTCAATTGCTGCTGAAGTGTGGCCGGGTGAGCGTATCGATAGAAGGCGCTTTGTCGAAGCAATCAAGGACTGCCGCAACGTGAAGCCAGAGTCAATTAGAATTAGTATCCCGTTACTAATCCGCGACCTATGTGATAGCAAGAAGACCGAGGAGGCGGAACTCCTGCGGGCCCAATTCATGGATGTTCAGGAGACACTAGTATCCTGTCCCGGAAATATGTTGGATATATCCGGGTGAACAGCTCCGTGTGTCGGAGACCTTAAGCGGCGGTCATTCCCGCGCAAGCGGGAATCCAGAAGAGAGTTACACTGGTTTCCCGTCTTAGCGAGGATGCCAGGGCGGGTCAC
>Ga0209777_10001460_pt1 | contig 33975 bp, 30 predicted proteins | sample FrelakmetHBP12HB_FD_187147 | JGI IMG/M metagenome (GOLD analysis project Ga0209777, IMG submission 187147) | Freshwater lake sediment microbial communities from the University of Notre Dame, USA, for methane emissions studies -HBP12 HB (SPAdes)... | ecosystem: Environmental > Aquatic >... | reverse complement strand
CCCCTCTCCCAGTGGGAGAGGGGAAGGGGGTGAGGGTGTAAGGCGTTGCAATGCCACGATCTCGCTCAACATTCTCAACCATCGCGATCGCTGTTCACAACTGTACTCCAACTTGTGGGACAACCTCAGGATTCCTGCCAGCGCTCTCAGGCGGCTCTTTCAACACTCCTTTTCGTGGGAATGACCATCTTCTGGAACGTCTCAACGCGATTATTTCCTTGCCAATTGCCCTGAACTCCGCTTTCATTCCTGCCGAAACCACTCATGGTAGGAGAGTACTATGAAGACATTTATTTTGATGACCAAGTTGTCGCCGGAATTTATCAAGAACCCGAAAACACGAGCTGCCAAAGGCAGAATCTGGCTCGACAAGGTCAAGAAAAGCTGTCCCAAGGTCAAATTCATCAACCATTACGCGCTGCTGGGGAACTTCGATTTTATGGACATCTACGAAGCCCCCGACGAGGAAACCGCCGCTAAAGTGTCGCTGATCAGTTTGGCGAATGGCGCTACCGCGGCAGAAAGCTGGACAGCGATACCATACAAACGGTATCTCAAAGTCATTAAAGATCTATAAACCGGAAAATAGCTGACTATTGAACAAGTTCCGCATCTATCCGTATTTAATCGAGACAGGCGAGGCAGATTGCGTCTGTTGTGCGGACGATTTCGGCAAGGTATTGACATCGTGAGGTTGCTCCATTGACGATCAAGAAACTCCTTTTTCTGCTAAGTCTATCGGGCGTTGTCGTGTTGTCGCTCTACGCCCAAAGTTCCGCCGGTAACAAGATCAGAGTCAGACCAAACGGCCTCCAGTCCGACAGTGTCAAGGTCTGGGTCTTTTTCCATGACAAAGGCAACGCGCCAATACCGCTCTCCAAGAAAGCGGCTGTGAACGACAAGGCAATGCTGCGCCGGGTTGCAAGAGGAAGTATTGTCGATTATGATACCTACGACCGGGAAGTGAATCCTGAATATGTCGCGCAGATTGCTCCGCTGGTGAAGCGTGTCGCGCAAAAATCGCGCTGGCTCAATGCGGTCAGCGCCTGGGCGGTGCCGTCGGAACTCAGTCGACTTGCAGAGCTTGAGTTTGTTGATAGCGTTAAGGAAGTTGCCGTCTTTGTTCGCAAACCGGAGCCGACCGCCGAAGCTGATACGACGAGAATGCTGAAACCGGAATCCCCCAATCCCCCCGACTATGGCGAGTCCTACCCACAGTCCGCCCAAATCGAGGTCGACCTGCTTCATGATCGCAGTCTGATCGGAACCGGCATAACCATACTTATTCTCGACACCGGTTTCAAGTTGTCACATCCGGTATTCTCACAGCTTAAGATTGACTCGACATATGATTTCATTAACAATGACACGGACGTCGAGGACGCTCAGGATCCGTCGGGGACCTTTCAGCAATCGCATGGTACCGAGACCTTGTCGATCATAGGTGGCTATGATTACGGCAATATGATCGGCGTTGCCTACGATGCGGCTTTCCTCTTGGCGAAAACTGAGATTATCGGCCAGGAGATAAAGGCGGAAGAGGATAATTGGGTGGCTGCAGTCGAATGGGGTGAGCACTTGGGTGCAGATGTTGTCTCCAGCTCGCTCGGTTACAACGATTGGTATACATGGGAAGACATGGATGGCCACACGGCCACGTGCACGATTGCTGCCGCCATCGCAGCCCGACATGGTCTGATTGTTGTCAATGCTGCCGGCAACGAGGGGCGCACCTCGCAACACCCAACCATTATTGCTCCCGCTGATGGTGATAGCGTTATCGCTGCCGGCGCGGTTGACCTTGGGGGAGAAATCTCCAGTTTCTCATCCAATGGCCCGACCTATGACGGTCGGATTAAACCGGACGTCTGCGCTATGGGGGTGAGCGACCGGATCGCCATCGAGACCGGTGGCTACGGTAACGGCAGCGGCACTTCCTTTGCCACTCCGCTGGTAGCCGGCGCTTGCGCCTTGCTCCTGCAAGCCCACCCTGACTGGCACTATGGCGATTTGTACGAGGCCATCACGCAGACAGCGTCACATACCACAAGTCCCGACAATATCTATGGTTATGGTGTTGTGCGCGCTTACCACGCCCTCAATTTTGGGTCGGGTCCCGGCAAGACTATTTCCGGCGTCGTCGCTGTGCCCAATCCGTTCATAGGGTCGGTAAACTTTTTCTTTTCTCTGAAGACTGCCGGAGAGGCGAAGTATCGTATTTACGACATCGCAGGAGAGAAGATAGCCGAAAAGTCGACATCGTTTACTCAAGCTAGCTCCTCAACCGATTTTCTCTCCTGGGACGGTCACAATTCCAAAGGTGACCAGGCTGCTGCAGGCGTCTATATTGTGTATTTCGCCAGCCCCGGTATCGAAACGACCCTAAAGATCTTCAAGAAAGAGTAGCAGAACAGCGTTCCAATCCGCTCTGCCGCCCTCTCAAACGCGTTTTTCTGACGACGGCTGACCCGGCAACCGGGTTTATCCCCTTTCAGGTTGACAGCCGGTTTCTAAAGCGGTATACTGGCTTTGTGTGACGCGGCGCCAACGTCCGCGTCTTGCTGTTTGGTTGGCTCGGTTGTGAGTGGCCATGCCGCTCTCCGAATGCTATGAGTTGATCGGAACCACTGCGGTTCGGTACAATAGAAGGAAGTGATTCTCAGTGTCAGAAGTCTTAGCTGAAGTTTATCGTAACCGGACGGTTGAGTCCGCCCATTACGGTTCCATCGTCGTCAGTGATAAGGACGGCAACGTACTCTTCTATCACGGCGACGCGAATCTGATTACTTACACGCGGTCATCGGCGAAAGCGTTTCAGTTCTTGCCGGTTTACGAATCGGGCGCGGTTAAGCGGTTCGGCTTTTCGCTGGAGCAGGTCGCGATCATGCTCGGCTCGCATACGGGCACGCCGCAGCATGAGCAAATGGTGAAATCCAACCTCGATCTGATAGGTCTGGACGAGTCCTACCTGAAATGCGGCACGCACGTGCCAATTGACTACCAGATGAAGGGCTATATCCCATACGAAGGGCAGAAGTTTTCGCAACTCGTTCACAATTGTTCCGGCAAGCACTCCGGGCAACTGGCGCTGGCGCTACAGATTGGCGATGACCCTGAGAACTACATTGATCCCAATTCCAAAACGCAGCAACTGGTAAGGCAGACGGTTGCCGAAGCATACGACTACCCCGTCGAGAAAATTCAAATGGGCACCGATGGCTGTTCGCTGCCAAACTTCGCGCTGCCACTTAAAAACATGGCGAAGGCGTACGCGATGCTCGTCACCAAATCCAGCGAATCGGTGCTTCGCCGCGAAGCATATCAGACCGTCATCTCAGCCATGCAGCAGCATCCGAACCTGGTCTCCGGTCCCGGGCGTTGCGATCTGGCTGTGACCGAGGCCTGTAAGGGTGACGTGATTTTGAAGGTTGGTGGTGAAGCGATCGAAGTTATCGGCGTCCTTTCCAAGGGACTCGGTATCGCGATCAAAATTTCCGATGGCAATCCGCGTGCGCTTTATCCAGTGATCGTCGAAACGCTGCGTCAGATTGGCGCGCTCGATGACTCACAGGCTCAGGTGCTGGCGAAGTTTACGCGTCCCCGTCTATACAACTTCCGTGACCTCCACATCGGCGAGATTCTGCCGTGCTTTACGCTAAGGCGAGGGTAGCTTGAGCAGTCTTCACCCTGATAGTCTCGCTATCGATGTTCTCAACGGCAACATTCAGGAGCAGTAATGGAGCATTTTGCAGAACCGTATCGGATAAAAGTAGTCGAACCCATTAATCTGATCCCGCGCGAAGAACGCGAGCAAAGGATTCGTGAAGCGCACTTCAACATCTTCAACCTCAAATCCCGCCACGTTTTTATCGACTTGCTGACCGATTCCGGCACCGGCGCGATGAGCGACAATCAATGGGCCGGCATGATGCTGGGGGATGAAGCGTATGCCCAGTGCGTAAACTACGAGCACTTCGAGAATACTTTGCGCGACGTCTTTGGTTTCAAGTATTTCGTACCCGTACATCAAGGGCGCGTGGCCGAGAACCTGCTCTTTTCGAACATCGTCAAGCCGGGTGACTACATTCCGAATAACACGCATTTTGACACGACGCGCGCCAATACTCTACACAAAGGCGGGTACCCTGTTGATCTTATCTGCCCCGAGGGCAAGAATCCGCATTCGCAGTATCCGTTCAAGGGCAATATGGATGTCGCCCGTCTGGAGGAGTTTATCCGCGAGAAGGGCGCCGCCAAAATTCCGGCCTGTTTCCTGACCGTGACCAATAACTCCACCGGTGGGCAGCCGGTTTCGATGGGGAATATTCGTGCGACCAAGGAAGTGCTCGACAAGTTCGGCATCCCGCTCTATTTCGATGCCGCTCGCTTTGCCGAGAATGCCTACTTCATCCAGCAGCGCGAAGAGGGATACAAAGACAAACCGATTATCGACATCGTCCGCGAGATGTTCAGCTACGGTGATGGTGTGCTGATGTCAGCGAAAAAGGATGGCTTGGTGAACATGGGCGGCTTCATCGGTATCAATGACGCCGAGTTGGAAGAGAAAATTACCAACCTGATGATTCTGATCGAGGGCTTCCGCACCTATGGCGGTCTGGCAGGCCGCGATCTGGAAGCGATTGCGCGCGGCATTTACGAAGCGCTCGACCCTCGCTATCTTGAATTCCGCACCAAGCAGGTCAAACTTCTCGGTGAGGAACTGATGAAACGCGGCGTCCCGATTATCGAACCGACTGGCGGTCATGCGGTCTTTATCAATGCCGGCGAATTCCTGCCGCACATTCCGCCCGGCGAATTCCCCGGCCAAAGCATCGTGATCGCGCTCTACCGCGAAGGTGGCATACGTTCCTGCGAGATCGGCTCAATCATGTTTGAAACCAAGGATCCAACCACCGGCAAGTCGGAATATGCACCTTTTGAATTAGTGCGTCTGGCCGTACCGCGCCGCGTCTATACAAACGCGCATCTGATGCACGTAGCCCTCTGCATGGACAAGATTAGGGACTACAAAGACAAGTTGACCGGTTTCGACATCGTCCACCAGTCGAAATACCTCCGTCACTTCACCCTGAAGCTGGAAGAGAAGAAGGCGGTTCGCACATCAGTGTAGCGGCGCACGGCGTGCGCCGGATATGGATCATCGGAGGGGATGGCAGGCAACAATCCGCTCGCCGTATGCGACGTCTACCAACTCTGTCAGTCGGACGTGTGCTTCGAAGACTCACTTCTTGACGCCACTGAAACCTCTTGCATACTGCCATCATCATATTATCTTGAGTCTGTTGTCTACTACCCAGAGGTGATTATGGACAAAGCGGCTGCAAAGATTCTCTGCGAGCGTCTTCACCTGGAACGAGACCTGGTGCTCGATTTCTTCTGCGTGTTCTCTCGCTTCGAATACGCCCTTAAGCGTGCCGGTTTCGCAAAGAAGAAACGTGACAGCGTATCCGCAAACTGGGTGAAATTCGCGCGATATGTCATGTCGCGCTTTGAGCCGGAAATCACGCCGGAGTTAAGGGAAGCAATTAAGTATGTCAGGAACAACGCCCCGATGACTCAGACTATCGATTCACGGGGCCTCGGCTGGCATGAGACAACGCAGGGAAGGAACGAAAGTGATTTGGAGTGGGTTCTTAGATTGGTGCGAACGGTCAGGAACAACCTATTTCATGGTGGCAGATCGCCTGAATGGATCGGCTCCGATCCCGACCGTGAGATCAAGCTGCTCCGCAGCTCGTTGGTGATTCTGGATGCCTGCCTCGACTGTCACCCCGACTTGAAACGCTACTTCGAAGATGGATTGCGCGGTTACGAACCGCAGTCTGCCGATACGCCCATGAAATAGTAATTCGGACGTTCAGGCTACGCCCACGCGTTCGCATTGGTGAGGCTCCGGCGAAAATCCCTCAATCCTCTTGACCTGTCACCTTCCAGACTTTGTCAGGGCTTACCGGCTCTGCTTGTGCCTGCGTAAGGTTGTTTGCATCGATATCTGCAACGATGAAATTCTCCGGAGGAACCGGACTGCCAACGAGTCTCCGCAACATGATTAGCTGTCCGGCATGGGTCATCGCATCGGAGAACGGGCCTTGGAGCATACGCTCGGGGGTTATATTACGAAACGGAGTTGCTTGATCGAGATGATGACCAAGGTCCTCGAGCAGCGAATGGAAGCGTTGGATTTCCGAGTCAAGATCAGGCAGCGGCTCCGGCCGGTATTCACCACCAATGAAGAATGTCCGCGCATAGCCAAGCACGCTACTCATGTGACGTAGAAGTTCCTGTGGAGTCCGGATTCCGGGAGCTGCGCGAAATGACGCAAACGACATTGGCGCACTCCGCAGCGCCTTCTGTGTCCGGTAGGCCAACGCCGCGAGAAAGTGTCGCAACAATGCCCGCTTGTCATCAACGGCCATGCTGTAACTACGCTCTTTATGGGTGCGAGACCCGAATATCTCCCAATCCGACCTTGGCGATCAGGTAGATTTTCTTGTCGGCGTTAGGGTAGTCGGCGTCCTGATGCTCCAGCTTGGCGCCAAAACCGTCGCCTCGCTTGCCGAGAATGTGAATATCACCGATGCCCGCCGTGCAACTGGCCTTGAGTGGCACGTTGGCGGGAACGATAATCTCGAGATCACCCATTCCCAGGTTGCAGTGAACGACATTTTCGCCTTGGTGCAAAGCGGATGATGACAAGTCGATTGTGATGTCACCCGCGCCCTGATCGGCTTTGAGACCGCCGCTGTCGATGCTTACCGGCTTGAGACGCAGATCACCGACCGTGCGCGAAAATTTCTCGCCGCAGAAATCAGTCCATTTGTCTTCCGACCAATGGCGCTTTCGGGAATGGCTGAAAATCTGCTCAAGGCCGAATGCGATCAAGATCAGGGGCCAGAACTTGTGAATAAACTCGCCGAGGCTGAAATCAAACCACCCGACATTGTTACCGAGAATCAGGAATCCAAGTAAGACCAGCAAGATTCCAAAAAACCAACGCATGGCGACTCCTTTGTCATGACGACAGACGTTCGATTAGCGGAGATGATCGGGGGATCGCCTCCGCTACGACAGCAATATGGTAGATAAGGCACTTGGCGATCAAGGGAATTCTCTTGACTCTCGCCCAAGGCACCGATAATTTCCCGCAACTTAGGGAGTCCGCCACCGTACTGTGCCGTAGCTTGACCCCTCGTGGACGCTGTTGACTTGCATAATCATCTACCAACAATATGAAGGAGAATTACCATGAAAAGAGATTTCGTAGCCGAAACCGACTTCACCACCAAGGAAATCGACCGCGTTTTTGAGTTGTGCGCCGCCATGAAAAACAAAAAGATTGCTCCGAAGCCGCTGGCCGGGAAGACGGTCGGCTGCATTTTTCACAAGGCATCGTTGCGCACACGCGTTTCCTTCGAGGTCGGTGTCGCCGAACTGGGCGGCAACTCGCTCTATATCACCGAGAAAGAGATAGAACTCGGCAAGCGTGAAACGATCTATGATGCCGCCAAAGTGCTGTCGCGCTATCTGGCAATGATCACAATCCGCACCTTTTCCCACAGCGACGTCGAGCAGTTGGCGGGGCATTCGGAAATCCCGGTGATCAATGCGTTGACAGACTTGCTGCATCCCTGTCAGATACTGGGCGACGCTTTTACCATTATTGAAAAGAAGGGCAGACTGGACGGGCTGAGGATTGTTTATCTCGGCGATGGCAACAACATCGCGAATTCCTTGATTAACCTTGCCAGGCGCTATCCCATAAGGCTGGTGATAGGTACCAACCCCGGCACACTCCCAGATCAGACTCTAGTCAGAGCGGCGCAGACGGAGGACGTTGGGAGCGTTGAGGTTGTATTTAACCCTAAAGAAGCCGCTACCGCTGCCGATGTACTCTATACGGACGTGTGGGCGAGTATGGGACAGAAGCACTTGGCGGAGGAAAAGGCGGAGCTGCTGAAAGATTTTCAGGTGAACGACGCCCTGCTTAAACTCGCGAAACCTGATTGCCTGGTGATGCACTGCCTTCCGGCGCTACGCAATGCCGAGATTACTGACTCGGTTATGGATGGTCCCAACTCGGTCGTTTTCGATCAGGCCGAAAACAGGCTACACATTCAGAAAGCGATAATGCTTGTACTGATGGATCAGAAACTGTTGGGAACTTAATTACAACAAAAGGAGTCATTATGTTGCGCCGCAGTTGTATGGCAGGACTGCTCGCTGTCCTTGCGTTTCTTTTCACTTTTGCCGGCTGTTCCGATAATTCAACCGGAAACAGCAAAGTCGTAGGTGATGCCAACGCGCCGGAATTCCAGAACATGAAGGCGGCAATAGCTTCTTCGGTCGACTCAACCATGTCGATCATGCTTCGCTTTGCTACCGATCCTGGAAGAGTTGCGCCACAGGATACTATGACCCTGCGTCCAGACTGGGGCGTACTTAATCCGGAAGATACGCTTCTTCACAATTGGGTTAATGGCTGGAACATCGTCTACCTGGGTCTCACCACCGGAGTGAATTACAACCGCACGCTGGTTGACTCCGTCCGGTTTTTCATTGAAAGCAATGCTCTCGACAGGTATTTCAGCTATCACGTCGGTCGGATGGATTTCATCCATCACCAGACTGACGCCTACAAGGGGAGTGAAGACAGTCATCAGAATTCTAACATTTACGTGGATGTTGACTACACCGACGTGAGCATTGGCAACAACGGTTATTCAGTTGGCCGTAGCACTTTGGACGGCAGTGGCAGGTTCGTCTGGGACGATTACTATCAGATGATAGGTGGTACTGCTCACGACAATTATCAGTTCAATGCCACCTTTAACGCCGTCGAATTCGTTCAGACCTCAAGTCAACCCTGGACACCCGGCATAGCCACCTCAGGCACCATAACGCTCACAGCAACGGTCACTACAGCCGAGATCGAAAAAACTTGGACGGCAACCGTCACCTTCAGCAGCACGGGTACTGCTCAGATCACTGCCACAACCGGCAACACCGAATACAGCTATCAGATGACCCCGACTTACCAGTAGGGTCTTGGAGATACTTCCGAATCACGAAGCCGTCCCACCCCGGGGCGGCTTTTTTGTTTGACATATCGGTTGCCTTTCTGCAATATGCCGTCTGATGGAACGAGAAATTGTAAGATTCCGGGGCTGTTTTGTTTGTGGCCAAGATAATGTCATCGGTCTCAACCTTAACTTTCACTCTGACGGGGAAGTTGCTCGCACTAAATGGCTTCCCGATAGGCGACACGAAGGCTATAAGGGTATCGTTCACGGTGGTTTGTTGGCAGCAGTACTCGACGAAGTGATGATCAAGGCAGCCTTGGCCAAGGATATCCGCTGTCTCACGGCGTCGATGGAGGTCAAGTACAAAGCGCCAGCCGAGGTTGGCGACGAATTGCTTTTCGAGGGGCGGATGACTGGACAAAAGGGAAGAATAATCCTTACGGTCGGTTGGGCGCGCAACAGCAAAGGGGTAGTTGTTGCCCAAGCGACGGGCAAGTACATGACGGTGCCCGGGGATCTTGACAAGCGCCTGGCAACCTCGCTTGAATAGAAGGATCGCTCCTGTGCAACAGGATGCAGTATAGGCGCAGCGTTGAGTTGTTACCCGTTCAGCGAGACGGCGTTTTAGTCGGTCATTACGGATGGTAACGCGTTTTATGTCAATAGGTAATGGCCGTAACTTTACCTGATAGTTTATTGCTTCTTGGAGGGTACGTCCGGCACATTCCTTGCGGTGATTCATGGCAAGGTTATGAAGTGCTATTTCTATGGGTCCAATCTGCTGCCGGATAAACTGGCGAAAAATCGAGGGCTGATCTCGTTTGCGATACCCGACTACGGTGTGCTGTTTCGGTCCCAATATGACGGCAATCGCTACGAATGCGAATATGCCTCCGCTATAGCCTTGATACGGTTCGTGCAGTTGAATCAGGAACACTTCCAGGGCAAAGCGCTCAAACTGCTAACCGACTCACCCATAGTTGTGTATCAGGTCAACAACCGGATCGCCACCACCAAGACGCTGCAACGATTCCGCGATCTGATTTTCTTTTACAAGCGCAAGCTGAACTTCGAGCTGGTCTGGGTGCCGGCCAGCATGAACCGCGCCAGCACGCCGGTCGCCGAGATCGGCACCAACCCGCAGTCACCCAAGTTCAATTATGACATCTTCGACGAGAGCACCAAACGTAAGATCATCCACAAGCCTCAAAATAAGTCTCACATAAAAGTAGCATAGCGCCACGACAACGATGTGACCAGAAGGGTCGTGTGAAAGCCCTATTCAATAATCCCATTGCCCCTACGTTTTGCGGCGGCGGTCGAGGAAAGCGGGGAGGTCAGATAAGATCATGGCGACGAAAATCAGTGAGCCGCCAAGAGCGCGACGGAGGATGAAGGCCTCGCCGCCAAGAGTCCAGGCAAAGAGCGCCGCAAAGACAGGCTCTAACGCGAGAATCAAGGAAACACGGATCGGGGGGACGACTTTTTGGGCGATCAGTTGCAGCACAAAGGCTGAGAGTGTCGGCAAGAGCGCAAGGAATAGGACATAACCGACTGCGTCTATTGAAGTGGGTACAAAGGGGAGGCGAAAGATGGCAGCGGTCAGCAAACTCAACAGCCCGACGAAAAGGAATTGCTGGAATGAGAGGATGTAAACGTCCAGTCCCCGCTTGACGAAGCGGTCGACATAGAGTAGATGCCCGGCATAGGCCATCGCGCAGATCATGGTCAGCCAGTCGCCTTTGTTGATGTCGGTCAGCCCGCCGGTCAGTAACCACAACCCAAGTAGCGAAATTATCACCGCCGGCATCTGCGACAGGATGCGCGCATGGCGATTCATCATGATGGTGAAAAAGGGGACAAAAGCGACAAACAGGCCGGTGATAAAACCGGAGTTCGACGCGGTCGTGTATTTCAGGCCGACGGTCTGAGAGATGTATAGAATCCAGAGAATGATTCCGAGTTGCACGCTTTCTTTCCAGTAGAGAAACAGCGGCCGCTTGGCGATTTTCAGACCGATTGCCAGCACGGCTGCCGCCAACAGAAAACGATAGCCGACCAGTACCACCGGATCGATCGTTGCGAGACTGTCCTTGACGACAAAGAAGGTCGCGCCCCAGATCGCCGCGGCATAGAAGAGAGCGAGGTCTGCAAGACGTGATTTCTTGCGTTCAGTGAGATTCATGCGGGGAAGATAGTTGGATTAGTAAGGGAGTGCAAATGGGAAGGGGGTGGTTGGTGTTGGGGTGGGTCTTAGCCTTGTCGGTCACGCCGACTCGCGGCGTGACGCTAGGCCCCGAGTGGGCTTGATCTATTTGGATAGACCGAGTGGCGCGGTACAAGACGTGAGGGAAGGGGGAAATGCGGCAGACTGAGTGACGCGGCGCAGGAAGCAACATAAAGAGGAAGGTCATGACTTGAGTTGACAATTCGTCTGACACTACCTAGATTGGCGTATGTATGAATGAGGAGAAGACTTACACTTATGACGTGGCTTTCTCTTTCTTACAACAAGACGAAGGCGTGGCACTAGAAATTGCTGACAAGCTTGGTGAGGCATATTCGACATTCATTTACTCAGAGAAGCAGGCGGAACTAGCTGGCAAAGATGGCGAGGAGAAGTTCAACCGGGTTTTCGGCGCCGAAGCCCGTATCGCGGCTGTCCTTTATCGTACCGGCTGGGGAGAGACGCCGTGGACTCGTATTGAAATGAACGCAATACGCAACCGGGCATATTCGAAAGGCTATGAGTTCACACTTTTGATTCTGCTAGATGAAGAAGGTAGTCCTCCAGAATGGCTGCCGAAGAGCAGAATATGGTTGGACTACGCGAGGTTCAAGATAAGCGGTGCTGCTGCCATCTTAAGAAATCGGATCACGGAGCTCGGAGGAACATCGAGACCCGAGACGGTTTCCGAACAGGCATCGCGTATTGAGAAGAGTCTACTCTTAGCTAGTCGCCGACGACAATTCCTCGAATCAGAGGCTGCAGTTGGACCTGCGGAGGCAGAAGTCACTTCCCTAATCTCCAAGATAGACGCACTAGCAAAGCAGATTTCGAAGGATAGTCCTGTCTTCCGCATTAATGTGAAACTCGAAGGATCGACCATTCTTCTCAAAGTGGCGGGTTTTCTACTTCGTGTTGAATGGTATAGACATTATTCGAATAGCTTAATGAACTCAGGTCTTCGAACCGCCCTCCTTGAGGCAGAGAGAGAACATGGCATCATCCTACCTAACCCGAGTTATCGAAAGCATTTTGAGAATATATTCCAGTTCTCTCTCAATGAAAGCGACGAGAGTGGTTGGCGTCATGGCTCTGCTCAAGAAGGATTTATCACTTCATCCGAGCTAGCCGACGATCTCATTCGAAAGCTTATCGAGAAAGTAGAACGACATCACCGTAACGGTCTCTCATGACCCTAGCGACAAAAGGGCGCGGAGACCGCGCCCGTACGCGAGCACGGCACGCCGTGCCCAGTGTGTCATTCCCCCGAAAGGGACTGTTGAAAAACGGGCAAAAGGCGGCGCATCATTGCAAACCCAGAATAGAGGCACACTGCCAAGTCATTCCCGCGCAGGGGACTACTGTAGGCAAGGATCATGCGGCGTTGATTCGTTTGCGAGTTGACAGTCAGACCGCGGATTTTCAACAGTTGTATCGAGGACGTACTCCGGCAATCAAGGGAGTGTTTGCAGAGGCAAAAGAGCGGCATGGGTTACGGAGGGCCTGGCGTCGGGGTCTGACCAAGATGCGCATTCAATGCCTGCTGATCGCCGCCGTGATCAACTTCAAGAGGCTGCTCACGCTGCTTCTGTATTAAGCTACAGATCTCCAGACCCTCTGCGATGGTCTCAACGGTTATTGGATGACCATAGCGACTCTTTTTACAAGAAATCCGCGTCGTCAATCATCAGACACCCAAAACGTGTCTCATACGCAGTTGCATTCAAAATGATACTTGCTCCGTTCTCGATATTGCGAGTGGCCGCGGGCGCAGCGTGCTGCGCCCCTACGGCTGACGGTATGATTCGTGTGCCGTATCTGCCCGGACGCGACGCATAATATCATTATGAATACAACTCGGTATCAGATGACAAACAACGGCTTTTTCAACAGTCCCCTGCGCGGGAATGACAGCCCTCTTATAGATCAGACAATTCGATCTCGGTGATCGGGCCGAATTGCTTAAGCATCTCGCGGACATCGTCCGCCTTGCTGACTACAACGATCAGGAGGTTCTTCGGGTCAATGTATTTCTGCGCGGCGTTGCGAACATCGGCGGCAGTCACCTTGCTTATTCTGTCAAGGTAGGTGGGAAGATAGTCCTTGCCCAAACCGTACAACTCGGGATTGACCAACTGCCCTAGAACCTGATTCAGTGTCTCAAACTGACGCGGGAGCATCCCGTTGAAGAACGAAATCGTCTCTTTCAACTCCTGCGGGGTGATGTCGGTATCACGCATCCTGTTCAACTGCTCGATGATTCCGGAGATGGCTCTGGCTGTGGAATCATTACGGGTGAATGTCGTCACCGTAAACTCGCCGGGGAAACGATTGAAGGAAAACTGAGTATTGATATCGTATGTCAATCCGCGCTTCTGGCGTATCTCAGTCATCATTCGGGAGACAAGCATGCCACCGCCAAGAATGTAGTTCATCACGCGGCAAGAGAAGAAGTCGGGATTGTAGCGATCGATGCCGAGGTTGCCCATCTTGACGCTCGATTGTGTGGCATCGGGCTTGTTGATCAAGATAACCTTGATACCTGAGCCGGGCTTGGCAGCGGGGAACTTCATGTCGGGAGGCGTGCCCTGTTTCCACGCGCCCAGATTGGCTTCGATTTTGGGGAAGACCTCTTCCGGTTTTACATCGCCAACCACAAAAAGCACGGAGTTGTTGGGTATATAGTTCTTCTGCCAGAAGCCGACAATGTCGTCGCGAGTAAGAGAACTAACCGACTCGATTGTTCCGGATTCCGGCTTGCCGTACGGGTGATCGCCGAACAAGTATTTTTTGTACTGCTCGTCAACGACGTTATTGGGATCGTCCTTTGATTGCATCAGTGCGGCAATCGTCTGCTTGCGCAGGCGCTCGATTTCAGCCGGCGCAAATGCGGGGTTAAGCACAATGTCCGACAGAAGGTCAAGCCCTTTGTCGAAGTGCTTAGTTAGCACTTCGCTGGTGGCATAGGAAGCGTCGAGGTCGGAACCGGCCCCCAGCGAACCACCGATGAAGTCGATTTCCTCCGAAATCTTGTTGGCGTCGCGGGTGGCTGTGCCCTTGCGCAATAGACCGGCCGTCATGTTCGCCAGACCGGCCTTGTCGGCGGGATCAAGACTCGAACCGACCTTGATCAACAGGCGCATCGATACAACCGGCTGTTCGTGGTTTTCGGCCACGATCACTTTCAGTCCGTTGGGGAGCGTTTTGTCGGCCATCGGGGGGAGTGGCAGTTGGATGGCCGAGACGGTCTGCGACAGGAATACAAGAGCGCAGACAAATCCAAGAAGCAGAATAGTCGTTGTATTTTTCACGTTCATCACTCCTCTTTCATCCCCACGGCGCCGGACGGCTTGTTGTCCTGGATAACCGTGATCACCGTGCGGTTCGTCGAATTTAGATAGGTCTTGGCGACTCTCATGATGTCGTCGGCCGTGACCGCCGCATACTTGTCCGCCTGCTGGAAGAAGAGCTTGTAGTCACCAAAGAATGTCTGTGCGCGGCCAAGGGCTTCAGCCTTACTCTGATTGGACTGGTTGCCCATGTAAAACTCAGCTTCTACCTGATTCTTCGCCTTCTGCAGTTCTTCGTCGGTAACCTTCTGGGTCTTCATTTTATCGATCTCTTCATAAACCGCCTTCTCCCCCTCGGCGGTGGTGCGACCCGGCTGCATTAGGGCATAGGCGTAGAACAGACCGGCCTGCTCCCGCGGACCATAATCGCCGCCGGCAAACAGTGCAAGCTGTTCGTCGTAAACAAGTCGTTTGTAAATGCGGCTCGATTCGCCGCCGGAAAGAATGCGACCCATGATATCCAGCGCGTACTGGTCGGGATGTCCTTCGCCGGGGACATGATAGCCGGCGATGAAGATCGGTAATTGTGACATTTTGTGGAAGTCGGCCCGGCGCTCGCCACGCTGTTCGGGTTCGTTATACAGCGGGCGTGGAATATCGGGGTTGCCCGGAATTTTGCCGAAGTACTTGTCGACCAATTTGATGGTCTCTTGTGTGTTGACATCCCCCACAACCACCATCACAACGTTAGCGGGGTTGTAGTATGTCTTGAAGTACTCCTGACACTGACGTAACGTGAGATGTTCAATGTCGGCGCGCCAGCCAACTATGTCCCATTGATAGGGATGGGCCAACCAGGCATTGGCACAGAGCTGTTCCATGATATCTTCAAACTGGCTGTTGTCGACCCGAAAGCCGCGTTCTTCGACAATCACGGAACGTTCGGTCAGAAAGTTCGCTTCGTTGATTTTCAGGTGCTGTAACCGGTCGCTTTCCATGTCCAGAATCGGCTCAAGTTGAGCCTTCCCGAAATCATCCTGAAGCACGGTCATGTCGTACCATGTGTAAGCATTGCAGATACCGCCGTTCTTCTGGACCATTCTGGAATCATCCTCGGGACCCATCTTGTCGGTACCCATGGACATCAAATGCTCGAACAGATGCGAGATGCCGGTGATGCCGGGACGCTCGTTCTTCGAACCGACATGAAACCAGATTTCCAGACTCACGGAAGGGGTCGAATGATCCTCCATAGTGAGCAGAACCATGCCGTTGCCAAAGACATGTTTGTCGACCGGCCATTCCATCGCGGCGTAGGCAGAGGTCGCCAACGCCATCAGGAACAATAGGACAACAATCAGTTTTTTCATTTTGCCTCCATGACCAACTGATTCTTCTATCTCTTGTTCGCTTTTATCCGGTTGAAAGAGCATGTAATTTATTCGATTATGAGTTCATAGGGGAGTCGCATCTGCGGCGAATCCATTCCGGTCTCGGCTGCCAATGTTTTCAGCGCGGCGTTTTGACCGACGTTGGTTAGCCCCAGAAATCGGGCTGTTCTGGAGAGAAGAATGTCAGGGAGATCAAAAAAGCCGAGATGGCGCTCGGGCAATTCGACAACCTGATAATAGCCATCGGAAATCCCGGCCCTGGTTTTGGCTTCCGCGATGGCTTCGAGAACACCGCCGTTAGCATCCGCCAGTCCGATCACCAACGCGCGCTTACCGCTCCAGACACGCCCACGGGCGATCGTGTTGACTGAGTCTTTGGAGAGTTTACGGTTTTCCGCCACAATGGATAGGAAGTTGTCGTAGAGATCGCGCACCTGTCGCCGGACAAGCTGGCGTTCGTCAGTAGTGAAGCCCGATTTCATGGAATACATGTTGGCGTGCTTGCCGCGGGTAATTGTCTCCGTAGTCATGCCCAGTTTGTGATAGAGTTGCTCCATATTGACCTTACCATAAAAAACTCCGATGGAGCCGGTGATGGTAGTCGGTTCAAGAAAAATTTTGTCGGACGCCGAGGCGACATAGTAACCGCCGGAAGCGCAGACATCCGACATCGACACGATGACCGGCTTTCGTTTGCGCGCAGCCATCAACTCTCCCCAGATCAGATCAGATGCCAGCGCGTTGCCGCCGGGGGTGTCAAGTCGCATCACGATGGCTTTGACTGAGTGATTGTCCTTGGCTTGACGGATGGCGCGCGAAATCGTAGCCGAACCGGCCGTATTGCCCTCAACAAAAGTCGAACCGGAGTTGCCGGTAGTAATCGAACCGGCGACGGAGATCAATGCGATCTGTGGTGGTTCGCCAAAGCGTTCGCGATACGGTGGCGTTGACTGGTAGAAGTCAGAAGCGACCAACCGAAAGTTCCCACCAAAAAGTTCGGGTAGATGTCCCTCAAGATCAGCCGGGTAATAACGACCGTCGACGAGTCCCAGGGATTCGGCCTGAACCGAAGTGAACGGTCCGGTATCGATGATCTTCTGAAGCTGGGTCATGGTCAATCTGCGGTCGGGCGCGATTTCGCTAACAAGCTCGGAATATAGATCATCGAGCAACGTTTCCAACGCCTCCCGATGTGGCGGAATCAGAGTCGTGTCGGTAAACTGATTGGGATAGTTTTTGTATTCGCCCTGTTTCTCGATCTGTGGCTCTACACCGATCTTGTCGAGGGTGCCTTTGTAGAAGGTCACTTCAGCGCGCAGTCCGGTCAGGTTGAGGGCGTCGACGGGAAGCATGTAGACCTGATCGGCGGCAGAGGCCAAATAGTAGCTGCCGTTGCCGGGAGAGACGCCAAGATAGCAGATTACCGTCTTGCCTGTTTTTCTGAATTCCGTGATGGCGCGCCGGAAATCGGCCAGTTTGCCCCAACCGATGGAAGGATTCTTGATGGTCAGCAAGATGCCCTTAACTTGACGATCTCTCTGCGCGGTCTTGATGGCGGCAAGTTTCTGGTACACGGTGCCACCGGAGCGGAACATGAAAAGCCGGCTGGTGCGCTCCTCGGGAATATCACCGGAGAGGTCGACGTGAAGAATCTTGCCCGCGCCGGAGATTATATCGTCGCGTCGAGCCATCGTGTAGCCGGTGTAAACGGTCGTCCCGAGATGGTTGGTTTCATCATCGAAAAAGCCTTCCGTGCCGAGGAAACCCTCTCCGAAATGCAACTCAATACCGACACCGAAGGAGTGCTTATCATCGAAACCGCCATAGAAAACAAGCCCTTTGGCCGCGGCCACACGGGCGGAGGCACGCCAGGAGGCATCCTTGATATCCTGTTTGCCATAGAACTGCAGGTTGCCGCCAATTGTGATGCGTTCGCCAGCCGGGTGCAGGGCGGCGCTGAGTCGGTAACCCAGATCGGTCTTGGTGCCGAAATACTTCTGCTGATTAAGATTTTGTACTTCCGCCGAGACAGAGGCGAAACGATTCAAATGCGCCAGTAGAGATAGATTCCAGGAATGCGATTTATCGAGGGGTTTCAACGCGGTCATGTAATATGTGTATGACAGACCGGTATAGATGTTCTTGATCAGTCGTGAGGACAAGGCGAAATCGTAGCGTGAGACGATCTCTGACATCCCACGTCTAAGACGCTGGTAGCCGAAACCGAGACCCGCCGCTGAGATCAGAACCGCGTCATCACCGGCGAACTTGTCTTTGGGAGCGGTGTGATAGAGTTGAAGCCCAAGCGGTTTGTTGATAAAAAGCGCTGCCGGATTGAGTACTACCGCTTCGGTACCGGTGACGCCGGCACAGGGTACATCAGGAAACAGCAAACCGGCCGAGAGTGGTTTCTCCTGAGCTGATGTATGCGAAAATGAGAGAAGGACTAATGCGGCAATGAAAAATCTGGTAGGCACAATGCGCCTTTCGGTCAAAATCCCTTGCTTGTTACCGGATCGACATCCTGTTCGCCGGCTTTCCCTCCAAATTTATAGTGCCTACCCCTGACATGTCAACCTCGATTTTGTTCCGTTTATTGCCGCTGCTCCCGATTACCCGCGTGCGCGAAGCGACCGTGACGGCCATAGGCAGCTCCCTGGTGTAGATGCGACCGGCTTTCTCCACCTGTAGCAGATAGCTGGCGGATGTGCTCGCTGGCAACGCCAGGTTAATCTTGCCGTTTGCACCACGGATAGTCAGATCGCCATTGACGGCATCGGCGTCGATCTCAACATTAGAGTTTTCGGAGACCAATTGCGAGTGTCCCGCTTCAAAACTGACGTTGTTGCCGGAGATCATCGCGTTAACGCAGCGGGCGTCGATTTCGCCGCGCACGGATTCGAGAACGATTTTGGCATTGGTGTTGCGCAATTTTATCGAACCCAGTTTGCCATCAACATGGGTCAAGGTTATCGGTCGCAATGCTGTGGAAACGGTTACCGGGCCGGTGCAATCGCGCACACTGACGCCGCCGTTTTCAAGAGAGACCCGGATCTTGTTCGTAATCTTCTCAAGCGAGACGTCGCCGAGACTGCTCGTGATGTCTACAGTGGCAAAGGGGCCCGTAATATCGATCGTAAACACGGTTGTCCGCACGTCAATTTTCAAGTTCTCGTTCCTGGGGACTTCAATTTCAATATTGGCGCCGCCGGCCCAATTCGTTCCGCTCCACGGCGGCACCGATTTCGTCTCAACAGAGATAGACAGTTCGTTCTCCAACTCCTCCCCACCGGCTTCGATGTAGTCGGCGAACTGCTCGGCCTGCCGTTGCGAGTCGGCCTTCAACGTCTTGCGATAGGTCACGGACGTGATCGGCTTGTCCGAGGAGACGATCGACAGTTTTCCGATGACGTATGACGAGCCCGTGAATGAGAGATTGGTATAACGTCCGCCGAAAAAACTGAGCGTAGTCGGCTCCGTTTCATAACGCTCGCTACTAACTCTTTTGACGTGATCCCGCTGAGCCAAGCCCATGTTCGAACCAAGCAGGACCATCAGAAATACGGAAATCAGTCGCTGTATCATACTCTTAGGAATACGGGTTCCGGCGCTAATTGGTTTCATATCAACTCCAGTTTCGTGGCAATCTGATGGATAGCAATGGCCGCGGCGGCAGCGGCGTTCAGCGACTCCACCGCGTCAACTGTCTTGATGCGAAACAGTCGCTGGCTCGCCTGTCGGGCGATCGGGCTTAAACCGGTCGCTTCCGAACCTATGGCAAGACACACTCTTCCTGCCAGGGTTGTCGTTTCGAGCGTCGCCGTAACCTCAGGCGCGCTGCCGAGCAGTTCGATGTCATTGGCGGAAAGCCTGTCAAAAAAACGCTTCGGATCATTGACAGGCAACAATGTTAAACGGAAGACCGTACCCGCCGAGGCGCGAATGACTTTGGGATTATAGAAATCAACGGTAGTCGGTGACGCGGCCACGAGGTCGACGGCAAAGGCCGCCGCCGTACGCAGGATTGTTCCGACGTTGCCGGGATCGCTGATGCCGTCAAGATAGAGAATGAATCGAGCATTGCCGAGTGCCCGATCGTCAACTCGCTTTGGATCAGTCTTGATAGTAGCCAAGAAGCCCTGTGAGTTTACGGTGTCGGATAACTTGGCAAAACGCTTGGTGTCACACTCGAAGATCGGCAGATCGCGTTTGACAAGATTTCTCAGAAATTCCTCCCCCTCAGCTGTCAGGTTGCGTGGCGAAACCACAACATAATCAGGAATCACTCCGGAGTCCAGCATAGCGCCAATCGCGCGGACACCCTCGACAATTGTCTTGCCCATTTTGCGACGACCGTGCCGCGCCGAAATAGCTGTGAGCTCGCGTTCTCTCGCCAGCGATAGTTTGTCCACGTCGAATGATAGAGAGCTACTCAATAGGAGTCAAACTCTTTCCACTTGAGTTTGAACTTCTACGATAGTTACTTGCATGCGTGATTCAATCAGCTTACCGGTTCTGGAGGGTGTTGGCTTTTGTCGGCCTGCTGGCGTTCGTTGCGCCTGAGGCCTCATCACGGGATTTCGAAGTTGACTACAGTAATCTGACACCGGCTGCGCTGAAGGCGGCGTTGACTCAGAACGTCAAAGGCTACAGAACGGGCATCGCCCTTTCCGGAGGTGGTGCACGTGGATTTGCGCACCTTGGAGTGTTGGAGGAGTTGGAGAGAAGCGGCGTGGAGATTGATGTCGTGGCGGGAACATCCATGGGAGGAATTATCGGCGGACTCTATGCTGCGGGGATGACACCCGAGCAAATTGAGAAAACGGCGCTTGGCATTCGTTGGAATGACTTCTTCTCTGATAAGCCGCAGCGTGGCTCACAACTATTCACCCGTCGGGCCGAAACAGAGGGTGAGTTGCTTACCGTCAGATTCGATGGGGTCAATCCGAAAATACCGACGGCGCTTAGTTCCGGTCAGAAGTTAGTTAATGTGTTGAGCTCTCTGACGCTGACGTCCAGCTACTTCTCCAAAGGCGATTTCGCCAATCTCGACCGCAAGTTGGCAGTGGTGGCGACAGACATTGTCACGGGCGAGGAGGTGGTTTTCGAGCGGGGATCGATGATCGAGGCGCTGCGAGCGACGATGGGAGTGCCGCTGGCGTTTACACCGCTTGAACAGGATGGACGGTTGTTGATGGACGGCGGACTGCTTGAACCGATTCCCACGCACACCGTGCGCAAAATGGGGGCTGACTTCGTGATCGCAGTGGATGTAACATCAGATTTGCTGCCGCTTGAAAAGGTCAGCGACGCAATTGACATAGCCGGTCAGGTGACCACGATATTGTCAGCCGAGGCCAAACGGCGCTTGTTAGCCGAGGCAGATTTTGTGGTGACACCCGATCTGAAGGGTTTCAAGGCAACTTCGTTCGACATGGGGGATTCGGCTATCGCGCGCGGGAGACGCGCGATGGAGCCACGGATACTGGAGCTAAGAAGACGACTGACGCAAGTAACTGATACGTGTGCGGTAATTCGATTGGATTCGGTGAGGTTCGAAAGCACGGTACCGGAGAGAGTTGATTCATCTGAGCGCGGCCCCCGAGGCAATTTGATCCGGTTGCAGGGGCAGAGTGTCAGAATGGCGCAGATAAACCAGGCGGCATATGAACTGTTTCGAACCGGCGCTTATGCCAGTATCCGCTACCGGCTTGATGGGAACACGCTTGTGGTGGAGACGGTTCCGTTTGCCTCGATCAAGGACATTGTCATCAACGGTAATCAACTCTATGCCGATTCGACGTTGCAGCGAGTGTCGGGACTTGGCATCGCGCCAGTCAATTCGGTGGCGCGGCTGCAGGCAGTATATGACAGTATCCTGGCTTTCTATCGGAGCAATGGTTATGACTTGGCACAGATTAAGGGCGCAAGTCTTGATACGGTTGGGCAGGAACTGGAAATCGTCCTTGATGAAGGGCGCATCTCCGGCATTAGCGTTGAAGGTAACGATAAAACCCGCTGGTGGGTGGTAACCAGTTACTTTCCTCTGGACGCCGGTGACTTTTACAGCAAGTTTCGCGCTATGCGCGGGGTGCAAGACATTTATAGCTCTGGACTGTTCGATAACGTCAACTTGCGACTCGAGGAACGCAACGGCGGTGTCTGGATCACGATCCTTGTAAAGGAGAAGAGATTTACGTTTGCTCGCGTGGCTGCAAGGTATCACGAGGATTTCCATCCTGAGAGTCTCGTCAAGATGGGATACGCGAATCTGTTCGGGACGGGCAACGAAGTGTCCGCCGGCGCCCGTTTTTCGGAGCGTCGCAAGCTTTATCAATTGCAGTTGCGTGCTGACAGAATCTTTCGCTCGTTTATGACCTATAATATCCGCCTCTACTATGCGAATGACAAAATCGGGCAGTTCCCGGACGGCGAGAAAATCTCTGACCGCACCGACAAGCGCTGGGGAATCAAGTTTGGAGTAGGACAGCAATTGTGGAAACGTGGATTGTTTGATGTCACGGCGCGATTTGAAGGAGTAAGGTATCAGTTCGGAGACGAGAAATCGAGCAACGAACGCCGTGTAGCGTCCTTGCAGTCTGGCGTCACTGTCGACACGAGGGATCGCTTCACGTTTCCAACCGCGGGCAGAGTGCTGAAGGGCACAATGGAGATAGCAAGTGATGTGCTCTCCGCTGATGAAGTGTTTCGTAAGTTCGAAGGATCAGTCGAGGGATATGTGAAGCTTGCTCGTCGGTTGAATGTGCATCCCAGACTGGCGCTCGGTCTGTCCCAGAATGGACTGCCGATTTACGACAAGTTCTACCTTGGCGGCAGCCGCAGCTTCAGCGGTTATGCCGTTGATCAACTCGTCGGCGACAAGTATTTCCTGAGCAACGTCGAGGTGCGTCTGGGGCCGGTTTGTAGCACCTACTTGTCATTTCGCTATGATGCTGGGCAAGTCTTTGGTCGATTTGAGGAAGTTCGCCTCCAGGGTCTGCGACACGCTTGGGGTGTGGCGTTGGCGTTGGATACGCCGTTGGGACCGCTTTCAGTTGGCTACGGTCGCGCGGAAGCCAAGTACGACCGACTATACCTCAATTTGGGTTTTGACTTCTAACAGACGGAAGGCAGATTCGCAATCATGGATACGCACAGTCTTGATTCAAAAAACGATCTGAGTCGCTTCAGTTGGTGGTTATGGGTATTACTGAGTCTGCTGACGACTGCATCCGTCGCGCAGACGCAGTCGATTCCACTTGCGAGTTGGGCTGACTATTCTGATAGCGAGAAAGCAGCGCTTAAGAGTCGTTGGACACCGGAGCAGGTGGATGCTGTCGTGGCTGCGCTTGCAGGGGGAAAGGTGCTGCCGGAATTTGTCGCCAAAGTGCCCCCCGCCGGTGGAGGTATGGTGTTCGTCGACGATTTGCGAGGCATCTCGCTCAATGGCGCCGACTCGCGGCGTGATGTCAAGCCCCGAGTGGGCTTGACCTACGTGACGCAACGGGAAAACGAGAAGATCCTTGACAATTTGTGGAGATTTTGGTACTATTAAAATGTTGAAAGATGTAAAATAGTGTTTTCTGAATTCCTAATATGGGAAATCTCGGAGGAAACAAAGTATTGGAACGGGAAAAAGAGAGTCGCATGATTCTACGGATTATGGCATTTCTTTGGTTACTCGCAGTCGTCACGAGTTCCGTCGATGGTCAAGTTGACCGACAACTGTGGACGTGTGGTGATGCAGATGGAAGTGGTGATATCAGCTTCATGGACATAGCCTATCTGTGGAGCTATATCTTCGGTGGATCCCCACCCAATCCCATCGCAGCGGGAAATGTAGACGCAAGTTGCGGGATAAACATCGGCGACGAAGTAAAACTGATGGAATACTTTTTTGGCGGGGGGTATATCCATTGTAGCGATACTACAACTTGCACCTTTCAAGCGAGCACATCCGATACGGTTGTTATAGGAAATCCAGAGGAATACGTGCGCTATCCATCCGGGGATTCTATCGCCATTCCGGTATACATAAGCACCGGTGCGTCCAGACAGAAAGGATTCACACTTGGCTTTCAGAACTCCTCTCAAAGGTATGAGATCACATCGATCCAGACATCTGGATCTGTCGCGCCCTCCAGCGGTGTTTGGCAAGGCATGTTTCGTACTCATCAGACGGTGCCAGACAGCATTCCGGACACTGTTATGGTCGGCTGGTTCTACAACGGCTCCATTTCCCAAACAAATAACCGCATAGCTGCAAATCTGTCGAGAGACCTGCTCTTCAAGTTCAACGCTCGCGTATTTGATTCTCAAGAACTCAGCCGCATAGCTCTGGCCCCCATTTTTGTGCCACCGGCCGGGCATTTCGTTTTCGCGAACGAAAATTACGACATATTGCGACCCAATTTCGTCAATCCGATGCCCGACTGCCCGCGCTTTGTGGCAAGTAGAGACGGGTGGGGCTTCTCTTGTACACCCAGTACAATTTGGACTCCAAGCCTGTACCAGCAGTACAATTACAGTGCATATCCTTATACCGAATACAAACCGCTTAATCGTCCCGATATCGGGGCCCCGGGATTCACTTCGGTAGCCCAGTCCTCGGATTTCCCATCCTGGCCTCTGTTCGTGGCTGCCTTTGGCGAGAGCCGGTGCTACTTTGATGCTCCACCGGATAGCGTAGTTTTCAGGCCATCAGCAGTCAATTACTGGCTCGCCATAAAACGCGCTCTTCACAACAGTCCAACATTCATGCTCGGGGGCGCGGTAACGAGCATGTTATACTACAACGGATTCAGAGACTTGTCACAGGACTTCCCAGGCCACAATTCACTGTATAGTGTTCCGATCAGTAACAAGGCACGCGAGTTGATAGCGACTTATGACCTCTATCAGTTCGGTGCGAACTGGTTGCACTATTCGGACCGGCAGATATGGGCGACCAACAAGCAAAGCACATTGTCAGAGACTCAGGAGATGTTGCGCGGTTGCGGCGTGGACAGGTTCCAGGTAGTCAACCACAGTTACGGAGGCGGGCCGTCATCTCCGACACTGTCTTTCGTCCCGTTGGGTTGGGATACCGCCGCGATTTACCCAGACAACTACAACTTTCTTGTTCATGTGTACGATCCTCGCAGTCCCGGCTGCGACGCGGGACTCAACTACAAGTTTTGTCCCTCGATACACTATTGGATATTTCCAACCTGGGACGACTGCTTTTTCTGGAGTTGGGGATATGAAGGCTACCACGCTTGGTGTATGGGCTTCACTTTCCTGGCAGAACTCACTGAGTTCACTGCGAATCCGGTTATGCCCAGCGACTACGAATTCAAGAGAAATATGAAGGCGCTTCTGCCTCCTGATTCCGTGCCACGCTTCCCATTTCTCTTCACTCGATGCGATTCCGCTTCATTCACTACTAGCAGCGGCACCGTTGGTTTCGGAGTGGACAGCCTCTTCAATACTCTTGGAGATGGCGTGCCAATAATCCCTATCGACGGGGACACTGCCGCGCGACCACCCATCGGATACTACTTGCCGGATCATGATTGGAATTGCCAATTCAGACAACTGAAAGATACAACATTCATGTTCTCCGTATTCACGGATTCGTCGGTCATCGAATATACTCGAGGAAACGTCCAAAGTACGCAAAGTGAGGATCTGAGCCTCGCAGAAGGTGGCAATGCTTTGATCATTCGCAACGCCGATGCCATAACCAAGTCGTACCAGTTAAATGTGGTCGCGGTTATGCCCAGTTCGGAGACTGTCTGGACACTGTCGAATCTCAGCGGTGATCAAGGGGACTCGACGGGATTCGCGATTCATCAAGACTCGAAATTCCGGCTCGATAACTTTGGAGGTCCGAAGCTGGTCAGCGTAGTGTCAGAGGTCGCAGGCGCGAGCGGAACGTCATACTTCCGACAGGACTCTGTCCAGTTGCCTGCGAGCAGCGCATATCAGTTCATGCCCAATTGGGGTTCACACCATGACTCGCTTCTCATCCTAATGGATTCTGGCATGACTGGCACATTTGCAGATACGGTATTTGCACTCAATCAGGGTCTACCGTTCAAGTGCGGCGACGCCAATGGTGATGCCGTAGTCGACATCTCCGATGTGGTCTATCTCATCGCCTACATCTTTTCCGGGGGTTCGGCACCCAATCCCTTGTTGGCTGGCGATGCTAATTGTGATGGTATTGTTGATATCTCTGATGTGGTTTATATGATTGCATACATCTTCAGCGGTGGTGCAAAGCCATGTGCGGTGTGCACGTAGTGTTGCAGGAAGCACAACCCACAGCAAGCTGTGGGGTACCGAATAACGCGGCAGTCGAAGACAACTACCGCGCACGAAACGAGTGCGTCAGGAAGGGATTCCTGACGCCGCATTTTCATGAGTTGAATCGAGCACGGCACGCCATGCCCCTACGGCTTAGTGCTTCGTAAACGGCCCTTCTTTGACTGTAACTTGCACCGGTTCTTTTAGAATGAACACCGCTTCCGTACCGGCGGAATGAACGATGTCTTTTTTGCCGGTGGCGGCGGCAGTCGCTGCACCCGCAGCGGCTCCGGCAGCCGCACCGATGGCGGTGCCACCTTTTTTCTTGGTCAATTTGCCGATGATCCCTCCAACCAACGCGCCGCCGCCGATCAACTCGGCATCCCGATTTGTATGCGATCCTTTTTTCTCGTCAATGGTATAGGTCTTGATCGGAATCTCATTGCCGTTGGCATCGGTGATACTAATCAAACTGAAACTCAGCTCCGCCGGCGTTTTCAGACGTCCCGACTCTACGACATTGTCCAGCACCCCGGTAACCGCGGTTCCTTCTTCGTAAACCATTTTTCCATCAACCCGCAACGGTTCGGCGAGCAAGGCGCGGAATTTAGTACCAGTTACATGCACGTCGGAATCAATCGAGTCAATCAGCTTAACCTTGATCATCGTGCTCTCGGGTATCACCATGACCACCGGCGGGGGTACCGTTTCGGTTCTGGTCTCGGTCACCACTTTCCTTTCCGGCTTCTGCGGCTCGGCTTTCTTCTTGGTCTCCGGATTACTCGCCACCGGCTTGGGTTCGGCTATTGGTGTCGTACTGGTCTCAGACGGCTTGGCGGCAATCGTACTGCTATCGATTTTGGCTGGCTGCTGTGCCGTCTCTGCCGTACCTTGCTGCTGAGTCTGCCCCGCCTTCTGTTCCACCTGCTTGCCGCAAGCCCCGATCAGAACGGCAATCAGCACAAGTGTAATGACAAACGAACTTCTCTTCATATCGACCTCCTCGTGGTTACTGGGAATAATAGACATGTCTTTGCGAATCGCAACTACCGCGTGATCCGCCACTTGGTAGCAAAGCCATCCGCAGTATGTTTGTCCACCAATACTTCAATGAGCATCAAGGCGAACAACATCGCCGCACCGGGACCCATGGCGGTCACGATATTGCCATCAACCGTAACTATATCACCGGTAACGGTGGCTTCGCACGCAATCAACCTGTCATTAAACGCCGGATCGCCGGTGGCGCGTTTCCCGTGCAAAATACCGGCGCCTTCCGCCAATACATAACTTGGCGAAGCGCAAATCGCCGCCACAATTTTGCCGTTCTCATAATGATTCCGTATCAGTTCGATCACTCGCGGATGCGCGGCCAACGCTTCGGCATTGTGCCTGCCACCGGGAACAATGACCGCATCATACAACCCACTCACGCCATTGATGGTTGTCTGCGGAACGACGGTCGTTCCATAGGCCGCTTTGATGTTACCCGGCTTGAGCCCGGCGATAGTGACTTCCACACCGGCACGCGTTAATATGTCAATCGGTGCGATTGCCTCGATATCCTCAAACCCATCCGCCAGAATCGTCAATGCTCTCTTTGCCATCCGCTTCTCCTATTCGCAGGTTGTACGCTACAAAGTACCGGTTCAAAGCAAAAAAGACAAAACCTTCACGGTAATAAAATCGTTTCTCAAGATATGGTTATACGTAAGAAGGTGCAGCTTACGACCGAGAAAGTACTTCTCGCAACAGAAAGGAGTTGAACGAATGATTTCCCCGCACAAACGCCACCCGATCCTCACAATCTTGATTCTTTTTGCGCTCCTGTTAGCGCTATCCGCATCGCTCCTCGCCCAGAGCAAAGCCAAAACGCGAGCCGAGATTCCGGCCAAGTACAAATGGAATCTGGCCGAAATCTATCCAAGCTGGCAGGCTTGGGAAGCCGATATGGCATTGCTGGACAAGAAAATAGATGAGCTTGCGGCACTGAAGGGCACTCTTACGAGAAGCTCCGCCGACTTGCTGAAAGCTTACAAGCTCAATGATGAGGTGAACATGATCGGCATCAAAGCCTATCGCTACCCAGAACTCACACGGGACATTGACCTGCGGGACAACAGCGTTTCGGCACGCTTCCAGCAGTTCAACATTCTCTATGCCAAGTTTGGCACCGCTACCGCTTGGTTCAGTCCGGAGTTGCTCAGCATCGGTTGGGACACTTTGCAGAAGTGGTTCGCGGAAAATCCCGGATTGGCTCCTTATCGTTTTCCTCTGGAAGATCTTTACCGTCAGCAGAAACATGTGCTCGACGAAAAGGGAGAACGGCTCCTATCCTACTTCAGCACCTTCAGCGCGACTCCCGCAACCTGCTATGACGAATTGACGACTTCCGACATCAAGTTTCCGACCGTGACCCTCTCAGATGGAAAGCAGGTGACTCTCTCTTGGGAGCAGTACGGCCTTATCCTCACAAACAACAGGAATCAGAATGATCGCCGCCTGTGCTGGGAGAAGAGCTATGATGTATTCAACGCCAACGTCAACACAAGCCGCGCTTTACAACGCGATCTGCCAGAAAGACTGGGCTTACGCCCAGGCACGCAACTACCCCACCACCCTTGACGCCGCCTTGAACATCGGCAACGTTCCGACGACTGTATACGAGAACCTCGTTAATAACGTCAAGAGTGGTTCCGCTCCGCTACAACGCTACTACCAATTGCGTAAGAAAGCTCTCAAACTGGACAGCTATCATGTCTACGACGGTAGTCTTCCTCTCGTCGAGTTCGAATTGTCCTACGACTATGATTCGTTGCTGCCAATGCTGGTGCAGTCGGTCGCTCCGCTCGGCAAGGACTATCAAGAAATGTACAAACAGGCGACATCCACAGGCTGGGTGGATGTATTCGAGAGCGAGGGAAAGAACAGCGGCGCCTACTCCGCGGGCGTTTATGGCATACACCCCTTCATGCTGACGAACTACAGCGGCACCCTTGAAGCGGCCTTCACCATGGCTCACGAGTTGGGTCACTGCATGCACAGTATGCTTTCGCAGAAATACCAGCCGTACATAACGTCGGAGTATACGATCTTCGTGGCCGAAGTCGCTTCGACACTCAATGAAGCGTTATTCCTTGACTACATGCTGGAACGTTCGAAGGACCCAAGAGAACGAATCCGTTTGCTTCAGCAGACGATAGACAATATCGACGGCACCTACTACATGCAGGCAATGCTCGCCGATTTTGAACGACGGGCGCATGGCTTGGCTGAACAGGGGCAGCCGATCACGGCCGATGCTCTCAAGGGACTCTACAAGCAAATGTGGGGAGAATACTACGGCAATAGCGTCGAATATGAGGATCTGTTGGGCATCCGCTGGTCGCGCATTTCGCATTTCTATGACACCCCCTATTACGTCTATCAGTATGCCACCAGCTTCGCCGCATCCGCCAAAATACACCAGGATATCACCAGTAAGGATCCCAAGGTTCGCAAAGCGGCGCTGGATCGCTACTTGACCTTACTGAAATCGGGCGGAAACGACTATCCGATGGAGCAGTTGAAGAAAGCCGGTGTTGATTTGTCGCAACCGGCCACAATGCAGGCGATGGTTGCTGAACTGGATCGGCTTGTCACGCAACTGGATGCCGAGTTAAAGAAACTCAATTAGGCAGCGCTTTTGTCGTTGGCCAATTTGAAACGCGGAAGGGCGCAGAAGACTGCGCCCTTTTTTACCTACCAGCGTTTTGCAGACCGCAAATCGGTGATGTGCCCGACATGTTTGTCGCCATGAACGGAATAGAGCGCGGCCAAATCATCAATTGTCATTTCACCACGTTCCGGGTGAACTCCGATACGCCGCCAATCAGATTCAGCGAGCCCTTCCAGCAATGTCGCCATTTTTTCCTGCACACCCCTGATTATGGTTAACGAGACCCGGTACTGACCGGGAGGATAGTTTACAAAGGCGACCGGGGGGAAGGTTTACAGGTTAAGTTGTGGCATAGTCAAGGAGGATGGATATGCCATGGCCGGAGGTCAGAACAGTGGAGTTACGCGAGCGGTTTGTGAAGTTGGTATTACGAGAGGGTCATGACAAGAGTGAGTTGTGCCGAGAGTTTGGGATTAGTCGTCCGACGGGCTATAAGTGGCTTTCGCGCTATGAAGAGAGTGGTCGGTCGGGGCTGGTGGATCGTTCGAGAGCGGCCAAGACTCACCGGAATGCGGTGTTGGAAGAGATTGAAAAGGAGATCGTGGTTTTTCGCGGTCAGCACCCGAAATGGGGGCCCTTGAAGATCAAGAGCCGGTTGGAGCGTCAACATCCGGATCGGCGCTATCCGGCGGCCAGCACGATCAGTCCGGCGCCTGACGGATCGGTGGAGTTTTGAAGCGAAGCGGGTTGATTGTGCCGGTCAAGAGACGCGCTCGAACTGAGCCGTACCGTCAACCGTTTGTGGAGTGCCAGGGGCCGAATGCAGTGTGGTGTTGTGATTTTAAGGGCTGGTTTCGCACCGGCGATGGGGTTCGCTGCGATCCGTTTACCTTGTCGGATGCTTACAGCCGCTATCTGTTGCGCTGTCAGGTGGTCCGGCGTTTAGATGAAGCATCGGTCTGGCCGATTTTAGTGGCGGCCTTTTGTGAGTATGGCCTACCGGCGACGATCCGCTCGGACAATGGATCACCGTTTGCCTCGACCTCACTGGCGGGGCTGTCGCGTTTGGCGGTGAAGTTGATTCGCTTAGGGATTATCCCGGAACGGATCGCGCCCGCTCATCCCGAACAGAATGGTCGTCACGAGCGGATGCATCGGACGTTGAAGGAGGCCACGGCCACACCGCCACAGGCCAATTGGCGGAAGCAACAGCAGGCTTTCGATGCCTTTCGCCAAGAGTACAATGACGAGCGACCAGATCAAGCCCTGGGACAACAGACTCCCTCGGAACACTATCAGGCTTCGCCACGGGTCTATCCCTTCTGTTTGCCCGAGCTGGAGTATCCGGAGAGTTTCCTTCTCCGCCAAGTGCATCACCGCGGGTACTTGCGCTTTGGCGGTTTTGAGATTTATCTGTCCTTAGCCTTAGGCGAACAATGGATCGGTCTGGCACAGGAAGATGATGATCGTTATGGACTGTATTTGGGGCCGCTACGTTTCATCGGCTTGGACAGCCGGAGGGGCCAGTTGATCAAGCAGAAATTCGTGTCAGGTCCAAGCTCGCGCTAGCGCGAGCTTGGACCTGACAGACAGGAAAACATAAACAAAGTGTTAACTATGCGCCCGGTCTAAAGTGTAAACTATCCGCCAGACAGTACAAGATCAGCCTGGTAGAATACCGGGGCTTCGTTGCAGACGACTATGCTGCCCGAATTGAGAAGCTATTTGAAACGAACCAGATAGTTGGCCGCGGGATTGCGTGTGATGCAGCGGTGCTGCGCATGAAGGCAGGTGTCCCGTGGCAGGAGGCCGGTTGCCCGCCACCACAGGCCGGCAACGGGACGGCAATGCGTGTAGCGCCCATTGCCATGATGTACTCTCAAGACAAAGATATGCTCATCCGTTCTGCTCGTGAACAGGGATGGATCACGCATCGTGACCTTCGCTGTGATGCTGGATCGGTTGCTGTGGCGTTGGCTGTCGCGATGGCTCTTGAGGGAGACATACGATCCTCCAAATTTCTCCTAAAGATCTCTGATTCGATCACACCAATCCATGGCGAGTTTGGGAGGGCGGTGACCCAACTGGAAAACATGGTGCCGCTGCCGCCATGTGAAGTTGTCGAGTGGGCGTCGACTGTTGGTGCAAAAGCTCAGTTCGATACTGGCTGGCCCGGCATCTCTCCTTTTGTTGTGAGCACCGTATTGTGGAGCCTGTACTGCTTTCTTCACAGTCCAGATGAATACTACACTTCAATTTGGCACTCCATCGCGGTCGGCGGCGATGTGGACACGACGGCTGCCATTACTGGTGCGATTAGCGGCGCCTACAACGGCGTGGGCTGTCTGCCAGGCCATCTCCTGGAAATGCTTCACGATCACGGTGAGTGGCGCCGGGCTGAGTTAATGGCACTTTGCGATGAGGCATTTGGTGTCCGCAGTGACATCTCCCGGAGAAAAAAGTTGCTCAAAGAGTGAACCGTAAGACTGTGGATGAAGCACTACCGAGCAGCTATTGCCATCGCTCAAACCCGAGACTAACTTGCAGCACCTCATGTGCGATTTAGATTGACGTTGTTATAGAGACAGAGGAATTCTAATGCAATATGGTCATACCGAGATTCTGGCGTGTCCCGCATGCGGATTCTTATACAGGAAGAAGAATCTGCTTTCAGGTAACACGTTTAAAGGTACTCTCTGGACGGATGGATTTGCTGCCTATCCGATGCTCAGACGGCTGCCGAACGTCACAAGGTGCTTTCGCTGCGGTGCGATCTTCTGGGTTAGCGACGCTTCCATTGTAGGAATGATTCCAAACGCTATTGAAAGAATGCTTGCGAACGCTCTTCATTCGAATTCCCATTCGGCCGTTTCGGATGAGGCGAAAGAAGGATGGGAAAAGGCTACGGAACTGACAGATCTCAACGAGCGCGATTGCTATGAAGCCATTCACTCTGGAAAAGCAGATACACCGGAGAGGGAACGGCAACTGAGGATGCTGGCGTGGCACGAAGCGAACCAGCCCTATCGCTATCGCGGAAGCGACTCGGAAATGAACGACGGAGCGGTTGCCAGCGCGGAGGGGAGATTGCGAGACAAAGTCGAATTCCCACGCCGAAATCCTCTCTTGCGCCACAAGGAAGTGCTCGACAATCTCGAAAGGCTGCTGGAGCTTCTCGATCAGTCCGTCGCCCAAGAGCGGCTTTTGAAAGCTGAGCTCTTACGCGAGCTTGAGCGGTACGATGAATCACTCCAGTTGCTGAGTTCGAGTTTTCCGGAAGAGCTTCAGTTCGTTGTTGAATTCATCCGCAAACTGGCTGAAAGACATGATCCCGTTGTTCGGCAGATTCAACTTTGATTCCACGAAATGGTTCCGCTGGTCATTTCACGATTCTGATTGAATCGGGAGAATCGCGCCCAGAAGGATTCTCAGGACGAATTGATTTCTCCATCCTCCGTCGCAAAGGTTTAGTATTGCAAGGCGGTACGTCAGCTGAATCAAGATGACGAGGAGTGTAAAACACTGCCAAAAACAGATTGCCGTCTCTCGATTCTGATGCTAACTTCCTTCACCCTCGGTGTGAATCGGCTTGACGTATACACTCTCTGGTTCAAGACGGTACCCTTTGTGAACTGTCAAGTTAAAGAGTGATGAAGATTATTCCTAAACTGGCCGGTTACGTCTTAGTGGCCGCATTGGCAACCACCTCCTTAGTTCTTGCCGATTCACCGTGGGTCAAGATTGATGAGGAACTGTATCGAGCGGAATTCATCGGAACGCCGACTTCGTCCTTGGGAGATTCTCGCATCGAGATCATTCGCATTGATCCAAAGCTCTGCGAGATCAAAATAATGATGGTGTCGGAGACCAAAGGGCCAAACCTGACCGTCAGAGAGTGGTGCGAGCAATACGGGATGCTGGCTGCCACCAATGCCGGCATGTTTCGAGTTATTTTCAAAAGGTGTGTAAATAGCAAGAAAGTAGCGTAGCCTTTCGGTACAAATTAGAAGCCGAACTGTCCCGTTGGAAGCGGGACTAAAGAAAGGATACGCTGATGTCAAAGTATGAGAAGTTGAAT
>Ga0209777_10001459_pt1 | contig 33980 bp, 44 predicted proteins | sample FrelakmetHBP12HB_FD_187147 | JGI IMG/M metagenome (GOLD analysis project Ga0209777, IMG submission 187147) | Freshwater lake sediment microbial communities from the University of Notre Dame, USA, for methane emissions studies -HBP12 HB (SPAdes)... | ecosystem: Environmental > Aquatic >... | reverse complement strand
AGGATTGTTGGATGTGGCTAGCAAAAGAACTATTCAAATGGTGAATTAGGGCATGAAACATACAAGGACGAAAGCGGAAATAATTTCAGGAAAAGATAATCGAGAGTTTCTAGGGTAAACTATAAAAGCCTAAACGCAATCCAAAAACAGTACACCTCACGCGTTCGAATAGTTCCTCGCAGGAACACCCACTTAGTCAGTTAAGAGTAAAATCTTAGTTGTGCTACGGAAAGCCATATAAATTGCTTTTACGTGTTTGAATGCGCACTGGAGAAATATTGTATGCCAAAATGGGGATACTCAATAATCGAAGAAATGCTTAATCCAGAAAAAACAGCGAAAGCCAGCGGTAGAGAACTAAAGGTATCCCATAAAGCCGCACGGGAAGTCTGTAAAGCTGTTAAAGGCATGGACCTTGTTCAATCCAAAGATTTTCTACGCGATGTAATGATAAAGAAAAAACCTGTTCCATATACCCGGTACACTAAAAAACTGGGACACAAAGGCGGGATGGAAGGCAGGTGCGTGGGTAGGTTCCCGATAAAATGCGCCGAGCAAATCCTCCATGTTATAGAAGCTGCTCAAGCTAACGCAGAAAACAAAGGCTTAGACGTAGACCGCCTTCGAATAATGCATGCAGCCGCATATCAGGGCATAAAACTTAAGCGTTTTATGCCAAGAGCACACGGCAGAGCTTCACCAAAATTCGACACAACCACACACGTCGAAATCGTCCTAGAAGAGAAACCGACTCAAGGAGAGCAATAAATGAGCATAGTCAAACGTTTCATCACAGAATCGATTAAAAGAACAGAAATAGACGAGTTTTTACAGAAAAAGCTTGAACGCGCAGGATACGGCGGAGTAAACCTATCCAAAACACCACTCGGAACCCACGTGGTAATCTACGCAATGCGCCCAGGCTTAGTTATCGGCAGAGGCGGAGAAACCATAAAAGAACTCGCCTCAGCCCTCGAGCAAAACTTCAAAGTTTCCAATCCACAAATCAGCGTTTCAGAAATCGAAGTTCCAGAATTCAACGCCCACGTAGTCGCAAACCGTGTTGCCTCAGCCCTCGAACGGGGAGTGCACTTTAGACGCGCAGGCTTCTGGGCACTAAACCAAGTTATGGAAGCAGGCGCACTCGGCGCTGAAATAGTCATCAGCGGCAAACTAACAACTGAACGAGCACGCTTCGAAAAATTCAAAGCAGGTCACTTCCCAATCGTCGGAGAACCAGCACTACGCGCCATGAAAACCGCTGAAGCCCATGTTCAACTAAAACCAGGCATCATCGGCGTACGCGTAAAAATCATGCCTCCGGACGCATACTTCCCAGACAAAGTAACAATCTTGGAACCAGCATCAGAAGAAGAACAAGTAGCTGTTCCACCAACACCCGCTCCAGCAGCACCTGCACCAGCCCCAGCGGAAGAAACAAAAACCGAAGCTGAGCCAGAACCAGAAGTGCAGGCAAAAGAGATTGCTGACGAACCAAAACCTGAATCCAAACCTGAGGAGACAAAAGAATAATGCGAATAAAAGAAATTAATGCCCTCTCAGTTGAGGACCGCGAAAACAAACTGGCTGATTTACGCATAGACCTCGCCCGAATCAGAACCATGGTTAATGCAGGCGGCGCCGTTGAGAACCCGTCAAGAATCAGGGTCCTGCGCAGAACCATCGCTCAAATACTAACTGTTGAAAACGAAAAGAAACTGGGCATCCATCAACCTGTTGCAGAGAAAGCGGAAAAGCCAGTTAAGAAAGCTGCAAAACCAGCCAAAGTACCCAAAGCTAAGAAAGAAGTTAAGGAGACCGTTCCCAAATGAAAATAACTCCAGACATAATTCGCTACGAGTTAATCGGCACTCAAGCAAGAATCGCACAGAGCCCCCACGTAGGCTACCTTGGATTAGCTGGTCCAGTAGTAGCTGAAACAAGAAACACACTAACTTTAATTCATCAGGGTCAACCGAAAAGCGTCATAAAAGACCTGGCATCATTCGATTTCGCCTTCAACGACGGCACAACAGTAAACATTGACGGTAAACTTTTAGTCGGCAGATCTGAAGACAGGCTAAAGAAAAGCGTAAAGAGGTTATGGTAATATGTCTATGACTTTCAAGAAACCAAAAAAGACTTGTGACGACCGAAACTGTCCATTCCACGGTGAATTAGCCGTTAGAGGACGTGTATTGGAAGGCGTCGTTCACACATCAAAGATGGATAAAACCGTTATCGTTGACAGAGAATTCACACGGTTCTCAACCAAATTCGTACGTTACGAAAGACGCCACGGTCACATCCCATCACACAATCCACCCTGCATCGACGTTAAGGAAGGCGACCGCGTAAAAATCGCAGAATGCCGACCAGTCAGCAAAACAGTGTCATTTGTGGTTGTAGAAAAACTAGGAGAGGAAAGATAATATGTGCGCAGCGAAGGCAAAGCAGAGAGCCCTAACAGCAAAAGGTATGCTTTCACACGGACAAAAAATCAGCCGTGGACTCTTAGCAGGCTCCGAATTACGATGCACCGATAACACCGGTGCACGAGTACTACGCCTCATCCAAGCCATGGGTTACAAGGGCAGACTAAGACGCTACCCATCTGCAACCGTCGGCGACAAAGTCACAGTTTCAGTACGCCAAGGATCACCCGACATGCGCAAAAAGATTTTCCAAGCAGTCATCGTCCGCCAAAGAAAAACCTTCAGACGGGTCGACGGTGTTTGGGTTCAATTTGAAGATAACGCCGCAGTAATCATTACTCCAGACGGCGAAATGAAGGGTTCAGAAATCCGTGGTCCAGTAGCAAGAGAGGCAGCTGAGAGATGGCCACGAATCGCAAGTGCCTCCAGCATAATAGTGTAGGTGTAAAGTAATGCAAGATACAAAACGAGTAAAGAACCCGAAGAAACAACGAAAAAGATTCTTCAACGCTCCAGCTCACATGCGCCATAAGTCCATGGCAGCACCGCTGTCGCATGAGTTGACCGCTTCAAGAGGCGCAAAGACTCTTCCAGTAAGAAGAGGCGACACCATTCTCATCAAGCGCGGAGACCATAAGGGATTCGAAGGCAAAGTTTCACGCGTTGACCTCAAAGCCTTCCGCATCTACGTCGAAGGTTTAACACGGGAAAAAGTTGATGGAACAAACATTTTCCTTCCAGTTCATCCATCCAAAGTTGAGATACGGAACCTCAACTTGGACGATAAATGGCGAAAGAAAATCCTTGACAGAAAGACAGTAACAGCAAAGCCAGAAAAACAAAAGGCTAAATCAGCAAAGAAAGTTGAGCAGGCTCCAGCTAAAACAAAGGCGGCAATCGAAGAGGAAAAGGCCATAGAAGCAGCGTTCGAAGAAGAACCAGCAACTGAAGCAGCAAAAGAACCAGAAATGCCAGAAGAAGAAGCGCCAACACCAAAGAAAGCACCAGCAAAGAAACCCATAGCCGCAAAGAAAGAAGAAAAAGCTCCTGTAGCCAAAAAAGAAGTAAAGCCAACAGCAACAACAAAGAAGGCACCAGTTACAAAAAAGACAGAGGAAAAAGACACCGCGCCTAAACCGCGGGCTAAATCAAAAACCTCTGAGAAAACTCAAGGAGGACAATAAAATGGGCAAAAAAGGAAAAACCGCAAGGCTGAAACGTAAGCCAGCACCAGCATTCTGGCCAATTCACAGAAAAGAATTGCCGTGGGTAGCAAAGCCCTCGCCAGGTTCACATTCACTCGCCAAGTGTCTACCTTTAACGTTAGTTCTAAGAGACATCTTGAACGTAGCGCAAACACGAAAAGAAGGCCAATTAATCCTTGCACAAGGCAAAGTACTAGTTGACGGTAAAGTCGTGAAAAAAGACGATACTCCAGTCGGCTTAATGGATGTCATCTCAATACCTGACTCCGACAAATACTACCGTATAATGCCGTCACACAAAGGATTGGTTCTAATTCCAATAAGCAAAGAACAAGCCAAGACCAAACTGGTCAGAGTCGAAGACAAATCCACCGTCCACAACGGCATCCAAATCGCGCTCCACGACGGCACAAACATGCTCATAAAAGTTGCAGACCCAAAACACCCAGTCGAAGTAACATACGAAACATTCGACATACTCAAAGTAACCTATCCAGAAAAACAAGTAGTTCAAACCTTGAAAACAAAGGAAGGAAACTTGGCAATAATCACTGGCGGAAAGAACATCGGCAAACAAGGCAAAATCGTTGAAATCGAAAAAACAGTCAATAAAAAACGCCGCCAAGCCCTAGTAGTCGTCGAAGACTCCGAAGGTAAACGTTACCAAACAATCTTGGAGTTCATTTTCTCGATAGGAGAAACTGAACCGTTCATAACACCACTGGAGGCACCAGCACTTGTCTGAAGAAGCACTAATCAAAAATTGGCAACAGCATCCAATGCTGCGGCCACGAATCGACAAAGTCGTTGTTAACCTAAACGTTGGGAAATCAGGTGAGCCACTCGAAAAAGCCAATACTGTCCTCAAAGAAATCACCGGTCAAACCCCCGTGAAGAGGAAAGCTAAGAAAACCATCAGGGACTTTGGTATACGCGAAGGCGAATCAATAGCTGTTGTGGTAACTTTGCGAAAGCAAAAAGCCGTTGACTTCCTTAAAAAAATATTTCCAGTTGTTGATAACAAGGTTTCAAAATCTTCCTTCGATGAACGCGGCAACTTTGCATTCGGCTTAAAGGAGCACATTGAAATTCCAGGCATCAAATATGACCCTGAAATCGGCATCTTCGGAATGGATATCTGCGTCTCCGTTAACCGTCCTGGACAAAGAATCAAGATTCGAAGAAAACAAAAACAGTCGATAGGTCCAAAACACGTGTTAACACCTGAAGAATCCATCGCCTTCATAAAACAAACCTTAGGAGTAGAAATCGTCTAAACAGAGAGTGAATGTATGGGAAAACAGCAAGTCAAGAAAGTAAGAAAATACGGCAAAGGTTCACGACCATGTGTCAGATGCGGCGCGTATGGACCAGTCATCCGACGTTACAATTTATATCTATGCAGATGCTGTTTTAGAGAAGCAGCCCCAAAATTAGGATTCAAGAAATACGAGTAGGAGCTAAAGAAAAATGGATACCTTAACAAATGGTTTGATAACCATCAAAAACAACGAAACACGCAACAAGCGCGAATGCATAATTAGCCCCGCCTCTAAACTTTTGGGCCGCGTTCTACGCATTATGCAACTTAACGGTTACATCGGAGAATTCGAATTCATCGACGATGGACGCCAAGGAAAATTCAAAGTCCAGTTGCTCGGAAGAATCAACAAGTGCGGTCCAGTTAAACCACGCTTCGCTGTCAAATCAACCGAGTTTGAAGATTGGGAAAAGAAATTCCTGCCCTCCAGAGACGTTGGCATAATGGTTGTTTCAACTTCCCAAGGCGTAATAGCCCACAAAGACGCTGAAGAAAAAAACCTTGGAGGAAGGCTCTTAGCCTTCGTGTATTAAAGGAGTGTAATTTATGCGGCTTCCAGAAGTATCTAAAACCATCAAAGTTCCAGACGACGTAACATTGAGCCTAGTAGGTAAAACAATCAGCGTAAAAGGCGCAAAAGGCTCTTTGACACGCGACTTCTCATTTGCTCCAATAGCCATAGAGGGCGACAGCAAAAGCGTCCGCATATGGGCAAAATGGCCACGCAAAAAGGAAGCTGCTCTCGTAGGCACAATCTACTCACACATCCAAAACATGATAACCGGCGTAACAAAAGGCTACCAGTACAAACTCAAAATCGTGTTCTCGCACTTCCCGATATCTGTGAAAGTCCAAGACAAATCCGTCTTGATCGAAAACTTCACGGGCGAACGTAGACCTCGCAGAATAAAAATAATCGGCGGCGTCAAAGTCAAAGTTGAACCTGACGATATCATCGTTGAAGGCGCAAACTTGGAAGAAGTCAGCCAAACCGCCGCCAACATCGAGCAGTCTACAAGGGTTCGAAATAAAGATCCGCGTGTTTTCCTCGACGGCTTATACGTGTATGAAAGAAACGAAGGAATGGCATAATGACCGAAAAGAAACCCTCCCTATCACGCGAAGCACTCAAACTTAGAGCGCGCGCTAAGAACAAGAAACCCAAGTTCATACGGGCAGAAAGCTGGAAATACGACCGCTTCAGCCTCAGTTGGAGAAGACCACGCGGCTTAGACAACAAGATCCGCCGAAAAATCAAGGGTTGGCCAGCAGGCGTCAGCGTAGGCTACAAAGGCCCCAAAGTCGCCAGGTTTCTTCACCCATCAGGATACCGCGAAGTCATAGTTTTCAACGTACAGACCTTATCGACAATCGACCCTAACACCCAAGCAGCACGCATCTCTCACACCGTCGGCAAACGAAAACGCGCCCTAATAATCGCAGAAGCCAAGAACCTCAACATCAAAATCTTGAACCTCAAAGTTTCAAAAGCAACCGAAGAGAAAAGCGAGGAAGAAGCAGAGGGCGAAGAAGCACCAGAGGCAGACGCAAAAGAGCAGAAAGCAACCAAAGAAGAAGAGAAGCCGAAGAAAGAAACCAAGAAGAAAGCACCAAAAAAACCCACACCTAAACCCAAGAAGGGAGATAAGAAACAATGACTGACTTAGCTGGACAAAGACGTTTAGCTGCTCGAATCTTAAAGATTGGGCAAAATCGTGTTTGGATTAATCCTGAACGCATGGATGATGTTGAAGGCGCGATTACACGTGAAGAAGTACGAAAGCTGATTCACGAGAAAATCATCGTTTCACTGCCTGAAAAAGGCGTAAGCAGATCCCGAGCGAAGGTTATCCGAGCTAAAAAATTAAAGGGCAGACGTAGCGGACCCGGAAGCATAAAAGGTGCCGCCCACGCAAAAGTTACCAAGAAAGAAGCTTGGATGATAAGAATTCGTTCTCTAAGACGCAAACTTAGAGAGTTGAAAGCAAGAAAAGTCATAGCTGAAACCACCTACACCCAATACTACAGGATGGCGGGCAGCGGCAGGTTTGAGTCTATCGCTGATTTAGAGCGCAATTTGAAAGCTCATGATCTATGGAGGAAACGTTAAATGGCAAAAAATAGCACTTACCGTGTACAATTAAGACGCAGACGCGAAGGAAAAACCGATTACCAAGCACGCAAAGCACTGGTTGCATCCAGAAAACCAAGGCTCGTTACCCGCTCATCCAACAAGAACGTTGAAGTTCAAATAATAATCGCTAAACCCCACGGTGACGAAGTTCTGGTTTCAGCCAACAGCCGCGAACTCATCAAATCCTACGGCTGGAGAGCCCCAACAGGCAACATCCCCGCAGCATACCTGACAGGTTTCCTATGTGGAGTGAAAGGTAAAGCAGCAGGCATCAAAGAAGCAATCCTCGATATCGGCCTAGTTTCTCCCACTAAAGGCTCAAAAATCTTCGCTGTCCTAAGCGGAGTCGTCGACGCCGGCGTGGAAGTTCCACACAGCGAAGACAAAATCGTCAAGGAACGCATGAAGGGCGAACACATCGCCAAGTACGCTAAAAGCTTAGGCGCAGGCTCCGAAGAATACAACGCAAAATTCACCCAGTACACTGCGAAAGGTGTTGCTCCAGAAAAAATTGCCGAGCACTTCACCAAAGTTAAAGCTGACATCATAACCGTGTCTAAGGGCGGTAAACTGCCCGAAGTGGCTCCTGAACCGAAACCCGCCACAAAAGAGAAGGCTCCTAAAGCAGTAGTCGAAGCAGCGCCCAAAGAAAAGGTTCCAGTCAAAATTAAAGAAGAAAAACCAGTGGAAGTAGCACCTGTTAAAGAAAAAGCTCCAGCTAAAGCAACCGAAGAGAAAGCCCCTAAAGAAAAAGCGGCACCTAAAGCCAAAGCAGCCAAAAAGAAGGCTCCTGTAGCCAAGGCAGTGAAGGAAAAAGCACCCAAAGCAAAAGTAGCAAAGGTCGCCAAACCAGCCGCTGACGCTGAATCCAAAGCACCGAAAGAAAAGGCGCCCAAAGAAAAGGTCACTAAGAAAGGTGGAAAGAAAGAATGAGTAGAAACAGAAACGAAAGAGAAAAACGAGTAACTAACTTAGAAGCCTGGGTTCCGAAAACCAGGTTGGGCAAGATGATTCAGGAAGGCAAAATAACCAGCATCGAAGAGGTCTTATTAAGCGGCCTAAAAATTTCTGAATCGCAAATCGTCGACTCCTTGATTCCTGACCTGCAGGAAGAAGTCATCAACGTCAACTTAGTCCAGAAACAAACTGATGCAGGCGAAAAATCACGGTTCAAAGCCATCGTTGCAGTGGGAAACCGAGACGGCTACATAGGTCTTGGCGGCGGAAAAGCCAGCCAAGTGCGAAACGCCATCGAAAAAGCAGCAGTAAACGCCCGATTAAACATCATCCCTGTAAAACGCGGATGCGGAAGTTGGGAATGCGGCTGCGGCAAACCACATTCAGTGCCGTTCGAAGTTGAAGGCAAATGCGGCGGAGTCCGAGTAATCATCGTTCCAGGACCAAGAGGCTTAGGCTTAGTTTCAAGTGAAGTTGCAAAAGTCATCCTGGGCTTAGCAGGCGTAAAAGACCTCTGGATGAGAAGCTTCGGATCAACACGCACAGTGCCCTCCTATGCAGGCGCAATCTTCGATGGACTAAAGAAAACCTATAATTTGATTACCGTAACAGACTGGGTGAAGTAGAATGGCGCAGAAAACAGTAGAAACCAAGCCCCTTGTCGTAGTACGCATCAGAGGAGTTGTTAGTGCACAGCGCGAAGCAAGAGAAACCCTCGACTTACTCAACTTAAACCACACCAACCACGCAGTAATCGTCGACAGCCGCCCCTCCTACAAAGGCATGCTGCAACGAGTAAACAGCTACGTCACCTACGGCGAACCCACAAAAGAAACCATCACTATGATGTTGCAGAAACGCGCACTCTTAGCAGGCGACAAAAAACTAACCGAAGAATACCTCACAAAAATAGGCTACAAATCCTTCGATGACCTCGCAGAAGCCATAGTCACCTGCAAAGTGGAATACAACAAACTGCCGGACGTACAAGCACGCTTCCGATTGCATCCGCCAAGCAAAGGCTACAAGGGCAAAACCAAGAAAGGCTTCAAAGCAGGCGGCGAAGCAGGCTACCGCGCCGAAGCAATCAACGCACTTGTCCAACGCATGGTCTAAAAGCCAGCGTTTTTCCATTTTTTTTGTTTTGTCTAACTTTTAATTGGTTTAGGCTGGTTTATAAAAAACCTAGCAGAATACCTGCCGCGTTAGCGGCAGGATGAATGCGCCCATCACGTAGTTCTATTAGCTCTACTTGTCTATAAGTCTGTCACCACTGGATGAGGAGGGATAGACCTGGAGAAAGCAAGATCGTGTGCTTACTAAGCCAACTGTCACCTTATCTGGGCCACTAAATACCGGTGCAAGGTACTTTTGGGCTCAGTTAAGGTTAGGCTGTACGAACTACTTAAAACGATTGCTGAACAGAATGGTTGTAGGTTGTTGGCTGCTAGGGTTCATGATGGTGATCATTTGCACGTGTTTTGTTTCTGCTCCGCCAAAGGTGTCGATTCCGGAGATGGTGCGGGTTTTCAAATGCGTTTCTGCTAAGGTGCTTTTCGTTGAGTTTCCTGAGATCAAGAGTCAGTTATGGGGTGGGCATTTGTGGTCAGAGGGTTACGGTGTCAGAACCGCAGGCGAAGTTACTGGTGCAAAGATAGAAGAATACATCAATAGAAAATAAGCCGGGTTAAGTGAACATTAGTTTCTTTGGGATGCTCGCCACGAAAGTGGCGAGTAGTTCACTTTTTTGAGCCCCAATTCATTGGCAATTTCACGTTCATATTTGGAGCCCACTAGGAGCCTAATAGCGATTCTATGCAGGAAACGAGGAGGGGTAGGTCAAAAAGCGCCTAAGAGAGGTAGTTCACTCAAGAGAGACTCGTAGTTCCCTGGCAAACCTGACCATATAACCCCCTGCAAAACCATCAAAAAAAGCCAGACATGCCTACAAAACCAGCCTAACTTGCTAAATTAACTAACAAATACACGCCAAATCAGCTTTCAAGCGATGCAAACGTTGAGACTATAAATAAGGGGGTTAGATTGCCGTGAGCAATAAGTTCCCGCGCCAAAACAGGCGTACAATCGCTGTTTTCATTGGTATTTTGCTGTTTGTTGTTCAGGTATTTTGTCACCCTTTATGTGCGATACATTTTATAATGGCATCAGAGAAATGCGTTAGTTAATTGGATGGGGAAAGAACACACTATGAGTGCAAGATGGAGACGAACCAGTAAGAATCGGAAATGGCTAGATTTTAACAGCCTGAGAACAACCGAGAAAACCAAAAAAGCCCAACCGACTCACCACTCAAAATCGATTCCTGTACACTCGAACTTTCGTCCATCCAGAAGCTTTGCGAAGCGCAAATTCGAAGAACAAAAACCGTTAATCGACATCTTCCAAGAAAACAACACAATAACAATCGTAGCCGAAATAGTAGGCTTTAATAAGGAATCTCTCAAGATAAATGTGAAAGACCAGAAACTTACGCTGTCGGCAAAATCAAAAGATCGAAGATACTATAAAAGTTTAAATCTTCCGACGGTAGTGATTCCAAACGCAATGCACACCAAATTCAAGAATGGCGTGCTCGAAATCAAGCTTAAGAAAGCAGAAACAATAGATAAAGAAGCGGATCAAAATGCCACATAAACTAAGAAAAATACGGAAAACAAGAGGCTCAAGAACACAGGGTTACGGAAGAATCGGCCAGCACCGAGACTCAGGAAGCAAAGGACACCGGAAAGTCGGACGCCACAAACACCTCTGGAGCTTAGTCGTTACATCTGAACCCAACTACTTCGGAAAACACGGCTTCACTTCACCACAAAGCCTGCATACTAAAGTTAACGCAATCAACCTGGTTAAACTTGACCTGCTCGCTAAAAGCTCAGAAATTAATTTAACTGAACTCGGCTACACCAAACTCCTTGGCACAGGAAAAATCACTAAACCATTGACTATTAAAGTAGCAGCTTATTCAAAATCCGCACAGGAAAAAGTCACCCAAGCAGGCGGAAAAATCGTAGCTCCCCAAACCAACGGAGAGTAAAGCTACTAAATGCCCGGAAGATTCCTCAGCCTCTTTAAACCAATCGGCAGAGTTCTACCCGAAATAAAGAAGCCTGAACGCAAAGTAAGCTTCAATGAGAAAATCTTCTGGACAGCACTCGTACTAATCATTTTCCTCGTCATGACTGAAATCCCGCTCTACGGGGTTGCAAAAGCAGCATCGGACAATTTTGGGCAGTTAAGAGTTATTTTTGCTTCCAATCGCGGAACCCTGATGGAACTGGGCATCGGCCCAATCGTCACAGCTGGTTTAATCCTTCAGTTGCTCGCAGGTTCCTCAATCATCAAATGCGACATGTCAAACTCTGAAGATAGAGGACTCTTTACCTCCGCAAGCAAAGTCTTCACCATAGTACTTACCGGTATCCAAGCAGCCGCATACATCCTAAGCGGCATGTACGGCGCAGATCTGGCTGGGCCGACGATACTGATTATTTTCATACAACTGCTAGTTTCAGGCGTAATCGTGATGTTAATGGATGAACTTGTCCAGAAAGGCTGGGGTCTTGGCAGCGGAATCAGCTTGTTCATCATGGCTGGTGTTGCCCAAAACATACTTTGGTCGATGTTCTCGCCGCCTACAGGACTGTTCGTTGGCACGCTTGCCCAATACCTGGGTCACAACTCTCCCTTCGATTCTGGAAACCCAACATTAACCTACATATTTGGGTCGGCAGGAGGAGTCTACCCCTCAGTTCTGGGGTTCATCGCTACAATCGTAGTTTTCCTAATAGTAATCTACCTGCAGGGCATCAGGATCGAATTGCCAATGAGCTACGCAGGATACAAGGGATTCCGTAGCAGATACCCAATTAAACTCCTCTATGTGTCAAACTTGCCCGTTATCTTCGCTTCAGCACTGTTCGCCAACGTCTACTTCTTCAGCCAACTCTTATGGAGCCAAATGGGACGGCCTGCACCAGGCACAAACCTGCTGTTCCAAATAATAGGAGACTACAACGTTACAACAACCACTTCAAGCACTGGACAGACAAGCCAGAGTGTCAAAACCGTAGGCGGCTTAGCATACTACGTGTCGCCTCCGCACAACATTCAAGGCGTCATCGCTGCACCAATACAAGCATTCGCGTACCTCGGCATCATCATAGTGTTCTGCGCCGTGTTCTCGCTGATTTGGCTCGAAGTCGGCGGCTTAGGACCCTCAAAAGTCGCGCAGCAACTCATGGACAGCGGCATGCAGATTCCAGGGTACAGACGCTCAGGAAGACCTATAGAAGCCATCCTCAAACGCTACATCCCAGTAGTCACGGTGTTAGGAGGCATAATCGTTGGGCTTGTAGCTGGGCTCTCAGACTTCCTAGGGGCCTTCGGCTCTGGCACGGGCATCTTACTGTCAGTAGGCATCATCTACCAGTACTACGAACTGCTGATGCGTGAACGTGCTGCAGAAATGTTCCCGGCGTTCAGAAGAATCCTGGGCGAATAGCATAAACCCGCCCCAATTTTTACCCTTCTTTGGTTTTATTCTTTTTAAAAACAGCCGTCCCATGATAGAATATTTATGAAGCCGCTAATATTCTTAATAAATCCCTTCACAGGGAACCTATTAATTAATGGGTAGTTGAAGCGTGAAAAAACCGATGAAGGCTCTTGTAATCTACGGCACCAGATGGGGCGGCACCGTCAACGTAGCCCAAAAAATCGGGGACGCCCTAAAAACGGAAGGATGCCTTATCGATGTTGTCGACGCCAAACAGAACCCCCCCCAAAACGTCGATTCATACGACCTCATCATCATCGGAAGCGGTGTAAGAGCCGACAAATGGACAAAGGAAACCGTTAATTTTCTGGAAAAAAACTCGCAGGCATTAAAGAGGAAAAAAACAGCTTTGTTTGTCAGTTGCCAAATGGCCGATCGCGTTGAACCGGAAGTACGGGATAAAGCAAAAAACCAGTATCTAGAAAAGACGGCTGAGCAGTACGGACTAAAACCAATTGGTTATGGATTCTTCGGTGGCTTCTTGGATTTTCACCACAGCCACGCTTTAATTGTTGATGTTATGGTTAGGGTGAACCGGAAAAGTCTGGCTAAAAACGGGTTGAATACCACCAAAGTGCGGGATACACGGGATTGGGTTGCAATAGAAGCTTGGGCGCGAGAAATCGCTAAAACTGTAGTCTGAAATGGTGTCTTAGAAAATTTTCTGGTTTTTCCTTTTTGAATAACCTCTCTATCTGCCCGTTTCTGGGTTGCTTTCATAGCTTTGCAAAACCCCGAATCGTTTCTCTAAATTTGAAAAACGTTTTCATAGCCAGTTTAGAGTTAAACTAAGTGAAAATAGTTATTAACAAGAAACATGTACGCTTAGACTTAGAGCGGTAAGAGGAAAAATTATGTCTGAAGTAGTCACTTCGTTGCCCCTGGCAACCTTAATAATTATGGGTATAGCAGCGGGAATTGCTTTCTTAAACTCTGGAATAAACAGGGTTTTAATCAATTACTTCATCGGCTGGGAGCAATACCGCGTTATGCAGAAAGAAATGGCTGAATACCGCTCAGAAACCATGGCGGCTGTGCGTGCCAACGATAAAAAACAAGTTGAGAAACTCAAAAAGAAAGATTCTCAGATAAAAAATATGCAAGCAAAAATGATGAAACCCCAAATGGTTCAGTTTGGAATCTCCTTCGTTTATCTTATTGTCTGGTTTTTAGTGTTAACGCCAAGTTTTCACAACGCCCCGATGGCTTTCATACCTGGGATCGGTACAATTGCTAATGCACAGCACATTGTTAACGGAATCAGTGTTGGATCTAAAATTCCTAATGCAATTCCAGTGTTCTACTGGTATCCCATCTGTTCGCTGTTCTTCGGGTTGCTGTCCTCGCGCATAATTGGCATAATGCCCATAGAACAAGGCGCAGTATAACACTGAAAATGAGTGACGCCAAATGGCTAAACAAGAAGAAACCCGCATTGCCCCCCAAAAAAATATAATTTGCATATCAGGATTGGCTGGAACAGGAAAAAGCACGCTTTCCAAGAAACTCGCAGAAAAATACCATTTAAGATACTATTCTGGCGGCGACGTGTTAAAAGAACTGGCAAAGCAGGAAGGTTACGATGTTTCTGTTCAGGGTTGGTGGGAGAGCCCTCAGGGACTAAACTTTCTTAATGAAAGAGGGAATGACCCTAAATTCGACAAGGCAGTTGACGATAAACTCTTGGAATATGCACAGCAGGGGAACATTCTTTTGGACAGTTGGACTATGCCGTGGTTGTTGCAGGGCGGATTCAAAATCTGGCTGGAAGCGTCCTTTGAGAAGAGAGCGGCAAGAGTTGCAATAAGGGACGGAATGACCACTGCCCAAGCGCTTGAGGTACTCAAAGAAAAAGAGGCACGCACTAAAGCAATTTACAAGGCGTTGTACGGTTTTGTTTTAGGGGAGGATTTTAAGCCCTTTGACTTCGTTTTGGATACCGATAACTTGAGCGCTGACGAAGTTTTTGTGGTTCTTTGCAGAGTAATCGACAATGTTGTCCTTTCTGTTCCAGGCGTTTAGTTTGAATAAACATCGATGACAATTAACCATGAAAAATTCGAATGATCCCTGTTTATTCCGAACTTGGAAGCCAATTTACTTGAACAGTAACTTTGCGTTTTTCCATTGATCCTTGGCTAAGGATAGGTGGCCGCGGGGGCTTCCATAGATCGAGTAGAACACGTAGCACAGGTAGTTGCATTTGGTGCATTCATTGTAGGTTTTTCGTAAACTCTTGAATTCTGGGCTTTTCCATTTCTTGGGTAAATCGAAGATTGAGGCGGCAAAGTTGTGGCTGTGGCATCCTGCAATCCTGCCCATGTGGTCAATTACCAAAAAGTTGTTCAGTGCCTGGCATTTCCAAGTTCTCTTAATGTCTTCCTCGTAGAGACCCCGCAGCGCTTCAAGCAGTTTATCCGTCATGAGGATTTTCTTATTTTTCTTCTTCATCTCAATCAGCTGGTTGCACAGGTTAACCATTGCCTGCTTATCCGTTATCACAAACTCCTCGTTTGCTTTACCAATCCTGAACAGTTGGTTGATGTCTACGGAACTGTCAAACGAGTAGAGGCAGTACCAGACTGGGATTCCTTTTCCAGTAAAATAATTAGTTATATCCACGATTTCATAGAGGTTCTTTTGTGAAATCGTCGGTGTAACGCTGACGTTTATTCCTTCTTTGTGGAGGGTTTCTACAGCTTGAACAGCGTTTTTCCATGCGCCCGGTACGGCTTTGATGTAATCGTTCTTTGCTTCATCTAGGCTGTCGATTGAAATGGCCACAAAATCAGCTCTTCGCAGAACATCGATTTTTTGTAACGCTAAACTTCCATTGTCATAAACCGTCGTGACGAATAGTTTTGAGGCATAATCAACTATTTCTCCAATATCATCACGAAGTAGCGGGTCTCCACCTGAAATTACGAGCTCTACGATGCCAAGGTCTTTTAGAATGTCTAAGCCTTTCTTTATTTCGTCGGTTGTTAGTTCTCTTGGGTCTTGTTCTTTCCAGACGTTGCAGCTGAGGCATTGGTAGTTGCATTTTCTTGTGACAAGCCACTGCGCGTGGTGCGGTTTGCCTGAAGCTAGTGAACGTGCCGCTATAGATGCTGCTTTCTTGAAACCTGCCGTCAAATAATTGTCACTAGCCGATTAATTGTTATTACTTATCTCATGGCGGAACTATAAAAACCATTATTAGACGTTGTCTTTTTCTGTTAGATGGCGGGTTTGTGATTTTTTTAAACCGTAACTCTGTGGTTTTACGCCATATGTGGACCAAAATATGGCTATTCTTGCTTTATTTTCACATTTGTGGTCTAATTCGAAAGTTTCAACCTATGGCGCAACCTATGGCGCAACAATCCCCAAATTTTTAGGCTAAAAGCTAAAAATCACGCTGAAAATGGGGTGATTAGTCAAAACTATGGCGTAAATTGAAGAGTTACGGTTATAAATTTATTTTTTGTTCGTGTTTTTAATCTGTGTTAGTGACTTGAAACGGTTAATTTACCCACAATTATGAAGGCGTTTGCTGTTTTTGCGGTGAGTTTTTTCTATGAGTACCTTCAGGTGCCCATAAGCGATTTTAGGAGCAGTTTAACGCGAAAGCGCAATCCAGAGGTGGTCTGAGACCGGCCTTGGCAGAATCTCCGCTGAGTCATCCTTGTGGACAAGTACGCGTTTCTCTGGGTTTTGGTTGAATTCTCCGATGACATCCGCATAAATGTGTTCCCGGCAGAGGGCATCTATAATTTTGTCTGTTGCTTCGGGTTCGGCGGCTATGAGCAGCGCGCCTGAACTGATGAGCTGTAAAGGGTCAATCTCGTAGAACCTGCAGATCTTCGCCGTCTCCGGCTCAACCGTGATTTTTTCCTCAATAATCCGTACTCCCAAGCCTGCGGCGTCTGCCATTTCGTGGATGCCGTTTAGGATTCCGCCTTCGGTTGGATCGTGCATTGCGTGGACTCCGCCGCATCGGTATGCGGTTAAAGCGTCTTTTACAACGCTGATTTGTTTATAGAAGCCTTTGGCGCTATATAGAAGGGTGGAATTGAAGATTTTTGTGAGTTGCGTTTCGCGGTCTGAAGCCAAAATCGCTGTGCCCTCGATTCCCGCGCTCTTAGTCAAAATCAGCTTGTCGCCTGCTTTGGCGCCCGCCGAGGTGACGTATTTGCCTTTCTCGGTTAAGCCCATGATGCAGCCCACCACAATCGGGTTCGATAAGCCGGGGGTTGATTCACAGTGTCCGCCCACGATGGCTATGCCGAGATCTTTTGCGGCGTTGTGCATTTGGGTGCTTATGATTTCGATTATTTTGCTGTCCGCGCCCTCTGGAAGCATTATGCATGAGAAGAAAAAGGCTGGTTCCACCCCAAAAGTGGCCACGTCGTTAGCGTTGACGTTTATGGCTTCCCAGCCGATGCGTTCAACGGCGCCCGTGATGGGGTCCATGGAGACTATGGCGTTTTTGTTTCCAACATCCAGCACTGCCCCATCGACGCCAGCCGACGGCCCCAAAGTGACTTCGCTGCGGGCTGCGCCCAAGTTCTTGAAAACTACATCTTTCAGGATATCTATGGGGATTTTTCCAGGCGGAAGCTTCATGGCTTAACCTCTATTGAATCTAGCTTTTAAGCTGTGGGATAACACGGAAAACCGCATGCATCACTGGCAGAGCTACTATTAATCCGATGAGCAGCTGCACGATGTTGAATGGAACCTCTGCTAGAGCCACGGCGAAAGGATATCCTATCACGAATTGTTCATAGATGAAGTATCCCGCGACCATTTCTAGTCCTCCAATTATAACTGCAATTGTGGCGCAGACAGTGAGGTTTGAGATCCGTCTCCGCAAAACTGTGTTTAGGAAACCGACGATCAAGCCTTCCCCGCCCTTGATGAACAAGGTGCCTGGAGCAAACAAACCATAGCCCAAGAACGCGTCAGACAGAGCTGAGCCTATTCCTCCCGACAATGCGCCGACTAATGGACCGAAAACCAGGGCTGCTATGTAGATGGTGGTTTCTCCTATATTGAAGTAGCCTGATGTGGCCGGTATGGGTATGGGGGGAATCTGTGAAGTGACTACGAACACCAGGGCGGCGAATACTGCCGCCACTGTAATTTTAAAAACCGCCGATTTGTTGTATCCCTGTGGCTTTTCTTTTGAGCTCTGCTTTTCCATGTTTATGACTTCACAGCGTTATAGTTTTAGACGTACTTATTTTGAAAATGCCATATAAAAACAATTTTGCTAAATCTATGCTACAAAGAATTTCTACTGTACTGTCGCTACGTATCGGTATGAAGAAAGCTGGATTACGAAAAAGATTAGAGTTCTTTCATGATGATTTATCATACACAGGAAAAAAATGGTGACATACGCCAAGCAATCATTGTATGGTTGCTGTTTTTTGCTCTAAATAAGGGAAGTCGGAGGTTTCTGTGAGCAGAAACTACTTCTTCTAAAGGGAAAATTCTAAATGTCACCTCTTCAAAGATTAATACAAACACCAAAAGAGTTGCACAAAATGAGCACGGTTAGAGAAGACCCAATTAAAATGCATAAAGAAGCTAACGCGTTGATGGAAAACGGCAAGTTTGTTGAGGCACGGGACCTCTTTGTCAAAGTAGCTGAACTCTACTACAAGGGGCAGAACTATTTTGGCGCGGCAGAAATGAACTATAAAGCAGGCGAATGTAGCTTCAAACTAAAAGATTACACGAAGGCTACGGAACTCTACACAAAATCCGCTGATGTTGCCTTGAGCAAAGGATTTGACAGGTACGGCGTCAGCGGACTTGAGCAGGCGCGCGACAGCCAAAAAGAGCTTGGCAACACCAAAGAAGTTGAAGAACTTGAAAAGAAAATCAAGGCCCTCAACGATAAACACAACGAGCCCGAAGGCGAATCGTCGTTCTCCGTGTTTTCCTAAATCCTTCAAAGGTTAAAACATAGAGCCTTGTTTTTTAGGGTTCTGCTTCCCCCTCTATTGTTTCAACGTTCTATTTCTATCAGTCTTAAAGTTGTCACCGAGGCACAATTATATAAATAAGCAGCTTGCACGCTAGTCTAACTAATGATTTTTGGTTAAACAATGACTGCATTATTTCAATCTCTCTCTGAATTGCTTGAAAAGGTTGAAGTCACCCAGAAAAGTCTCGAAATAATAGCGCAAACCGCAAACTACCTGAAAACGTTAAGTGCTGAAGAGGTTGAGCCTGCAACGAACATGATGGTTGGCATTCCCAAAATACAGCTAAAAAGCACTCGACGTCAGCTGGTCAACCCTCACCCGCATAAGAGACCACAAAACCCCGAGGAAGCCAGCACAATCGGTCAGGTTAGGGAAATATATGATAGGCAGTTCCGCAATAAGGGAAATACAACAGCGGCGAATCGTGAGGCGGTTAAGGTGGATGAGGCAGAGAAGAAGGGGTTTGCAAAGGAGTTTTACAGCCGCCAGACCATTCTCAAGGAGTTAGGCGAGAAGGGGCAGCAGAAACTGGCGAAGTCCAAAGTGGCCGTCGTCGGCGCTGGCGGACTCGGCACGGTTTCCTCGCTCTATCTCGCGCTGGCAGGCGTCGGCTACATCCGATTAATCGACCAAGACACCATCGAAACCCACAACCTCCACCGCCAAATCCTCTACAACCCAGACGACCTGCATTATCCTAAGACCGAGGTTGCTGCGAAAAGGCTGGAAAAGCAGAACCCGCTCGTAACTGTCGAGGCGGTTCCTGAAAACGTAAACGCGGACAACGTTGAACGACTCCTGAAAGGCGTGGACTGTGTAGTTGATGGGTTAGACAACATGGTGACACGGTACCTCGTTAACCGTGCCTGCGTAAAACTGAAAATCCCCTACGTTTTCGGTGCAGCCATCGGCATCGAAGGTAACCTATCCGTGTTCGCGCCGCCCGAAACTGGTTGCTTGGAATGTTTGATGCCGAACCTCTCAGATTTCGACCTGCTGTCCTGCAACACCCGCGGCGTGCTCGGAGCCACAACGGGAATAATCGGCGCATTGCAAGCCATGGAAACAATAAAGCTCCTATCGGGCGTGGGCTCGACGTTGAAGGGCAAATTGATGGTTTGCGACTTTAGTGACATCGACTTCACAGTCATAGACATTTCAAAAAGCACCCGCTGTCCAGTCTGCCACGGCGAAATCTCATCGATTGCAGGCGGAGAACGGCTGGTTTGGCTCTGCGGCAAAGACACCGCCAACATCAACCCCGAAAAACCATTAAAACTCAACCTCGACGAGGTTTACCCGCAGGTCAGCAGGCAGTTTAACGTGCGTTTGAAGTCGCGGTTGGCATTAATGTTCGACTACAAAAGTTGCGAGGTCAGCTTCTTCAGCGGCGGACGCATGCTCATAAAAGGCGTAACGGACGAAAAGACCGCTCTAACCGTCTACCGTGAGATTCTAAAAAAGCTTGAATCCAGCACTTAACTCTGCATATAGCACCAGCGACGCCACGGCAACTTCCGCGATGGACACTACGGCGCCGACTTTGAGGTATTGTTTTAGGCTGATGTTCACGCCTTTGCGCCGCATGGTCTCCATCCACATCAAAATCGCCAAGGAGCCCAGCGGGAAAAAGTGCGGTCCCAAATTGTTGCCGATTATGTTGCTGAAAATCAGCCCCGTCAGTTGTGTTCCAGTAGCGCCTATTTGTTGGATGCTGAGCAAACCCAGAATCGTCATAGGCCAATTGTTCATGAAGCTTGCGCCAACCGTCACGACCATGCTCGGCGCAAAAATCCCAAGCGCCGACGGTAACTTGCTGGTTGCGTCAAGGGCTGAAGCTAAAAGGTTCGTTATGCCCGCCGTCTCCAAGCCTTGCACAACGATGAAAATACTCAGCATAAAAAGCAGGATATCCCAGTTGATGTCCCTTGCCAACCCAGCAAGCCCTTTTTTGTTGCCGCTCACGGAACCATATTGATTCAAAGTAAACCCGTAAACTGCAGCCAAGAAAACAGCACCGCTGCAGATTACGATTGAAACTGGAAACCTGTTAAGTGACGTCAAAACGTAACCCACGTCAACTGCAACAAGTGTTGCAAAGCAGACCCGTAGCAAAACCGGTGAAATCACGGTTTTTCCTTTGGTTAATTCATCGGCAGCCTCCATGTTGTAGGCTTTTGGGATTCCCTTGCGAAAGAATAGGTAAACGATGAGTAAACTGGTCGTAATGGTGGCGACTGCTATGGGGCCCATGAAGATGAGGTGGTCGACGAACGTGTACTTGAAAAAATCCGCGCTTAAGATGTTGATGGGGTTGCTCGTTATGAGCGGCATGGCGGCGGTGTCAGCGATTAAGCCCGCGCTGAACAGGTAGGCAAGTTTGGCTTTTGTGTCGATGTTTAGGCAGGTTACGATTTCCAGTACAATCGGAATTAAGATTAGGACGGCGCTGTCGTTGGCGAAAAGGATGCTTACGGTGGCAGTCAGCAGGGTAACGTAGAAGTAAAGGCGTAAGCCGCTTCCGCCCGCCAGCTTTACCACCCGTAAAGCAGCCCACTTGAAAAAGCCCATCGCATCCAAAACGACCGATAACGCCACGATGCCCAAAAACGCCAACGCCGCATCCCAAATCGTCAAAAACGACGTTGCGGCCTGACCTAAACTAACCGTGCCCAGCAAAAGAGAAGCCGTAGCGCCAATCCCCGCCGCGTAGCCCAGCCGCAGACCCCGCGGGCGCTTAATCATCAAGAGAAGTGTGACGACAAAGATAATCACTGCAACAGCCGCAATGTATTTCGTTTGGGGGTCATCCTTTTACTTTTTCTTGTTTAGCACCACTATTTTTAGATGTATAAAAAACTAAGCCGTGGAAAAGCCAACTTACCAATGAAATTGGGCTGCAATTTGGTGGTTTGGGCGTTGCTGGTTTAGAAGTGTATGTCCCTGATGTGTTGCTCGTACTGTGGCTCCCATGCAGGAGTAGTCACGCAAACCTGCTTTAATTTTCCCATGTAATAGAACCTTGTGTTAGGAGGGATAATCACCGTATCCCCTGCTGCGGCTTCGTAGGGTTTGTCTTCGATAAACCATGTAGCTGCACCCTCGACGATGTAAAAGATGAAATAGCTCTTTTTATTCAGGAATTCCTCAGAGTGCCCAGTTTCGGTTTCCTGGCAAACAACCGCTGCTTGTGGAAACTGTTCTTTGCGGTTGTAAATGCGCATTTTCACGCCGTTTTTCTCAATGTTTACTGCGTTCTCTTTTTTGTAAAGCATACCCTTCTCTTCCCAACTGGCTAATTAGACAAAACGCAAATAAAAATATAGAATAAAACGTAACCTTCGCCAACTTAATGTGTTTACTTAAGCACCCAAAACCCAAAATTCACGATACAAAATTCTTTTCAGGAGGGCTGATGGCTGTCGACAGTTTCACTTTCAACCTACCCTCCCCTACCCTGGAATGTTGGTTGATTGATAGTTTAAATAGGCTGTTCAGTCGTAATGCTTTTTTCGTGAAAAGCTATGCAACAGAACCTAATAATGAAGCCAACACTGGCACAGACCGCTCAAACACGGTTTACTTTTAACATCTCAGACATCGATAGCATTTTTCCTGGGTTCAAAGCCGGGGACTTTGCCGTTCTCTATGGACCCCAATCACTTAATCCACTGATATCATTACTCTGCGCCCGTGCTCAATTGCCTGCAGAACTCGGCGGGTTGGAAAGCAGCGTTGTTTTCATCGACTGCGCAAACAGCTCTTCACTATCAAACATCCAGCTTCAACAACTAGATGCCAAAGATCCGCTTGAACGAGTCCTCAACATGAGAGTGTACACAGCCTACCGACTAACTTCCCTAATAATGGAAAAACTACAAGACGCCATAGAAAATCAAGATGCCAAACTTGTAATAATCTCCGACATAGCAAGTCCATTCTTAAGTAACAACGTGGATGACCAAGAAGCAAAAACAGTCTACAGCCAAATCATGAGTTACCTAGCAAACTTCGCAAAAAAACACCGTATAATCATAATCGCAACCTACCTCTCCCATGAAACCAACAGAAGAAACACTGCTCTGCAAGAAATAACCACCGCAAAAGCAAACACTGTGCTTCGCTTCACTAAAACCCCCTATACCCAAGAAGTAGAGTTAGAGAAACACCCCTCTTACATGTTGGGCGTCGTTGATTTGACCTCTCAAAATCAAGCTTTAACTGACTTCATTGGTACGACCAATGCTGAATAGAATTATCTTTTGATGTAAGTAAATTTAAAATAAAAAAAGAGTGATTTACTCTTTCTTTTGTTTGGGACGCAGAGAACGCACGGTTGCGCCTGCACGCCACATTTCACTGTTGCCCATTTCTTTGAGTTCGTCAGCGAGTTTCTGGCGGTAGTCGGGTGCTTTGCTCTTTTCGAGCACGATGCGTGTTTCTTCGCCGGCTGCAACGAGTTCATAGAGGGAATCAAACACTGGCTGTGTTGCTTCTCGGAAACGGCTTCTCCAGCGCAGTGCGCCGATGCGTGCGGTTTCGCTACAGTTGCAATACATCCAGTCCATGCCGTTTTCGTCGACAAGGCGGATTAAGCTTTGTGTTAGTTCCTCAACGCTTTCGTTGAATGCTTCACTTGGGCTGTGGCCGTGTTCACGCAGGGTCTTATATTGGGCTTCCAATATGCCTGCGAGGGCGCCCATCAACGTGCCTCGTTCCCCTGTTAAGTCACTATAGGTTTCTTTCTCGAATGTTGTTGGGAATAGGTATCCTCCGCCGATGGCAATGCCCAAGGCTTTGGCGCGTTCTTCGGCTTTACCTGTTGCGTCTTGGAAGACGGCGAAGCTGCAGTTTATGCCGCTTCCATCAATAAAGTTTCTGCGAACAGAGGTGCCGGAGCCTTTTGGTGCAACGAGGATTACGTCTATGTCTTTTGGCGGGATAACGCCTGTTTGTTCTTTGTAGACTATGCTGAAGCCGTGGCTGAAGTACAGCGCATCTCCTTTTTTGAGGGTTGCTTTGACTTTTGGCCAGACCACTTTTTGTCCTGAATCGGTGAGTAGGAACAGTTTGATGGTTCCTTTTTTGGCTGCCTCTTCCATCGGGAACAGGTTTTTGCCTGGAACCCAGCCGTCTGCGACAGCTTTGTCCCATTCTTTTTTGAATACGCCTTCTTTTTCTTGTCCAATGATTACTTTTATTCCTTGGTCTCGCATGTTGAGTGATTGAGCTTGACCTTGAATGCCGTAACCGAGTGAGACTACGACTTCATCTTTAAGGATTTTTTGGGCTTTTGCCAATGTAAATTCTTCTCGTGTAATGACGTCCTCTTTGACGCCTCCGAAATCCATTTTTACCATTTTTATGTACCTCAGCCACTCCATTTATCGGACGCGATAATTAAGAATTATGTTTGGAATTGCCCTAATATTTATGCACCAAATGTCATAAGCTACAGTTCGATCGAAGCTGAGGCTTGTGAGCGTTTTTCCGCTATTTCAGTCCATTAATGAAGGGTCCATAAGACGTGCCAACAATAACAATACAGCGGTATCTTTGCAGTGTGCTTAAGACGATTAGAGTGTTTTCTCTGCCGATGATGACATCATGGCGGCTATTGCATTTGACCAAACCCGATGTATTTCAACACTGTCGTCACCCATAATCACTTTCATTGCCATGCCAACGTATACTGCAATATAGAGTTGTGCCAGCGTATTCGCTTCTATTTTTAGTGCAAGTTTTCCATTTTTCATTTGTTTTAAGAAGTATTCCTCGATAAGTTTGATGTCCTTTGCATACTCATTTTTTAGTGATTGCTTAATTTCTTCGTCATGGCCTGCAATTGCAATTACTTCAAAGAACATCTCGTGGTGTAGGCGATATTTTTTAAGTAATGCCTCTGATCCTTCTTCTCCAATTGTAGAGTTATCCTGTTTTCCAAACGAGTTTCGTAGGACATCACGAAACATGGTGTGGTAGGAAAGGACGATTTCATTGAGTAGTTCTTTCTTGTTTTTGAAGTATTGATAGAGGGCTCCTTTGCTTACGCCTATTTCTTTGGCTATATCGTCCATCGTTGTTGCGTGGTAGCCTTTTTTTGTGAAGACTTTGAAGGTTGCTTTTATAATTCTGTCTTTAGCTGCTTCTTTGTATTCTGGGATTACTTTTGGCATTGTTGTTCTTTTTTGAAGGTGTCGTAAGTTTTATTTAAGGCATTAGGTTTGCTGACTAAAAGTATAATGACTGACGAAAAGTATTTTAATAACTATAAAGTATTATAACTGACTAACAGTAAGTATTAGTATTGACGACCTAAGGTGGTGAACTGATGGAAATAAATATACTAATGGTTTCAGCAATCGCAATAACCATGGCTCTTGTTTTCTACTCGATAGGCGTTTGGAGTGAAAGGTTTGCCAAAATTCTCAAACCAAAACACCTCGCATTTTTCTGGGCAGGTTTCGTCTTTGACACTACAGGAACAACGTTGATGACCACATTAGTGACCACCACGAGTAATGGAAATTTCCTAGACATCCATGCATTAACAGGGGTCTTAGCTATAGTATTGATGCTCTTCCATGCAATCTGGGCAACTATATCATTGATTAGTGGCAATGAACAGAGATTAAGAAGCTTTCATAGGTTCAGTCTTGTAGTTTGGGCCATTTGGCTGATTCCATATTGCATTGGCTTCATAGCAAACATACCAGGGATTTAATGAAGATCTTTTCTTAGTTACAACCCATTTTTACCTCTGCAAAAGCTCTTTTTTTTAAGTTTCCCCGAATCAATGGCGCTCACCCGACGATTGATTGACAGTTTAATCCCTAACTATGATTTTTTAGGCAACAAGTCTGTAGCAAGTCTATCGTCGAGCTTCTTCATTTTCTGAGGAATCTCTGCTTAATTTGCTACTTGTATTTTTCTAGAACTTGCCTTCCAAAATCAGTTATCTCAACCGAATGAAAATCGTAAGGAGACAATCTCTGAAAAACCCCTGGTATTTCAATGAGCAGCGATTTTTCCAGTTCTTTAACGGCTTCATTTATGTCATGTGGAGTTAACCCGGTTTTCTTGTGGATTTGCTCGCCTTTTATAGATTCACCCTTAGGGGATTCTGAAAGTGCTTCAAGAACTTTTTTCGCATTCATATCAAGTATATTGAAATCGTCAAGGTCAAAATCAGACAATCCTAAACCTCACAATAAGTTATAGCAGTATTAACATAAAAACTATTTGTAAACGACCCTAATTTAAACTTCGAACCCACATATCGGTAGAGACATCACTCACAATTCCCTTCTTTTTCTTTTCCTGAATATTTATTGTTGGATTAAATTGTAATCTTTTTCCCCATCCTTCTCACTAAATACTACTAACTACTTCAATCTACTAACTACTCTCCCTTACTCTCTTTCCTTATACACACAAGTCAAACAGTCAAACAGACAGAGACAGACACAAACAGAATAACAAAAAGAAAGGGGAAATTCCCAAATTTTACTTTTTCTAGCAGTTTTGTCTATATTATTTTAGGAGTTGTTTTCTTGTTCTCTTGGTCAATGCAACTGCACCTAAAGTTACAACCGCCATTGCTGCCGCCACTGAAATAAGTGTTACATTGCTGAACTCGGGTACTATTGGGGTGGGGGAAGAAGCATTTGATGTTGGGGACGTAGAAGTACTGGAGGAATCTGCAAACACGGCCATGCCGATTGATGATGCTCCTAAGATTTCGCCCCTTCCTGAGTCGTAAATCATGTCTGTAACGGTGGTTGGAAGTTGTGCCACAACTGTGTTGGTGCTGTCTGATATTACTGAGTAGCCAGCGAATATCTCGTTTTTGTTTGGGTTATACGCTATGTTCGTGGGGTTTACATTGTTTCCTGTTATGCCGGTTATTGTTTTAACAACGGTGTTTGAGCTGTCGGATATGACTGAAACGGTATTGTCGCCCCCCTCGTTGTACACGAATACCTCGTTCATTTTGGAGTCATAAGCTATGCCGTAGGGGTATGTTCCCACTGCTATTGTTGCGACGACTTGGTTATTGCTGTCTGATATGACGGAGACGTTGCCTGAGCCGGCGTTTGCTACGAAAATTTCGTGCATTCCTGAATCGTATACTAGTTCTTCTGGGTAGGCTCCTACCTGTATGCTTCCAGTAACGGTATTGGTATCATCTATGACGTAAACAGCTCCAAGGACGTTCCCAAGATTACCCCGGTCGGCTAAATACAAATTTCCAGTTCCAGAGTCATAAGCCATACCCATAGGGACCCACCAGTGGGAATTTGTTATAGTTGCGGCAACTGTGTTGGTGCTGTCTGATATTACTGTAACCGCTGGAGTTTCACCTTCAGCAGTTGCGACGCCCGAAGACGCGAATATCTTTCCTTGACCATACACTAATTGTTGAGCTGCACCGTACGTTATTCCCGTATCTATGGTTGTAATCACAGTGTTTGTGGTGTCTGACAAAACTTTCATACTACCGTCCAAACCTAGAACGTATATTGCTCCTGTGCCTGAATCATAAGCCATTGCTCCTGAAACCGAAGAAACCGTTGACGTTGGCGATAGTGTTGAAGTACCGCTTACAAGTTTTGCAGTTGATATGGCAAAAACTGCTATAGCTAATAGAGCTATTATCTTCCAAACTTTAGTTTTCATACGTTTTACGCATCCTTTCCTTTTTAGCATGTGCCAGTTGACCTACTGCTTGTTGAACATGATAGAATCAACTTAGCCCTTCTTCATCCTCTAAACTGACATGAACATAAAAGCATTCCGCAGAGGTCAATTGCAAGATTTAAGGAATCAGAGACTTCAAAAAGTAAGTTAGAAAATTAGTTAAAACGTTTGAGGTTGGTGATTAAATCTTAATCTTTTTCTCTCTCTATCTCTGAATTTTCTACTACTACAACTACTTCCTGTTGAAATTTTCATTTTCATCTTCTCTCCTCTTGCTCATCGTACTTACTTACTCGCACCGCACTGACTCTACTTACTCACTCGCAGACAGACAAACAGACAAAAAAAGCCAGAATGACATCACTAAATTTCAACCTCTCGCCTCCCTTCTTATCTTTTAGTTTAGACTGTTAGTTTTAGAAGTGAAGTTGAGCCGCTTATGGCGGCTAAATTCGATTAAGATGCCCTGTTTTGTTGGGAGAGAAATAGCGGTCTATTTTTCGCATTCAACTTGTTTGCGAGAGGGGTTTGAGCTTGAGTGCGATTTTGTGTGAGTCTGATAGCCTTGGTCAGTTGAGCCTCTGCTAGCGGCTTCTCTCACTTCAATTTTTGTGTGAGCTTGTTGTTTGGTTTAAATTTTGCTTTAACGAACATTTCGAACGGCGTATTTAGGTAGGTTTTAAAGTCCTGCCCAATTGGAGATGTTACTCGCACAATCCCTTTCTTGCGCCATAGCAAATTTAGTGTGTATTTGGCTCGAAATTGTAGATATCTGCGTAAATGACGCCATTTAGGCAAAATATGTTTAGATATAGCCGTTTTTACCACTATCCTTCGAGCACGCCGAAACGCATAATACACCCTTGTTTTAGCATTTTAATCCAAAAACGGAGTCGAAATTTTGCGCGAGCTAAATACACACAATTGATAGAGTCTTTGGGGTTTGGTATGGAAGATGACGTAATAATAATTGAGGTTGACCCCAAAAAGTTTGATGTTGTTGATGAACCGGGCAAATATAGTTTTAAGTTGGATTATTTTAGAGAATTTTACTCAGTTAACCAACCAATTTCCCATAATTCACAGTTTTAGCAATTGGAGAACCGAAAGGTGACAGAATTGAGTATGTGGTCAAGATTGATCCTGTAAGGTCTAATTTTGGGAAGGACAGATATTTCCTCAGGGTGAACCGATTAGAGTAATGATTCCTCTAAGAATTGAAGATAGGGAATCAACAGGCAACTTAGTTTGGTACACTTCTTTTCGAACTTTAGTGGCTCATAATTTTACCAGCGAATTTAGTGAAGAGATTAAGCCAGATGAAAAGATACTTTGCAACGGATACCACTGCATCCACTCTGAATACTGCAAATTTTTCAACAAATCACAAAGTCTAATCATAAAAAGTTCAGAGGCAAAAGATTGAAAATACCTCCAACTGAAAACTACAACATTCAAATCTACAAAAAAACCAATAGCAAACTAACTTTTGAAAAAAGAAAGAGATTTAAAAAGAGGCAAAACAAGAACCACACACATTACAACATACAATTGAACAAAGATGGTAAAGTATTCGCTGTTAAGGATTTGTCTGAAGACTTTATGAATTGTTTCTCAGTAGAATCACTGCTGGAGAAATAGTTGACACAATTGAGGATCTCGTTATACTTTTTTCTGACCTGCATTAGAAATTAATCCAGCCAACCAATTCCAATTCAACTCACCTGAGAAAAGTCTTTTAATTAATATCTAAAGATTAGTAAATAGTAGATATACGCAATCGGGAGTGGCGACTGATGATATCTGACAAAAAGATGCCAATAGTTTTAGCCCTATCGGGTTCTCTGAGAAGCCCTTCTTTCACTGAGAAAATGTTAGACACTTTGCTTAAAGGAATGGGTGAGGTGGAGGTTCACAAGTTTTATCCAAATAAGATGAAGATTGGACCCTGCACAAGTTGTTGGAGCTGTTGGCAAGGAAAGAACAAAGGTGAATGTGTTCAGAAAGATGATTTTCAATCAATATACGATGTTTACAAGAAGTGTGATTACTTTATCATCGCTGCACCAGTGTACGTTTTTGGTTTTCCCGCTACTGTAAAAAACGTGATAGATAGGTTCTTTGTAAACTTGGACTCGTCCCAGATTTTAATGGATAATGGAATAACAAATCACCCTCAGCGTTATGCACCTAAGGCAAAAGGGGTCTTGGTTTCGACTTGTGGTTTTCCAGACATGGAGAATTTTACTTTAATGAGTCAACATTTTAGGAAGATTATGATGCACATGGGCTTAACTTGGGCTGGCGAAATTCTAATACCCTCCGCTGGGGTAGCAAACGTTCCGCATTTGCTTGATGATAATATTGAGGCAGTTAGAAGAGCTGGTGCTGAGCTGATTAATGGAGCAATATCTACAGAAACAATGCGAACTATTAGTGACGTTCCAATATCTAAAAACGACTATAGGGAAATGACTAATGCCAGCTTTAAAGGAGGGCTAACTGGAAAAGCCAAGACTATTGCCATTAGTATGAAAGCGATAAGAAACAAAGGTAAGAAAAAACAGGATTAACTTGTTTTATTTTAGATGAACAGCTTGACTTTACCCCAATATTTTCTCATTAGTTTTTACCAGTTTTTTCCGTCATAAAATTCTTCTTGATATGTTCAATTATCTCGTCCAAACTGGTGTTTGTTGGACCCGAAAATTCACAAATTCGATAGTATCATTGTATGCCATGGGCAAGAGATTGAGTTTAACTTAACAATATCGTGTTTACACATAACTTATATGGTACTTTTGGTTTAGTTGTAAGTTCGAGAGAAACTAACCATGAAACGCTTCATAGTCAACTCGAAGGTACCTCAAATCCAGCTTAACAGGCTTACCTGCATTATAGGTACAACCAACGTTTTTGAGAGAAGTGGTATTAAAGATGTCTTTTTGAAAACCTGTTATTGTTGTTCTCCTGAGTTGAACGCTGGCGTGGAAAAAGCCATCATCGAGTTTGAAGCTTCATCTAAGGAGGCTCTGGAAGCGGCGCTTCAGAAGATTAACTTTCCTGCTGACTCGATATTTGAAGTCACCAAAGTCGAAGTCGGCAAATACTAAAACTGCGTCTGCTTTTCCGCATCCCATAATCTTAGCGCCAAACCGTTTTTTTTCTGAATTAAGTGAATAGCTTAACTTTATCCCAATGCTTCTTCATTAACTGTTCCCAATTCTTGTCTGTCATAAAATTCTTCTTGAAAAAATCAATCACATCTTCCACGGTTAGATCTTTGGGGTCTTGAGATTTTATAGATTTCACAATATCGTATGCTGTTGGAGCTTGCAAGCCAATATCTATACACTCTGAACGGAGGTTTGTCCATAAATCAAGGAACTCTTCCGCGTTGAAGTACATGTTGAGTTGTTTGCATTTTTCAGCAATTGATTCCCCGCTATTTTTCTTCTATAATTTAGCTCCGGTAAGACATAAACCTGAAAGGTCTTTGCTCCAATGTTTGAAGTATAACTCTTGATATTTTGCAACCAAGTTTGGACTGTTTTGTTCAAGGAATTGTTTGACTCCCTTCCAGATGACAGGTCGAATTTTTAATGGGAAAACTGCACAGCATTTGGCTCCACAATCGTTTGCTTTCTTAATGTAATAGTTCAACAGGTTCTCTGATAAGAACGGGAAATATGGGCTTAGGTAAAGATTGACTGGAATTCCAGTTTCTGTTAGTGTTTTTATGGCTTCCAATCGTTTTTGGTTTGAAGGAGAACATGGTTCAAGTTTTCTAAGGAGTTTTGAGTTGACGGCTGTGATGGTGAGATTTATTGCAACCAGATTTCTTTTGCAAGAGAGGATAGAACATCTTTGTCTTTTGTGACTAAATGGGATTTTGTTACTATGAAAACAGAGTAGCTAAGTTCATCGCAGACTTGAAGCATTTTTTTTAATTGATATTTTAATTCTATTGGTTGGTAGGGATCGCTTATGCTGCCAAGGCAAACTGGCTCCTTAGGTTTGTTTTTATCTATTCTCTTTTGAAGTTCTTTTCGCAGTATTTCTAGAGAGTTTATTTTTACTCGCAGTTCATCTTTTGGACAATACCATTTAGCGTAGCAGTAAGCGCAATTGTGGAAGCATCCAACGTAACCATTTGCTGTCAATCGATGGCGAAAAATCAAGAAGTTTAACGGATATTCAGATACGTCAACCAGAATTGTTTTGCAGTTCAATTCTTTTACTTGTTTGTCATAGAAATTTCAATTATGAAGCTAGTAATAAATCTATTGAGAAAGAAGCTCTATTTGGGCAGTCTTCTAATATATTCCAAAATCTTTTTCAGATTCATTCAAAAAATTGAGCATGTTTTCTTCTTGACTTTTGGAAAGGTATGAGTGAAAGTCGCACAATTTGTTTATTTCATTTTGGGGTTTTTTCAGAAATTCAGCTATCGCATCATTGACTTGCTTGATTGAAGTAATTAATTTGTTTTCATTTTCAGAAATATGAATGCTAATGTTTTTGTAAATGAAGAAGCCTATTCCTAAGACCTTAAGGGTATCTTCAGTTTTTTCTTGAGTCTTAATTCACTTAGAGAGTTTTGGGGACTTCTGCATCTCTCTGTGGTTTCTCTAAGTGTTATTTTTTAACACACTCGAATTATGTTCTTGCTACCCTTGAATATTGCTGATTCCTTGCATCGTTTTTCTGTGTAACTTGTATAAAACAATACCTAATCACCTTAGTTTCCGACACAATCTTCAGAAAAAGAAAATTATACTGCATACACCGTTTTTCTCTTTATAACTTCAAATATCTTACAATTCATTATTGACATAGTGCTAATTTAACTGCCTTTACCATGTTCGAATTTGAGCTGTTAATTTTTGTTCAAACTGAATTAATAAAACTCTCTCGCATCGACCCTATAGACCCTATAAAAGATACGTCGTTTTCTATCCACTTACTCCAATTGCAATTGGGGCATTCAAGGTCATGGGTTATGGCGGAAGATGGATTAGAACGAGCTTTTATTTTTGAATAGAGATTTTCCATAAACTTAATTTCGAGTCTACTTGCACCTAACCCATAAATTTTATGCAACATTTTTGAGAAGTCATCAATTTCTTCAGGTATCTCTTGTTTCTTAATTCCAATATCATTTTCCAAATGATAATACAAATAATTTTTTACAGGTTCTCCTAAAGAACCCAGTATTTCGTCAATCGCTTCAAGTAATAGCTCATCAAATTTTTCTTGTAAAGAATTCATCGTTTTCCCTTTCAAATCATTTAAGAGTATGACTGCTGATGTCTCTAAAAGAATATTTGATTTCTATATTAACTCTATTTTTAATTAGGTAATATATCAAAATTTAATTAACTTCTTCCCAGAGGTTGTACAATTCAATCAATGGTTGGTACATAAATTCTCTGAATACTGAGGAGAGCAAAGATATTATTTCTGAGTTTGACAGAAAATTTTCGAGTTCAGAGATTTCCAACTCTAAGAGAATTGACCTAATAATGTGGTAAACAAGAGATTCTCGATATCGTTTAGGCAACAGATAAATAATAACTTCCAGATACGGATTAGTTTAGGTGTTATCATGGGGAGCTTGAACATAAGGGCTAAATTCGTTATTTGAAATTCATAAAACCTATAATTAACATTCTCAAAATAGATAATTGAAGGGTTGTAGTCGAAGTCTTCTCCTATTCTCCTCAAGGGTTTTGCATTTTATCCCTTTGACTACAACCCATCCCTTAACTAATTATTTATAACATTTCCTATGTGCTGTGGAAAATTTTAAATGCAATTCAAGCCATAAGATGTCTTTAAGAGGAATAAACCGAGAAAGTGGTTTGGTGGGGGAGAGGGAGAAGGCATAATAAGCCAAACCACTGACTTGTCCTTATTCCATTTAGCATTTTTTGCGCTAAGTGTTCACTTAACGGTTTACCTATTAAGCGTTTTTAATATGCAGCAATATACATCATTTTTTAGAAATTAAATGAATAGCTTAACTTTATCCCAATAATCCCTCATTAATTGTTCCCATTTCTTGTCCGTAACAAAATTCTTCTTGATGTGTTGATTACCTCTTCCAAACTGGCGTTTGTTGGGTTAGATTTTATAAATTTGACAATGTCATACGCTTTTGGTGCATTCCAGCCATCAATTGATACGCAATCGCTAAATGGAGTTGTCCATAGGTCAACAAATTCCTCAGCAGTGAAGCACATCTCGTATTGTTTGGATAGCTTTGCAATCGATTCCATAGTTTTTCTTCTATAGGAAAGTTCGGGGAGACTATATCCAGACAAGTCCTTGCTGCCCTTTTTGAAGTATAAATCTTGGTATTGAGCAACTAAATCTGGTGTCTTTCCTTGAACTGCCAAGCTGTCTATTTCTTTTGTCAAAAGCTTTGTGTTGTTTTGGAGAAACTGTTTTACGTTAGTCCAGATTCCTGCTCGCATCTTTAGAAATATGGGTCCGCAGCATTTGGCTCCACTTTGAGAAGCTTTCTTCAAGTATGTGTTTAGATGGTTGTCTGATAATATTGGGAATATCGGGGATAAATAGAGGTTGCAGGGTACTCCTGTTTGTGTTAAGGTTTTCATGGCTTCGAATCTTTTCTTGTTGGATGGTGCTTGTGGTTCCATTTTTCT
>Ga0209777_10001458_pt1 | contig 34038 bp, 35 predicted proteins | sample FrelakmetHBP12HB_FD_187147 | JGI IMG/M metagenome (GOLD analysis project Ga0209777, IMG submission 187147) | Freshwater lake sediment microbial communities from the University of Notre Dame, USA, for methane emissions studies -HBP12 HB (SPAdes)... | ecosystem: Environmental > Aquatic >... | reverse complement strand
CGATTCTGGACGCGACCAACGCGGGACGGGAGCGACGCGCGACAATCGAAAAATATCTCGACGATCATCCGCTTTTCTTTATTGAGTGCATCAATGATGATGAAGATATCCTGAACCTGAGCATACGGGAGAAAATTAATCTTCCGGAATTTTCTCATCTTGGCAGAGATAAAGCGATCAAGGAATTCTTGAAACGTGTAGATTATTACCGGATGATTTATATACCATTAAAGGTCGAAAGAAATTACATCCGCATAGATTCTTTACAAAACATGATTATCGAGGAAAAGCACAGCGATGCGATCCCCTTTTATGACCGGCTGCGCGACTATCTTGTTACAGATGAAGTAAAGAATCTTTTTCTGATCCGGCATACGGAAACGGAATATAATATTGAAAGTCGAATCGGCGGAGATTCGCCGCTCACAAAAAAAGGCCAAGAACAGGCAGATGCCTTAGGCCGGTTTTTTAAGAAAAAAAAGATTTCCTACATTTTTACCAGCAAAAAAAAGAGAACAATCGATACAGCGAGAGTTATTTGTGAAATGCAGGATGATTGCAGGATCATTCCGCTTAAGGAGTTCGATGAAATCAATGCGGGAATTTGCGAAAGAATGACTTATGAAGATATCGAGAAAAATATGCCGCACGTATTCAAAAAAAGAGGGATAAACAAATACCACTATGTTTATCCAGAAGGTGAAAGTTACGCGACAATGAAGCCTCGAATCATACAAGGAATCAAGAAGGCTTTTTTTTTAAACCGCCGCGCGAATAATATTATGATCGTCGGCCATCAGGCCGTCAACAGGATGATCCTGTCTCATTTCCTGTATCGGCGGGAAGATGACGTTCCATACATCTACATTCCTCAGGATCGTTTTTATCACATCGTTTGCACACAAGACAAAAAACTTTTCGAACTCAAACGTTACGATTGAAAATTGTTTCATAAATCAGCATGAACGCGTCAATACATCAAAGCGGATAATAATGAGGCTCAAACTTAAAAAGCGAAGCGAATAGAAGTTTGTTAGCCTAATTATCCCGTATAAGCGGGGATATGAAACCAGTAGCTTACTTTGCGATTCATATTCGTGATTGACATACAAGACCGTTCTTCTTATACTTCACACCATGTTGCGTGTAGGTTGCCACCTTTCAGTTGGTAACTACCGGTAAGATAAAATTGATTTACTATGCACTCTCTTTGCGGGAAGCACTCTCCGGAATTGGCGCTGCCGCTGTTGTTGGTCATCCGGGTAAAATTTTTATTTACTAAGGAGATTCAGTTGGCGGTTATATTCACGTCCGAGCCATGAAAGTCGCATCCATTACAATTAAGAAAGAAACTGAGCTGAATTTTAAAAAGATCATGGACATAGTTCGGCCTGATGATTCATTAGTCTTGCTGATGCAGGGCAGTCCTGATCCCGATGTCATCGCTTCGGCTATGGCGCTACGCGAAATTATCCAGCAGACAAAACGCCTGGCCAAAAGTGTTTTTGTTTCCACAGAGCCATTGGTCAGACAGCAAAATAAAGAATTTGTTTCTTTCATGCGTCTCCATATTCACTTAATTAATCAAATGGATTTGAATTCTTACCGTTTAATAGCTCTCTTGGATGCCCAGCCTTCTTTTCTTGATGATGCGTTAAGATTCATAATGCCGCAAATTGTCTTCGATCATCACCCCCGCAAAGGGAAATGGCAAGCTGATATGGAAGATATACGGCCTGACTACGGCGCTTTATCCAGCATATTAACCGAATATTTGCTTTGTGCCCGCGTGAAAACTCCCCGTAACCTGCACACTGCTCTCCTTTACGGAATCAAATCGGATACGGACAATTTTGATCGTGCCACCATTATCGAGGATATCAGAGCTTATACATACCATACAAAACACGCCAATATGCAGTTGATTCGACGCATCGAACTTAATCAAACGCCGGGCAGTTTTTTGAAGTATTACGATCATGCCTACCATCACATAAACAATTTTCACGGCCGGCGGATTTGTTATCTTGGAAGCGTTGAAAGCGCTGATGTCTGCGTTCAGATCGCCGATTTTTATTTGCATTTGATCGGCACTTACTATGTAGTTGTAGCCGGAATCGTCAGCGATAAGTTCATCATTATTTTTCGAGGTGATGGTTATAGACAGGATTGCGGTGCAATTGCGCAAAGAGCTTTCGGATTAATCGGTAAAGGAGGTGGGCATCGAAGCGCCGCACGAATGGAAATTGCTCTGGAAGCGTTGAAAGAGAAGTTAGGCGGCGATTTATCCCAGCGAAACATTGACCGTTTTCTTTTCCAGAGCTTGAGAAGAGATCAAAAAGCTGATCACGCCGGACATGAATATTTTACTAAAAATACTGGGAAGGAAAACTGATGAAAGACATTGGATTCAAGAAAGATATAACAACAGGCTGTTACCTCGATCCTTTTAATGGTTTTCAGGAAAAGAAGGTTCCTATTGAAGTACGTTATGATGAAATTACCGGCGTGGCGTGCCGCATTTTACCTTATCGCGTCCGTTCAGCCCAAAGGCCTGACTTGGATTTTTATTTGGAAAAATCGCCTAAATCGCTGTGTCCTTTTTGTTCTGATCTTTTTGAGAAGACAACCCCCAATTTCATGCCCAATATTATTCCGGGAGGAAAATTTCGCCGGGGAGAAGCATGCCTGTTTCCTAATGCCTTTCCTTACGATCAAAACAACAATGTGGCAATTTTATCGTCACAACATTTTATCGGACTGGATCAACTGACAGCGGATACGATGCGCGACGGTTTTGCCGTCTGCCGCGATTATTTTCACCGTGCAGCCGAATTGAATCTGGGTTATAGATATTGTTCAATTAACTGGAACTATATGCCGCCGGCCGGTGGCGGGCTGATTCATCCTCATTTGCAGACAATTGCCGGATATAAACCAACTAATTTTATGCAACGCCTTTTAGCCAGCGCTCAAAATTACGCCGCAGCTGCAAATGGAGAAAACTTATGGCGCAATTTGATTGCTTTGGAAAAAAACGCGAAAGAGAGATTCATCGCCAGTACAGGCAACATTAGCTGGTTGACAAGTTTTGCGCCGAAAGGCATGGCCGGAGAAATCGATTTTATTTTTCCGGAAAAAACATCATTTTTTGATTTAACGGAATCTAATTTTAACGAACTTCTGACAGGCCTCTCCAAGGTATTTGGCTATTTGTACGCAAATAATTTTATAAGTTTCAACATGACTTTTTATGCCACAATGATAAGCAATCGTTATTTTTGCGTGCAGGGAAAGATTGTGCCGCGCTTTGTTATTAATCCATTGGGAACAAGCGATTTGAATTATTTTGAAAAGCTGCACAATGAAATTATTTGCCCGACTGTTCCGGAAGAGCTATGCCGTGAACTCCAACCTTATTTCAATACTGGGCTATAAAGAAGTCCTCAGCTCGGAATCAATACTATTGGAATTGGTGATGAATGATTGAAACGCTTTTTATTTGGCGTCGAGATCATCCATGAACGGGACAACCAGCAGCGCTATTTCGTATTCACTTTTTCACTTTACGCCTGCCGGGAATTATTGTATAAGCGCAACCTCAAAAATATATATGAGAGGTTTATAATATCGTATCCCTATCACATCCCTTATTTCGTTTAACTTTCATTTTATTATGTTTGCTGGTTTTGATGCCAAAGGTTTCCTTGGCTGTAAACTTTTATGACGGCGCGCGCACGCAGGGAACTTATTTTCTCACCTATTCTTCTGTTTACACAGCCGACGAAGCGACCGATAAAAACGGCAACACAAGCAACAGAGATTATGGATTCTTCAATGCACAGGAATTGCTCCGTCTCTGTTATTATTCATCTGATTTTGTCGCAACCGCTCTTGTCCCGGTTGGCTATACGGATATTCACTCCATGAATCAGAGCTCATCGGGATTAGGAGACATCAATCTCGGCGCCGGTTATTTCCTGCCGTTTAGACAGATTGATATTCTGCCGATGATATTCGTGGAATTTCCAACTGGAGAATACAACGCTTCAAAAGCGGTCAATATCGGCTCGAATCAGTACGACATCAAGCCCATGGTTTTTATTTACAAATCCTTCGGTGATTTCAGTATTGATGCCGCCGTGAAATATTACTTCCGGTTGAAAAACGAAACTACCAATGTCCTGCCGGGAGATGAGTTATACGTGCAGTGCCTTTTGGGCTACAATCTAACGGACAAACTTAAATTAGGACCTTCGATCAATTGGATGATCAGCAGTAACAAAAGTCAAAATGGGGCGGTGGTGGCAAACAGCTCCAGAGAAACTCTTTCTATTGGTGCCGATGTTTATTATCGTTTTTCATGGCTCAGTGTCACATTTACTTATCTCTACGACGTGCATACCGAAAATTCGACCAAAGGACATTTCTTCCAGCTCAAAACTGTTTACCGCTTTTAGTTGTTTTCAGTCAAAAAATGGCGCTGACTTCTAAGAGTCAAGAAAATTAAGCCAAAGATAAAAAATATGGTTTATTGGCTTCGCCTACAACTAAACAGTTTTATAAAAAAAGAAAATTAAGGATTACGACTAAAAATATCGTAAACGAGCCGAAGACCGATTCTTCCTGCCAAAATGAAATTTATCATTTTGTTCTTTCACTATCCAATATTCGATTTTAAGATTTTTTATCTAAAAGCAGCAAACTTATCGATAGTAAAAAGAAGATGACAGCACCTTGACCAAACCCGGCCGGGCTGATTCTAGCAATTTGACCATATACTATTAGTTTAGCAAAAACTCCGGCTGCCAGGCTTGCCAAGCCCGCAATAATTGAAGCAACAGCCATTATTTTTATCATTATTATCCATGCAAAATTCAAATTACCCCAAACAACAAACCCCATTCTTTTCTTCGAGAACGGGGTTTCAGTAATCATTCCATGTTTCCCTCTTTTAAAGGTTGAATGGTTAAAGTATTTTAATTTCTAATTTACATTATATTTTTATTTATCACAATTTCCATTAGAAATATACTAAAAAGTATAAAATATCATGAGATCACGAGTACAGGAAGTAAGTGTTAGAATTGCTAACTACAACTGCTCAACTTATATGATGATATTACACCAACAATAACAACTTGAAATGTACAAAAAAGGCAGAGCCAATTGACTCCGCCTTTCTAGAATTAAACCTAAAAATTATTTTTACTTTTTAAGACAATCGCTCATGAACTTTTTGCGCTCGTCACCCTTGAGTGCCTTTTCCTTGGCGTCCTTGCTGCAGGCTTTCATCTTGTCCTGCTGCGTCACCGGCTTTGTGGCGGTGACCGGTGCTGATACTGGGGCTGGGGCGCTCACTGTCTTGCCGGATAGACAACTTTTCATGAACGCCTTGCGTTCGTCGCCTTTGAGTGCCTTGGCCGTGGCGTCCTTGTTGCAGGACTTCATCTTGTCTTGCTGCGCCAACTGCGCAGGTGATGGTGCTTTCTTTGCCTCATTTGCGGCTGCAGCCGCAACGCCGATGTTTACGGCAATGAGAGCAAAGACTAGGAACATGCTAACAATAAGTTTTTTCATCAATAGTGCCTCCTTTTTTTTGATATTATTTGGTCAGAACTTCCCTTTTTGTGGTTGAAAGTATAGAAAATGATGTCTTTTATGTCAAGACAATCTTAGACACAAAATTAATGTTTTTAATCGCATTCATTACTGATTGAAGTCTAATATATTCGTCGAGATTGATGTTCTGTGGATAGCAGGAAGAAGTCGATTATTTGTTAAATCTACAAATAAATAGAGTTAAAAAGTTTAAATTATACGCATTAGCGATGAGAACAAATAATTGCCGTTTGCAGGAGAAAGCCAACAAGTATTCATGACCACCACCAAAGAAAGTCTGGGGCTTTTAAAAAAAGATTGATTCTTTGGAATAATGAACTGACGCTTCAATCTTTCGGTGATGCCTCTTTCGAGCGCTTCCAAACTTTGACGCTGTTTCGCCCGGAAGATTTGGCCAGATAAAGGGCCTTGTCGGCGCGCTTAATCAGTAACTCCGGCGTTTCCTGATCGTCGGGAACAACCGTGGCCACACCAAGACTCAATGTGACACAGAGGGCAACCGACGATTTATTGTGCGCGATCGCCATCTTTTCCACGGTTTGTCGAATTTTTTCCGCAATATAAATAGCGCTTTTTTCTCCCGTCACCGGCATGATCACCGCAAATTCTTCCCCGCCGTATCGTGCAACGCAATCCCCGCCGCGCCGCGCCGTCTCCTGCAGCACTCTGGCAACCGACTTCAGACAATCATCACCGCCCTGATGTCCGTAAATGTCATTGAAAAGTTTGAAAAAGTCCACATCGCACATGATCAGCGAAAGGTAATCTTTCGTTCTTTGCAGGCGCGTCCACTCCCGTTGAATGGTTTCGTCAAAACAGCGGCGATTGGCAACTCCGGTAAGGCCATCAATGGCCGAAAGACGTTCCAGCCGATCGTTTGCTTCCTTCAGCGTATTTTCGGCATATTTCCTCTCTGTTATATCCTTGAAGCGCGCAACCATGCCGATGACCGCTCCGTCGAATCCGCGAAAGGGTGTTGCGGCAAACATAAAGGGCACCGTCACACCATCCTTCCGCGTGCGTTCAATATCAAATTCAATGTGAGCCTTGCCTCGTAAGAGTTTCGTCAAAGGACATTCGGTCGTATTGCACCACGAAGAGGGCATCAAATCGTAACATTTTTCCCCCACGGCCTCAGTTTCGCTCAGGTCAAGGAAGTTAAGCAGCGATGCATTGATTCGTTTAACCGAAAAGTTCTCATAAATGAGGATCAAACCGTCAATCGACGTGTTGATAATCTGATTGAGTTCAACATTGGCAATTTCAGCTTCGACCGCCATGGCATTGGCCCGCTCGATGGCGTTTTCCAAATCTGTTTGGATGCGTTCCTGCTCGCGCCTGGCGTTGTCCAGCTTTTTCTGAATCATTGATAAGAATTTCCTTTTTGTTTGAGGGAGTATAAGAAACGTTGTCTTGTATGTCAAGAAACTCTTGAAAACAGAATGCAGGATGAGGATTGGGTTGAGTAAGAATTGAAAGAAAGCCTGTATGTGAAAAACCCTAAATGCTCACTTACAGGAAAAAAGAAATTAAAGAAATACGGGTGGTTGGTTCCCGATAAGCACCGGGAACCCGACTATATAGGGATTAATAGCCGTTTGTTCTATCAACAAGCTATCAGAGAAATAATTTTTTACCGGCATTCCGTGCAAATAGTCAGTTCGCTTAAGGGAACCCCGGTTTTTTTGCTGATGAATTTCAATTGATCTGCAGGTGCGAAATATTTGCCGCATTTAGCGCAGGTCTGCATCTTGAAGGTGCGTCCCCAGATTTTGCGTTTATCTCCGGTCGAGGTCATTTCAATATGGCCGGTAGGGCACACATAGACGCACGCGCCGCAACCGATGCAGGCGTCCGATTTTTCATTATAAGGCGTGCCGACGGTTTTATGAGAACCGCGGGCAAAAAGGCCGATGGCGCTCACGCCGACAATTTCTTCGCAAACGCGTACGCAGGAGCGGCATAAAATACATTTGCCTTTATCCGTATCGGCGACAAACCGCGACTGCGGCTCCACGCAAAGTTCTTTCGCCAACTTCTGCAAAACTTCGGATTCGGGACAACGCGCCAGCAGTAATTCCATAACCAGGCTGCGGACATTCTGCACCCGCTCGCTTTTCGTATTCACAATCAGGCCTTCTTCCACGGTGTAAAGACAGGATGTTACTATCCTGGTTCTACTTCCTTTTTTAATTTCCACAACGCATAGCCTGCAGGCGCCAGAACGTGATACTGATTCATGCGCGCACAGTGTAGGGATATTAATTCCAGCGGCACGAGCTGCCTCCAGCACCGCCGCATCTTTTTTCGCCGTTACATTCTTGCCGTCAATAATCAAATTTACCATGATTTATCCTACCTCTACTTCACGTTGATTGCGTCAAATTTGCAGCTTTCGATACACGCGCCGCAACGGGTGCATTTGTCATTGTCAATTGTATGGGCTTTCTTCTTTTCGCCACTGGTCGCCTGCGTAGGGCATACCTTGATACACACGCCGCAACCGGTGCATTTTTCCGGATCAATGCTGTAGGTAATGAGTGCCTTGCAGACACCCGCCGGACAGTGGTGATCCTTGATGTGCGCGTCATACTCATCACGGAAATATCTAAGCGTGCTGAGCACCGGATTAGGAGCACTGCCGCCCAGCGCACATAGCGAACCGTCCGCAACGCCAGTAGCTATTTTTTCCAAAAGGTCGATATCGCCTTCTGTTCCTTTGCCTGCGCAGATGTCTTCGAGAATTTCTCTCATGCGGCGGACGCCTTCACGGCAGGGAACGCACTTGCCGCAGGATTCTTCCTGCAAAAAGGCCAGAAAATACTTGGCCACGTCAACCATACAGGAGCGATCATCCATGACGATCATGCCGCCGGAACCCATCATGGAACCGACTTCATAGAGTTTGTCAAAATCCACAGGCAAATCAAGCAGGCTCTCGGGAATACAGCCGCCAGAAGGTCCGCCGGTTTGTACGGCCTTGAACTTACGGCCTTTGGGAATTCCTCCGCCGATGTCGTAGATTATTTCGCGCAGTTTCATTCCCATGGGAACTTCCACCAGGCCTGTGTTGTTTATCTTGCCCACAAGAGAGAATATCTTGGTGCCCTTGCTCTTTTCCGTGCCGATGGAAGCATACCAATCGGCGCCTTTGTTGATAATCAAGGGAACGTTAGCCCAGGTCTCCACATTGTTGAGCACAGTAGGTTTGTCCCACAGACCCTTTTCCACTGCGTGGACGTATTTCGCCCGTGGTTCACCGGCGCGTCCTTCAATGGAGGCGAAAAGAGCCGATGATTCGCCGCAGACAAAAGCTCCGCCGCCTTTGTTGATTGAAATATCGAAACTGAATTTGCTGCCCAGAATATTTTTACCCAGAAATCCTGCATCTCTGGCGCTATCGATGGCCATCGTCAAATGAACGACCGCCAGAGGATATTCGTTGCGTACATAAATATATCCATGTGAAGCGCCTATCGCGTAAGCGCCGATGATCATACCTTCGACGACACTATGAGGATTGCCTTCCATCAGAGAGCGATCCATATAGGCCCCAGGGTCGCCTTCGTCGCCGTTGGCAATGATGTATTTTGGCGAGCCGTGCGCCTTGCGGCAGCCTTCCCATTTCGTGCCAGCCATAAATCCGCCGCCGCCGCGTCCCCGAAGAGCGGCCTTTTTGACTTCATCAATAATCCCTTCGGGACTCATCTCGCTCAAGGCCTTAGCCAAAGCAGTGTAGCCGCCGATGGCCATATACGACTCAATCTGCGTGGGATCGATAATTCCGTTGGAGCCAAAAACCAGACGCTTCTGTTTTTTATAGAAGGGCACATCCTCTTCTTTCATTACCGTCTCGGATGTTACCGGATCGCGGTAGAGAAGCTTTTCAATGACTTCGCCCTGCATTACGGTTTTGGTCACTATATCGGCGACATCCCTTTCGCCGACACGCTGATAAAAAATCTTCTGCGGATGGACAACAACCAACGGACCTTTTTCACAGAAACCGAAACACCCCGTTGCACGGACTTCCACATTGAGATTTTGTTTGGAGATTTCCGCCTCCAGAGAATCCTTGACTTTTATACAGCCGTAACCGCGACAGCCGGTGCCCGCGCAGATTGTTACCATTTGTTTGTTCGGATCATAATTCTTTTTCAGGTCTTCCTGAATCTGGCGCAAGGCTAAAGCGTTGGTAATTTTTTTCATGATTGCGCCCCCCCCTCTTTGAACTTGCCGATAATTTTATCCACTTTGTTCATTGTCATCTGACCGTGATATTCAGTGTCAATGACCACCACTGGACCAAGCGCGCAAGCGCCCACGCAGTTGACGGTTTCCAGAGAAAATTTATTGTCGGAGGTCGTCTCTCCCGGTTTAATGCAGAGCGTGCGCTCCATTTTGTCCTGAATGGACGCCGCGCCGCGCACATGACAGGCTGTCCCCATGCATATTTTAACGATATGCTCGCCGCGCGGTTTCAGACTGAAGGCGTTGTAAAAAGTGGCGACTTCGTAAACGCGGCTGAATGGAATGCCCAGAGATTTTCCCGCGGCCTTCAGCGCATCTTTGGGAAGATAATTAAATGCTCCCTGAATATCCTGCAACACGGCAATAAGCGCGCTTTTATCGCGGCCGTGTTTTTTAACGATTGTCTTTGTTGTTGCTGCAATGCTCGCTTTCGTCATGCTTTTTTCACCTCGGTATTCTTTTAAGCTCCTCTTTTACCCCGTTAGAAATAATGCTCCGCTTAAATTTTTTACGGGGTTTACTTATTGCCTATTTGAGAAATTTCGCTTTTTCCGTCAGTTTCTGGAATTCAGTGGTAACTTTTTCCTGAATCTTGTCAATTTCTTCTGCGGTTAGGTGGCGGAAACGTCCCTGTCCCTTGAAGTAATCCTTTATCGGTTTTAGTTTTTTCGGCATATCCGGTGAAAGACGATAATGGCCGTCTTCTACTTCATATAGAGGGAACACCCCCGTTTCCACAGCGAGGCGACCCATGGACACAGCCATATGCGAGGGACAACGCCAACCGGTCGGACACACGGAGAAACAATGGATGTAGGAAGGTCCTTTTATGCTCTTGGCTTTTTCGATCTTGCGGATGAAATCCAACGGATAACTGGGGCATGCTGTAGCGACGTAAGGAATATTATGCGCGACCATAATTTCCGGCATATTCTTTTTCCATGTTTTTTGTCCGGAACTGACTTTGCCCGCCGGAGCGGTAGTAGTGGAAGCGCCCATCGGCGTGCCGCTGGAGCGCTGGATGCCTGTGTTCATATAGGCTTCGTTATCAAAACAAACGTAAATCATGTCGTGACCACGTTCCATCGCGCCGGAAAGAGCCTGGAATCCAATATCCATGGTGCCGCCGTCTCCACCCATGCCGACGACCTTCACATAGCGTTCGTCAATCTTGCCTTTCTTGCGCAAAGCCTTGAGACCGGCTTCCACTCCGGACGCCACTGCCGCCGCGTTTTCAAAGGCGACGTGAATCCAGGGCACTTCCCAGGCGGTAGTTGGAAACATGCTCGATACAATTTCCATACAACCGGTCGCGGAGGCGATAACAGTATTGTCACCCAGAGCCTTGCTCATCAGCCGCACGGCCAGCACCTCGGCACAGCCGGAGCAGGCGCGGTGGCCGGAAGATAACAATTCTTTTTTATTAATCAGCCGTGGAGCAAATAAATCAAAATTTTCTACAGTATTCATTATTCTCTCACTCCCCAAAATTCATAGGTGTCTGCTTCCTTGCTAGTCGTATCCGCTATAACTCTTTCGAACATGCCGGTAAAATCGTTCACTGGAACATCGCGCCCGCCCAGTCCGTAGATATAATTGTAAATCAAAGGACGCTTGGCTTCGGCATAAAGGGCTGACTTGATTTCTGAAAACACAGGACCGCCGGGACCGCCAAACGATGCTGCGCGGTCGGTCACGATCAGTTTTTTCGCGTTTTTCACTGCGGCTTTGATTTCCGCAAACGGGAACGGACGCCATAATCTTAATTTTAGCAGACCGGCCTTGACGCCTTTGGCGCGGAGTTCGTCAATCGCCATCTGCGCGGTTTCACCCATCGAGCCCATTGTCAGCATCAGGACTTCCGCGTCATCAGCCTTATAAGTTTCCACCGGTTTGTAAGCGCGGCCAAACAATTTTGCCCACTCGTCCCAGACTTCCAGAATGACCTTTTTGGAATTCTTGACGGCTTCGTCCTTGGCTTTCATTATTTCTGCAAAATAATCAGACATGGCAAAAGCGCCCATCGTAACCGGCTTCGCGGGATGAAGCGTTGCGTGCGGCACAAACGGCGGCAGGAAATTATTTACTTCTTCCTGCGATGGCATCTCAAAAGGTTCCACCATGTGCGTTAACTGAAAACCATCAATATTAATATTTACGGGCAACATTACATCTTTATGCTCGGCGATTTTGAAAGCAATGATCGACATATCAATAGATTCCTGTGCGTTTTCCACGAAAATTGAAATCCAACCGGAATCGCGCTGAGGCATAATATCGGAATGATCATTTAAAATATTCAGAGGACCGGAAACCGCCCGATTGGCTATGGCCATGGTTATCGGCAGACGCATCGCCGATGCAATCGGCAGCAATTCGTGCATATACATCAATCCCTGAGAGCTTGTTGCGGTGTAGGAGCGTGCGCCGGCACTGGACGCGCCGATTACCGCGCTCATTGCCGAATGTTCGGATTCCACGGTCACGAATTCCGCGTCAATCTTGCCGTCGGCGACCAAATCGGAGAGATGTTCCGCGATGTGCGACTGAGGTGTAATGGGATAAACGGCCGCCATGTCTATGTTGCATAATCCCACGGCTTCCGCTACGGCAACTGCCACTTCCATACCTATGCGCTTGCCCATGTTATCCCTCCTCCACCATCGATATCGCGCGGGGCCAGCACTCGTGTGCACAAATGCCGCAGCCCTTGCAATAATCCATATTCGCCTGGAAAAAACCGTCCTCGGCTTGCTGTACGCAACCTTCCGGACAGTACACATAACAGATGCCGCATTTGATGCATTTTGAATTATTCCAGACAGGTCGTTGCGATCGCCAACTTCCCGTATGATATTCACTGGCGCTGCCCGGCTCGGAAACAACACAGCCTATGGGAAGCTCTCTCCATGTTTTTAATGCCATAATGGATATACCCCTTAATTACTTATTTTAATTTCGTCGTAAGCCCGTTTCATCGCATTGAGATTCTTCTGGGCGATTCTGCCGAAACGATGTTCCACCGATTCTTTCATGGCGTCAAGTTCCATGACTCCTGTTACTTTTAACAACGCGCCGATCATTGTAGTGTTGGCAATGGGCACGCCCATTTCCTTGCGCGCGATGCCCGTTCCGTCCACAGTAGCCACCGTGCCGCTAAAATTCAGCTCTTTACGAATTTCATCCGGGGATTTGGCTGTGTTGACAATTAATTTGCCGCCCGGCTTTAAACCGTCGAGCACATTGACCAGGCCGATCAGACTGGAATCGAGCACCAGCACCACATCGGGGTCATATATACCCGAACGGACGTTGATTTTTTTATCGTCAATACGTGTAAACGCGGCAACAGGCGCTCCTCTTCTTTCCGGACCGAAACTGGGAAATCCCTGAGCGTATTTTCCGGCGGCGATTGCCGATACAGCCAGCAATTCCACCGACGTCACAGCTCCCTGACCACCACGTCCATGCCATCTAACTTCTATCATTTATTTTCATCTCCTTATAGCGTTACAAAAAATGACTGTCATTCATAATATAGAAGTATTTTTGAGTCAATATTTTTTCATATTTTTTTAAAATGATGGTTATATTGATGTGACACGCCACTTAGTTTGTTCGGAAAGATATAGGTCATTTCCCTGAGAATCGTTGATGACAACAAGAGGCAAATCAACAATTGTTAACATTCTAATTGCTTCCGGTCCCAGATCTTCGTAAGCGACCAGTTCCATCTTTTTCACGCACTGGGACATAAGGGCGGCGATGCCACCGATCGCGCCGAAGTAAACTGCTTTGTGTTGTTTTATGGCTTCAATAACTTCGGGCGAACGATTGCCCTTACCGATCATTCCCTTAAGGCCGTTTTCGATTAATTTCGGAGTGAAGAAATCCATCCGGTAACTGGTTGTGGGGCCTATTGAGCCAACAACCTTTTTTGGCGGAGTCGGTGTCGGAGCAGCGTAAAACAAAACTACTTCAGATAAATTAACAGGAAGTTTCTCTCCTTTGAGAAGCGATTCATACAAACGCCTGTGGGCAACGTCGCGGGCTGTATAAACTTCGCCGCTCAATAAAACCATGTCACCGGCATGAAGCGACGTGATAACTTCTTCAGTCAAAGGCGTCTTAATTTTTCGTGATGTTGCCATTTTTAATTTTCCTTAATTCCGCTTACGCCTGCGGTTGATATGTCAATTTTTTAATTAGTATGTTTCGCCTTTCAACTCTGCAATATAAAGCTCTGCGCTGTATACGGCATTGGCCCCGTCACCGGCGGCCGTTACTACCTGCCGGAATTGTTTTGCCCGGCAGTCTCCGGCGGCAAAGATACCGGCAGCTGAAGTGCGCATATTATCGTCCGTTATAATGTAACCGCCTGAGTCTAATTTTAAGACATCACGGAAAATGCCGGTGTGGGGAAGACGGCCGACAAAAATGAAAACACCTTCCGCGTCAATTTCTTTAATTTCTCCTGATTGTACATCGGCGACCTTAACCCCAGTGACAAAATCCCGGCCGGTAACTTCTGTCAGTGTCGCACCCCAGACAAATTCGATTTTCTTTTCTGCAAATGCTCTTTTCTGCAGGATTTTAGCCGCACGCAACCGATTGCGGCGATGGATTACAATAATTTTATTGGCGAACTTAGTCAAAAAAAGCGCTTCCTGAATCGCTGTATCGCCGCCGCCCACAACAACGACATCTTTATTTCTATAAAATGGCCCGTCACAGGTGGCGCAGTAGGAAATTCCCCTTCCGGCGAATTCCTGCTCCCCGGGGACTTCCAGATTGCGCCATCTTGCTCCGGTTGCCGCGATTACGCTTAAAGTCTTGAAGGACTTATCTTCTATGGTAACGTCCCAGATACCAGGCGCGGCGGCATTTTTTTTGATTCCAGAAACATCTTTGGTTATTATTTCCAGACCGAATTTAAGCGCCTGTGTTTTAAAGAGCTGCATCAGATCAAAGCCATTAATGCCGTCAGGAATTCCCGGATAATTTTCGATCAGATCGGTAACGGTTATTTGACTTACCGTAGCCGCGCCTTCGATGAGCAATGTTTTGAGTCCGGCCCGGGCGGCATAAATGCCCGCGGTATAACCTGCCGGTCCGCCGCCGATAATAATTGTATCATAATCATATTCCGGCAATTTTGCTTTGCTCACGAAAAGTATCCCCTTCTTTGACTTTTTGTTTTTTACTTTAATCAGGATCAGAGGATTTTGTAAAGTCTAAAATAAAGCCTTGGAGAGGGCTGTTGAAAAACGCTCACCTGCTGTGTTGCGCTGCAAACCGCACCGCTCAACGTATATCTATATACGCCTCGCGGTTCGGTTTTTTGCGCGCCTTGCATTTGAACATTTTTGAACAGCCCCTAAATATGATGTTTTTCAATGACTCCCTTGGATAAATGTTTATTATTCGACTCAATTGTGATAATGGTTTATCGTACCGGTAAAAGGAAAATTTATGGATAAACTCAAAGGCGCACAAAGAAAACATTTACGCTCGCAGGCGCATCATTTAAAACCCCTGGTGATGATCGGCGCGAAAGGCGTGACGGATCAGCTTATCGGCTCGGTTGATCTCGCTCTGAAAGATCACGAACTTATCAAGGTAAAATTCGGCGAGTTTAAAGAAGATAAAACAGAAATATCCGGCCAAATTGCGCAAGCAACAAACAGTGAAGTGGTTGGCATTATTGGCAACATTGCGATTCTTTACCGCCATCATCCCGAACCGGAAAAAAGAAAAATCAAGATCCCGTAAATTATTTTGCGCCTGTTGCTAAAATGGAATGGGCGATGCTGATCAGATAATCCGCTGCATTTTCGAATATTATTAAGTTTTGCTTTGCCTTGATCAGGATATCCAAATTCTCTTAGCGCAACTTTTGTTTAGCAGCCTGTTTTTTGTACTGCTTTGCGCCAAAAATCAAATCCTGCTTTTTAATAAACACCTCCGTATCCGGCGGCACAGAATGCGTTAGCCAGACGTTACCGCCAATAACGGACCGGGCTCCGACAACGGTATCTCCGCCCAGAATAGTGGCATTAGCGTAAATAATTACATCATCTTCAATCGATGGATGGCGCTTCTTGGATCTTAATTTCTTGACTTCGGCCTTGGATAAGGAAATCGCGCCCAGAGTGACTCCCTGATAAATGCGTACACGATTGCCAATCACACACGTTTCGCCGATGACCACACCCGTGCCATGATCAATAAAGAAGCTCTCGCCGATCTGCGCGCCCGGATGAATGTCAATGCCGGTGCGGCTGTGAGCATATTCAGTCATAATTCTGGGTATAAGTGGAATATTCAGATGATGAAGTTCATGCGCGATCCGATAAATCGTGATAGCCCGGATTCCAGGATAGCTGAAGATAATTTCATCATAACCTTTAGCGGCCGGATCGCCTTCTAATGCGACGCGGATATCCTTAGCCAGTATCGTTCGCAATTCGGGCAGCTTACGAAGAAACTCCACGGTCAATTGATGCCCCAATGGTTCGCAATGAACGCAGGGCTGGTTATGGCGGATGCAGTCATGCCTGATGGACAGGATAATCTGTTCGGAAAGGATTTCATAAAGAGCTGCTATCTGCTCGCCAAGATAATATTCCAGATTAACTGAATCCAGGCGGGTGCGGATAAAATATCCCGGATATAAAATTAAGGACAGGCGATGCAGAACATCGATAATCTCTTCCCGATGCGGAATCGGTTCGGCGCTGACGTGATCAAAGCATCCGCCGCTGCTGCACGACGCTACAAGTTCATCAACAACAGCCGGCACATTATCACGGTAACTTTTCGCCGATTTGATTTCATTTTTACATTTATCGCCGTTCTTTAAACGTTTCATCATTACAAACTCCTATTGATTTGTACAGCTCTGACCCGCTTGATTCCAGAAGGGAGACATGCCCCGCAGCCGTTCGATGATGGCCGGCATTTTATCAATGACATAATCCACTTCTTCTTCCGTATTATAAATACTCAGGCTGAAACGGATGGAGCCGTGCGCCATCGTAAACGGCACACCCATCGCGCGCAAAACATGTGAAGGTTGCAGAGATCCGGAAGTGCAGGCGGAACCGGATGAAGCGCAAATGCCCAACTCATTCATCAGAAGCAGGATGGCTTCGCCTTCTACAAATTCAAAACTGATATTGGTTGTGTTGGGCAAGCGATTAGCAGTATCGCCATTGACTCTGCTTTGAGGAATTCTTTCCAGAAGTTCTTTTTCCAACTTATCCCGCAGACGCTTCACTTCATTATTTTCTTTTTGCATATTTTTATCCGCAAGCTCGCAAGCTTTACCCAAACCTATTATGCTTGGAGTATTTTCGGTGCCGCCCCGGCGCCCTTTTTCCTGATGCCCTCCAATAAGAAAAGGCGAAAACCTGGTACCGCGACGCACGTAGAGAATACCAATACCTTTGGGCGCGTGGAGCTTGTGCCCGGATATGGAAAGCATATCAATGACATTGTTTTTCATGTTGATTGGAATTTTACCGGCGCTTTGAACAGCATCAGTATGAAATAAAATTCCTTTTTCATGCGCTAACCGGGCCACTTCTTCCACCGGAAAAATCACCCCGGTTTCATTATTTCCCCACATCAGACTAACCACAGCTGTATCGGTAGTCAGGTTTTTTTCCAGATTTTCCAGATCCAGCAATCCATTTTTATCTACAGGCAGTTCGGTTATCCGATAACCCTGCGTCGCCAATTGCGCGCACAATGCATGAATTGCAGGATGTTCCACGCGGCTGGTTACGATATGCTTTTTATCCGGATGAATCGCCAGCGCCGACCGGATGGCGGCATTATCACTTTCCGTACCGCAACTGGTAAAAATTATTTCTTCCGGCATTGCGCCCAGCAGCGCCGCCACCTGCTCACGCGCAGTGCGAATTTTCTGTCCAACCTGACCGCCAAAACTATGCATACTGGAAGGATTGCCGTATAGATCACGAAAATAAGGCAGCATTGCCTCCAATACATCTTCCGCAACTTGAGTTGTTGCATTATTATCAAGATAAATTGTACTCATTTAGTTACCTCCTCAACCACTATATCCGGTGAGACAAGTTCTTTAAGACGATGCTCCACAAAGTGTTTCAGGGTGATATCCGAAGCTTTGCAGGTAGAACAGGCGCCGCGCGTGGCAACCATGACACGGTTGCCGATAATGTCAATAATTTCTATATCACCGCCGTCATGTTTGAGCGATGGCCTTATTTCCCGTTCGATCGTTTCTTCAATCAATCTAATCTTCTGAATATTGGTTAGTCTTGGTTTTGTATCTATTTTGGGTTCTGCCTTTACTTGATCAATAATCTGTTGAATAGCATCCTGACAACCACCGCAACCGCCGCCAGCCTTGGTATAATTGGTCACATCTTCCACGGTGGAGAGATTGTTTTCGCGGATGGCCCGTTCAATTTCTTTGTCGGTTACGCCGAAACATTCACAAATGATTTTTGCCCCTGCCTCCAGTGACGGAGCACCTCGATAATTTTCCACCGCCTTTTCCAGCGCCTGCTTGCCCATCACAGAACAGTGCATTTTTTCATCCGGTAGACCGCCTAAATATTGCGCGATATCCTGATTGCTGACTTTGAGTGCTTCGTCAACCGTCATACCCTTAATCATTTCAGTGAGAGCCGATGACGAGGCAATGGCGCTGGCACAGCCAAATGTTTTGAATTTGGCATCCCTTATTCTTTTATTCTCATCCAGTTTAAATGTAAGTTTCAGCGCATCACCGCAGGCGAGCGACCCGACTTCCGCTACACCATCCGGATTTTCGATTTCGCCGACATTGCGTGGATTGAGAAAGTGCTCTTTAACTTTGTCTGTATATTCCCACATAGAACACTCCTTAAATCTGATTTTAATCAGTCTGTTTGTTATGACCGCATCATTATAACCTATAAACTAATTCTAATTAAGCAAATTTATTTAGCTTAAACATTTACCTCTTCGCACGATTTCGGGTTATTTGTTAAAACAAAGATGGCATTCATGGCCAGTAGATTAGGCCATATATGCACAATTTCTTTTTCTCCTAGATAATGGACTTCCACAATCCTGATATTTTTTTCCTCACAAAAGTTTTTAAAATCCGTGATGCTTAAAAAGCGCACGTTAGGTGTATCAAACCAGAGATAGGGCAATGATCCCGTAATGGGTGACCTTCCCCGGAAAAACAGCATGAGCCGCGATTTGATATAGGCAAAGTTGGGAAACCCGACAATGACTTTATTGCCGATACGCATGGCCTCCTGGATGACAAAATCTACTTTTTTTACTTCCTGCATGCTCTGGTTAAGAATTACATAATCGAAGGAATGATCCGGATATTCCCGCAGGCTGTTCTCAATATCATCTTGAAAAACACTTAAGCCTTTCTTTACACACTCCTGAATGGCCTTATCGTCTAACTCAATTCCCTGTGCCCGGACGTGTTTATCCCGTACGAGGGGATATAAAAGATCTCCTTCGCCGCATCCCAGGTCCAGAACACGCGAATCGGGCTCGATAATCGAATAAATGATGCGATAATCCAGATGAATATCTTTAAATACCATAACTGTTCACCACCAGATACCCGTTAAATGTCTTGTCCAGAAAATGTTTTATCAGTGTTGTCTGCTCCGCCACCTCCACCAGAAAGGCATCATGACCGTAAGTGGACGTCAGCTCGCAATATGTAGCATCAACGCGCCTCCTTTTCAATACCCGGACTATTTCCTGCGACTGGTGGGAAGGATAGAGCCAGTCCGACTTAAAGGAAATGATCAGAAAGCGCGTGGTGATGGCCTTTCCGGGCGGAATCATTTTTCCTCCCGACAGATCGAAGTAATCTATCGCTTTTGTAATATAGAGATAAGAATTGGCATCGAAGCGCTTCACAAAATTAGCTCCACGATAGCGCAGATAACCCTCCACTTCAAAATCGGCGTCAAATCCGAAGCTGAACTTGTCGTTCTTTAATCGCCGGGAAAATTTCTCTTCCATGGATTGGTCGCTCATGAAGGTGATGTGGCCGATCATACGGGCAACCGACAGTCCCTTCTCGGGCTGGCCATACTCGTAGTAATTCCCCTCACGCCAGGCAGGATCAGCCATGATGGACTGTCGGACCACTTCGTTGAAAGCAATCTGCTGGGGAGAATGCTTAAGCGCCGTGGCAATAGGAATGGCTGACCTCACTCGCTCCGGATAGGAGGCAACCCATTGAAGGACCTGCATACCACCCATGGAAGCGCCGGCAACGCACAATAGTTTATCGATACCTAAAAAATCGATGAGATGCCGCTGGGCATGAACCATATCAGCCACGGTGATAAAGGGGAAATCCAGCGCGTAAGGTTTGCCTGTCGCCGGATTCATAGAAGACGGACCAGTAGAACCTTTGCAGCCGCCGATTACGTTGGAGCAAATGATGAAGTACCGGTTTGTATCAAAAGCCTTGCCCGGCCCGATCATATTATCCCACCATCCTGTATCATCTTGTCCACTGTGAATGCCTGCCGCGTGAGCATCGCCGGAAAGGGCATGCAATGCAAGGATCGCATTAGATTTATCCTTGTTTAATTTTCCGTATGTTTCATAAGCAAGAGTGATCGGTCCCAGCGTATCTCCGCTTTCCAGTTTATGTCCCCTGCCCATTTCGGCAAAAGTGTAGTATCGCGTTTCTACAACGCCGACTGAATCGGTCTTTCTTTTTTCATTTTTTGTTTTATTCATATTTACCGAATTATTGAGCTATTATAACAAAGCCCCTTTCCCCTCTCATACCATTTCTAAATCAAAGATGATGTCGCGGCGGCTAGGCGGAGGCGACGAAGCGTATTATAACTATACATACGTTGAGGAAGCCAACAAAGATAGCGCTTTGATTTAGAAATGGTTTTTATTTCTGAAACAGCCATGTTGAAAGATACCTCTCTCCACTATCCGGTAGAATGGCCACTATTATTTTACCTTCGGCCTCCTTACGCTTTGCCACTTCCAGAGCGGCCCAGATAGCGGCGCCGCTTGATATTCCTCCAAGGATGCCTTCTTCCTTGGCGATTCTTCTAGCCATCTCTCCCGCATTTTCATGGGCGACCTGGATAATTTCATCAATTACATCCCTGTTCAACACATCCGGGACAAATCCGGCGCCAATCCCCTGAATCTTGTGAGGGCCGGGTTTTCCGCCGGATAGAACCGGAGAATCCTCTGGTTCCACAGCAATCATTTTTACAGACGGTTTCTTCTTTTTTAATACCTCACCGATACCGGTAATCGTGCCGCCTGTACCAACTCCGGCAATAACATAATCAACTTTGCCGTCTGTATCATTCCAAATCTCCTCCGCTGTAGTCCGGCGGTGTATTTCGGGATTAGCAGGATTTTTAAATTGCTGGGGAATGAAACTGTTTTTATTACTCACTGCCAGTTCTTCCGCCTTTTCAATAGCCCCTTTCATACCTTTGGCCCCTTCCGTCAGAACCAGTTGGGCTCCCAGAATGCTTAAAAGATGCCGCCGTTCCATACTCATCGTATCGGGCATGGTGAGAATAAGGCGATATCCTTTCGCCGCGCAGACAAAGGCAAGGGCAATCCCTGTATTCCCGCTTGTCGGTTCGATAATCACAGTGTCCTTACTGATAAGCCCCGCTGCCTCTGCCGCCTCAATCATGGCGACGCCGATTCTGTCCTTCACACTGGAAAGAGGATTGAAGGATTCGATTTTTACAAGAATTTCCGCGTTCAATCCCTTCTGTATTCTGTTGAGACGCACCAGAGGTGTTTTTCCCACAGTCTTGGTAATATCTGCAAATATATTGGCCATAACTTCCTCCTCCCTGCCGTTATACTTTTGTCAATGCCTGTTCGATATCGGCAATGATGTCGTCAATATGTTCGATTCCTATGGACAACCGTATAAAATCCGGTGTCACACCTGTCGCAATCTGTTCCTCCGCGGAGAGCTGCTGGTGTGTTGTCGTTGCCGGATGAATTGCCAGGGTTTTTGCATCGCCCACATTCGCCAGGTGAGAAATAAGTTTCAGAGATTCGATGAACTTCTTTCCCGCTTCCGCACCGCCCTTGATTCCGAATCCGAGAATCGCTCCCGCGCCTTTAGGTAGATATTTTTTTACCCGCTGTTGTTCAGGACTGGACTTAAGCCCCGGATAGTTGACCCAACTCACTTTCTGATGTTTCTCCAGATATCCCGCCACTGCCAGAGCGTTCTCAGAATGACGGGGCATTCTCAAATGAATTGTTTCCAGTCCCTGCAGAAAAAGGAAAGAGTTAAACGGCGAAAGTGCCGGTCCCAGATCACGCAGGAGAGATACGCGAGCCTTGGTTATGTAAGCGATATTACCCATGGGCTTCAGAGCTTCCACAAAATTGAGCCCGTGATAGCTCGGATCAGGATCGGCAATCAGTGGAAACTTGCCGTTTGTCCAATCAAATTTCCCCGAGTCAACAATCACGCCGCCCAGCGATGTTCCATGACCACCGATAAATTTGGTAGCCGAGTACACAACAATATCCACACCGAAATCAATGGGGCGAAGCAGATAGGGCGAAACCGTATTATCTAAAACAAAGGGAATACCGTTTTTATGCGTAACACCGGTAATACCTTCGATGTCGGCCACATCAAGTTTTGGATTTCCGATAGACTCCGCGTAAATCGCCTTCGTCTTCGGAGTAATCGCTCTCTGAAAAGCATCGAGATCATTCGAGTTGACAAAGTTGACTGTGATCCCGAGTCGAGGAAAAGTGTAATGAAACAAATTATAGGTTCCGCCGTAGAGGTTGTCCGCCGAAACGATCTCATCTCCGGCGCGAGCGATATTGAGAAGCGCCAGAGTGATGGCCGACTGGCCGCTGGCAACTGCCAGTGCCCCGACACCGCCATCAAGAAGGGCAATTCTTTTCTCAAAGACGTCCGTAGTCGGATTCATCAGTCGCGTATAAATATTGCCGAATTCTTTCAGACCGAAAAGATTGGCCGCATGTTCGGTGTCTTTGAACTGGTAGGAGGTTGTCTGATAAATGGGAACCGCGCGCGATCCCGTTGTAGGATCCGCATCCTGGCCGCCATGCAGGGCCAGTGTTTCTATATTTAATTTTGCATCGATTTTACTCATTGTATGTCATCCTTTCATATTAGTCTTATGTTTTGGTTGTTTTCTATCCGGTTCTTCTTTCCTGTGTGTTGAAGATACACATTATGTGTCCCCGGGCGAGACCTGCCACAGTCAGAGTAATATTCAGCAAAACCGATCTTTTTCCTTTCGGTGAAGAGAAAAAAGTATTCTCGTATCTAATTTCCATGTAAAACCTCTTCTATTGTTCCACCGCCCAGAACGCGGTCATTTTCATAAAAAACCACGGACTGGCCGGGTGTGATTGCTTCCTGTTCTTCGGCAAATATTACTTTCAGTCTGCCGTTTGCGGCTGTTACATCGCAGAGCGACTCTTTTTTCCGGTATCTGATTTTCGCATACACTTGCCGGGGCCAGGATTTAACAAGCATGTTTATATCGCAGGCTATAAGCCCCTTTGCCATTAAATCCTTCTTTTCACCGACAACAATACGGTTTTCATCGGGATCGATGGATACAACATACAACGGTGTTGCATGACTGATACCCAGGCCTCCCCGCTGGCCGATAGTATGAAATATAATTCCCCGATGCTTGCCCAGAATCTTTCCCTGCATATCCACAATCGGGCCCGGATTTAATTTCTGCACCCGCTCCAAGAGAAATTCCTGATAATTTTTTTGTGTTACAAAACATATATCCTGGCTCTCCTGTTTTTCCGCAACAGGCAGGGAAGTTTTTTTCGCTATTGCCCTGACCTCATCCTTGGTCATAGGAGCGAGGGGAAACAGTACATTCCCCAATCCCTCGTAAGGCATGGGGTAGAGAAAATATGTCTGATCTTTCTTCCTGTCCTTCGCCCTCTTCAGGCAATAACCCTCTTCGTTTCTTTCGATAGCCGCGTAATGACCCGTCGCCAGGAAATCAAAGCCGAGCACCTTCGCTTTTTCCAGAAGACTTCCAAATTTCAGGTAGCGATTACATTCGACGCAGGGATTGGGTGTCCGGCCTTTTTTGTATTCGCTGATAAATTTGGCAATGACCTTATCTTCAAGCTCACCTGCGTAATCAAAAACATAGTGAGGAATTTTAAGCCGGTCACATACCCTTTTTGCATCATCGATTGCAGTAGCGCCGCAACATCTCGCGCTGTCTTCTTCCGCCGCAATACCCAGGCACATGGTTACGCCGGAAACATTATATCCTTCATCTGCAAGCAACATGGCTGCAACAGATGAATCGACGCCGCCGCTCATGGCCACCATAACTTTTTTACCCATATGTTTCCTTTAAAACGGGGATCTATTTTTTACCGTCATTTCTCGCAGTGCCCTATCTCGTTACGTCGCCTTGCCGGATGCTGTCCTTTCTGACCGCATCTTATATCCCTAACATTTTTCGGATTCCGAAAATGTTCTATCATTTTATCACTATATTCCATTTATTTAATCTCTTATTTTTTCTCAGAAGCGGGTGAGCTTTGCGAGCTTTTTATACCATTTTGCTTTCAAAGGATAACGCGGCGGCAAGGAGGAGGCTCCGCAGGCGTATTATTAATACGTTGAGGAAGCCGACGACGCTGCCAACAAAGTTAGCCAAAGAAAGCGCATTGGTATTAGATATTAAGCATCATTGCATTGCCTACTTTCTCCTGATTCATTTTGACCAGCATATCCAGGGTGATCGAATTTAATGTTTCGGAAATTTTTCCGCCGATAATCGCCCAAATGTCATGACTCGCGCAGATTGGCACTCTTGGACAGGTGGAAGGATTCTTGACACAGTCAACAAGAGAACAATCTCCTTCCAAAACATCCACAATCTCCTTCATTGTTATTTGTGAAGGATCTTTGGCCAGGCTATATCCTCCATGCGCCCCCCGTATGGAGTTAACCAGACCAACTCTCCGCAAGGGTATGATGATCAAACTCAAGTACTTCTCGGAAATATTCTCCCCTTTGGCAATATCCTTAAGAAATACCGGGCTTTGGCCATAATTAAGGGCCAGTGCCGCCATCAATCTAACTCCGTATCGCGTTCTTGTGGAAAGTTTCATATCAGTTCCCTGATGTAATTACTACTATCACTATCGATTTGATAGTAATTAAACTATTAGAAAGGAATTGTCAAGAAAAAATGTGAATGAGGGGATATTTTAACAATGCCGGGGATAGATTCATTTTGCAAGTCATTAGGACTAGAAATATCATGCATTTCCGTAAGCTTTAGAATTGGTTTCCAAAATTTGCTTTGTATCTCTACCCGCTATTTGCATTCGAATTTATTTTTTATCTGTGTTAAATCATTATTCAGGTGATTTATTTTTTGTTTTTAGAAAATCGAAATCACATTAATTCTCTTGAAAAATAAGTGAGGCAAAATTATAAAAACAAACCCAACGACATTTAAAGAATTAGGCATTGATAAAAGAATCCTCAGCGCAATAACGGAGATGGGATTTGAAATACCTATGCCTGTTCAGCAAGAGGTAATACCTTTTCTATTGCAGGACACAAGGGATTTAGTTGCTCTGGCTCACACGGGAACAGGTAAAACAGCCGCATATGGCATACCCATTATTCAACAAATCGATCCATCTTCATTAAAAACGCAGGCGCTGGTTCTGGCGCCCACCAGAGAACTTTGTCTGCAGATAACGGATGATCTGACTAACCTTGCCCAATACATCGAAAATCTGAATATTGTGGCGATTTACGGCGGCGCAAATATTTTCACTCAGATAAAACAGGTAGGCGCGGGAGCGCAGATTGTCGTGGCCACTCCGGGCCGCATGCTCGATATGCTCAAGCGGAAAAAAGTAAATGTATCCGCCATCAACTGGCTGGTGCTGGATGAAGCCGACGAAATGCTGGATATGGGCTTCAAAGATGATTTGAATGCCATACTCTCCGGTACTCCTGACCAGAAAAGAGTTTTGTTGTTTTCAGCAACGATGCCTTCGGGAATTGAAGCGATTGCCAGAAGCTATATGAAAAAGCCCAGGGAAATCACGATTGGTTCCAAAAACAAGGGCGCGGAAAATATTCAGCATCAATATTATGTCGTACACGCCAAAGACAGGTATGTAACACTCAAAAGAATTGCCGATTATTATCCCGATATCTATGCGATAATTTTTTGCCGGACAAAAATCGAAACTCAAGAAGTTGCCGGTTCACTGATAAAAAACGGCTATAATGCGGATGCATTGCATGGTGATCTTTCCCAGGCGCAAAGAGACAGCGTCATGAACCGTTTTAGAACCAGAAACCTGCAAATGCTGGTGGCGACTGATGTTGCGGCCCGGGGAATCGATGTTACAAATTTAACTCACATCATCAATTACAATCTACCGGACGATATTGAAAACTACACGCATCGCAGCGGCCGGACAGGCCGGGCTGGCAAATCCGGCATTTCCATTGTTATTATAAATTTAAAAGAAGCTTTTCGCATTAAACAAATTGAAAAACAAATCGGCAAGAAATTTGAACAGGTTAAAATACCCACCGGCCGTGACGTTTGTGAAAAACAACTTTTGCATTTAATCGAAAAAGTAAAGAACACCGAGATCCATCATAAAGAAATCGGCGTCTTTCTGCCCGCGGTTTATGAACAATTGAAGGGAATCAGCAAGGAGGAAATAATTCAAAAGTTTGTATCGGCGGAGTTTAACCGTTTTTTAAGTTATTATAGCAATGCCGCCGATATAAATGTGGAAACAAGAAAAGAAACCGGCAAATCCATTTCCAGTTCTCCTGGTGGGTCCGGCGTTGTTTCCGGGTCCATCCGTTTATTCATTAATCTGGGGCAGATGGAAAGATTTAATGATCGCCGGCTTAAAGCTTACCTTTTTGATACAGCCAATATCCCTAATTTGCGTATTGCCCATGTTGAGGTAACGCGGAGTTGTTCTTTTTTCGAGACTGATCCTCAACAGGTTGATTTTCTGATGGCAAAATTTAAGAAAGAAAAATTCCAGGGCCGCCATGTCCAGATTGGGTATGCCGACAAAGGTAAGAGAAATAAAGGTAAAGGAAAAAGTAACAGGGACTATTCCAAAGCTACAAACGCTTTTTTCGCGCTTAAAAGAAAACGGCGATAAAGTTACTATCCAGAAATCCTGAGTATATGAAGAAGGATTTTTCTAGCAGGAAAAAATATAGGATCCAATTATCTTCTTTTGATCGGCGCCGAGGCTGGTGAACTTAACTTCCGTCATATTGTTATTTATTCTGACGATTCTGGCCGGACAACAGCGTTGTGTGAAACAGCCGTTCAAAATTCAAATAAATTTTATAAGTGCTCTTTAAAGGAGACAGGATGGAAACACGACGAGACTTCATCAAGAAAAGCGCTATTATGGGCGCTGTTCTGTGCCTCCCGATTTCTCTGACACATGAAAGCCAAGCGGCTTATCCTGATTTAAAAACACGCAATCCAAAAAAGGCGCTGATTTTATGGTATAGTCAGACAGGCCAGACGCGCAGATATGCCCGGCTTATCGGCTGCATCCTGAAAGGGAAAGACCTTACGGTAGATGCACTCGATATTCAGGGAATTGATAAAAACATACTACCGGATTATGATCTCATCATCATCGGCACACCAGTATTTTATTATGATACTCCCTCCAATATCAGCGAGTGGCTGAAAACAATTCCTTCCATAAAGGGAACACCGGTAGCAGCGTTTGTTTCCTTTGGCGGCCCGAAAGGCAATCAGCATAACGCGTCATGTCACCTTCTCAAACTCCTGGCGAACAAAGGCGGCGTTCCTGTGGGAAGGGATGCCTTCAGAAATATTGCCTCCTATCCAACGCCCCACTGGAATAGTGCAAATCAGAGTTCCGGACAGCATCTGCCCAATGCGGCGACGTTTGGTCAGGTGCGCCGCTTTACGGCGGACGTGCTGGAACGAATTACCAGCAATGAGACAATTTCGATTGGATATGAACCAGCGATGAGGGAAGGTTTGCGGGCGTTGCCTCTGGTCTGGATGAATAAGAAGGCTATTAACAAACATACTGTTGATGCTCAAAAATGTATCGGCTGTGGAACCTGTGTGAGTAAATGTCCAACCAAGGCCATCAATCCATTTAAACAAATTGTTGACCGTGATAGGTGTCTGGCCTGCTTCGGTTGTCTGAATAATTGTCCTGTCGATGCCGTGGTGATGGAATACAGGGGCGAGCGCCTGTATGGTTTTCCGGAATATTTAAAGCGAAATAAAATTACAATTATAGAGCCGCCGGAATTCAGCACGTGCAGCTAAAATTATACAATGAACTATTAAGATATCTTTCCAGGAGCATAATTTTTATGAACAAAGCCCTTCGATGTTTGTTGACAGCATTTCTCATATCAGTATTTTTCTTCGTCTGCGGAACTGCGCAGGCTCAAACATCTCTCGATTCCAGGCTCAAGCCTTATCTAACTCAGTATGACCTGCCGTCAATTGCCGCGGCTGTCGTCAAAGATGGAAAAATTATTTCCGCCGGCGCCGTAGGCACGCGCAGGGCGGGCGCAAATATTTCGGTGACAATAAACGACCGGTTTCATCTGGGCTCGGATACAAAGGCGATGACTGCCTTACTGGCGGCCATGCTGGTGGAAGAAGGAAAACTCCGCTGGAACACTACTCCTGCTGAGGTCTTTCCCGAGCTTGCGAATAAGATGGATACGGGATTCCGGCGTGTGACACTTGAGCAATTGCTTTCGCATACGAGCGGCGTTCCGTCCGACAATGAAGACATCGTCAAAGTCTTCATGGAAGCAATGACAAAAGATGGAAACCTCGATGAATTGCGTTATTGGATGGTCCAGCAGTGGAGCAAGCGGCCTCTGGCGTACGAGTCGGGCACAAAATTCGCCTATTCGAATATGGGATATATAATCGTAGGTGCTATTATCGAGCGCACCGCGGGAAAAACCTGGGATGAATTGATAACGGAACGAATTTTTACCCCTTTGAAACTGAGTACAGCAGGCCTCGGAGAACAATCATCTCGCGGCAGGATTGATGCGCCTCTCGGACATGCCATAATCGATGGAAAGGCGAAGGCGATGCTCGCCGGCCCGAACGGTGACATCCCGCCGATAGTCGGCCCTGCCGGAATCGCGCACATGTCCGTCCTCGATTTTGCGTATTGGGCAGGATGGAACGCCGGCGAGGGAAAACGAAAACCTAATCTTGTTAAACCGGAGACAATGCGCAAACTGCACACACCGGTCATTTCGATGCCGGAAAGAAAGGCCGCCGCACCCGGCACACCGGCAGGCGGGAGATACGCTCTCGGCTGGGGCGAGTTAACCGTTGACTGGGTGCCCTATCCCCTGATCTATCATGGCGGCTCGAATGAAATGAACCTGGCTCACATCTGGATTGATACCAAACGGGATTGCGCAATGGTCACAGTTACCAACATCAGCGGCCCAAAAGCGAACGAGGCGCTATTTAAGCTTGCGCGCGAGCTGTATAAAAAATCCATGAAAGAACAATAAATGTTTGTTTAAAAGAAAACATTCGTGTAAATAATTAAGCTCCGAATCAATAGTGTTGTTTTAAAAAGCGTATTTATTATATATATTAATTGTTAGAATTAAGTTTGCAAGGGATTTTGGACTGTGATTGAACTTATTATTGGATCAATTGTTGGCGTAATTGTTTCGCTAACAATAGCAGAGGTATATCACCGTAGAGCCAGCAAGGAAACTAAGTCTGAAATTGATCGACTTTCCAAACTAAGTGAGGAACTAAGTGAAACTTTGCAAGAAGTTCAAACCATATTGTACAGCTCTGCAGAAACTACCAAAATAGTAGAAAAACACGTGGTGGCAGGCACATCGGATGATCCAAATTATCCGTACAAGTAAGCTCTGTTATCGTTTCGTTAGGAGAAAGAATCAACAATGACATCGCCGCGTTTACAAGAAAGCATCCGTGCTATCGCAGTCTTTGAGGCAGTCAAAGGAGTCTTTGTGCTGGCTGCCGGTTTTGGACTCCTCCATCTCTTGCATAGGGATGCTCACAGGATAGCCTGCGAGTTTATTTCAAAAGTGCACTTAAATCCTGCGCAAAAGTATCCGAAAATATTTATCGATTTGTCAGACCATATAACGGACGGCAAGTTATGGTTCTTTGCGGGTTTGGCTCTGATCTATTCGGCATTCCGTTTTATTGAGGGGTATGGTTTATGGAAGGAGCGAGTTTGGGGAGAATGGCTGGCTGTAGTAAGTGGAATGATTTATCTTCCCATTGAAATTTACGAAGTATGCGTCAAGGTCTCGTTCGTAAGTGTATTTGCGCTGGTTGCTAACATTGTCGTAGTTGGCGTAATCGCCTATGTGTTGATTCAGAAGAAGCAACCACAGGACAAAAGCTCCTAATAAGGCGATGGAGATAACGCCAGCATTCGTGACGTTAGCTGTATCTGATGGTCAAACTGTGAAAGATAAAAGGGAGAAATATCCATGAAACAATTTGTTATTACCCCGGCCGTGGGGAAACGTCTGATCGGAAAAGCAATCGCCAAGCATGCCGCAATTAAGGCAGCGCTCAAAGCGGGAACTGTTGTAATTGTCGCCGGAACAACCAACGGCTATGTGGCGGAGGAAATTCTTTCGGTGCTAGGTCAGGCAAAGGAATTTAAGCGAAATCGTTTTTGCCGCGGAATAATTATGCCCCCCAATCGCCCGACAACTTCTACGGGAAGACTTCCAGACGAGGGCAACTTTCCGGGTGATGTGGTTATCAGAAAAGGAGTATTCGAAAAAGGTAAAACTATATTTGATGTGGTTGATGATCTGCGTGAAGGAGATATCATCCTGAAGGGAGCCAATGCTGTTGATCTAATTCAAAGACAGGCGGCAATCCTGATTGGCGATCCGAAAGCGGGAACCATCGGCGTTTCTCTACAGGCAATGGTCGGCCGGCGCGTCCGTTTGATTCTGCCGGTTGGACTGGAAAAGCGGGTTTATGGAAATCTGGATGAATTGGCAGCAAAAATGAACGAGCCGGGAAAGCATGGTCCTCGGCTTTTACCAGTGTCGGGAGAAATTTTTACCGAGCTTGACGCAATAGCATTGCTGACCGGCGCCATAGCTCAATTGGTTGCGGCAGGCGGTGTATGCGGAGCGGAAGGAAGCGTGTGGTTGGCTGTAAGCGGTAAACCCGCGCAGGAAAAAGCCGCGGAAGTTCTTATTAAATCTGTCGTCAACGAACCGGCGTTTAACTTTTAAAAGGATGAAACAGAATGAAAGGATCATTAAAACAAACACTAATGCTGGCCATACTTAACAGGCACGTCCTGATACTGTTCAACGTTATCCTATGCGCAATAATCGTTTCAATCGTTGTGGAATTTATTACTTTGGTCATGACCCCGGAAAACGACATTAAAGAAATGGTTGAAATGTGCAATGGCATCGCAATCATTCTGTATGGATACGGGGTAGCGCTTGAATCCAGGGCACCTCTTATGAGATACTTTAAACTATATCCTGATTTTGCCACCCCGCTCCAGACCGGGGTTGACGAACTGTGTAATAAATACGGCATCTTTATATTGTTGCTAGCCCTTGCCCAAGAAGTACTGGTGCATCTTGTAACCATACCAGACCGCGTATTTAATACGGCTGGCAAGGAATCCTATATTTTTTCAATCTGTATAACCATGATGGTATTTGTTTCTTTTCTTCTCATACGCCTTACGATAATGGCGGTGCTTCCTGCCCGATATATCGCAGCATATGACAAAGAACAAACCGGGACGGCGGACCGTTGAAACGCACCATGGTGAACACAAATGGTTAATTCATGAAAGATAGTCAAATCAACATTGTCATCAAAATATTAAAAAAGGAACTGGAAGTGGGAACAATGCCTATTGTTTCTCATCTGGCGAAAAGTCAGCGTGACCCTTTTGTCATCTTAATTTCCACACTGCTCAGTTTGCGAACAAAAGATGAAGTCACGGCCGTGGCTACAGAAAGACTCTTTGAACTTGCTTCCACTCCGGAAGAAATGCTGAAAGTTCCTTTAAATAAAATAGCCAAGGTAATTTATCCGGTTGGTTTTTATCGTGTCAAGGCGCGCAACATTCATCATACCTGCGTGGAATTAATCAAACGTTTTTCCTCCAAAGTGCCGGACGATATTGACGATTTGCTGAGCATCAAAGGAGTTGGCCGCAAAACCGCTAATCTTGTTGTCTCACTTGCTTACGGCAAAGATGCCATTTGCGTCGATACTCATGTGCACAGGATTTCCAACCGACTGGGCTACGTTAAAACAAAAACGCCTGATGAGACAGAGTTTGCCTTGCGGAAAAAACTGCCGCGCCGCCACTGGATCATTTATAACACCATTATGGTCGCTTTTGGCCGGCAAACATGCAAACCCGTTTCTCCCCTTTGCAGCCAGTGCCCGGTAAATAAGTATTGCGATAGGGTTGGTGTTGCTTTGAGCCGGTAAATTAAAAAGGAGTTTACTCGAATAATGGACGTTCAATTTGACCGGATTCGTTTTATCAGTGGTGATAATGATGGCAAATATCCCTTCAATCATTCCTTATATCTGGAAGGCGAAAATACTCGGGTAATCATTGATCCCGCCTGCAGTCAGCAAAAACTTGCTGATCTGAAGCAGAAAGATGGTGTTGATCAGATCTGGTTATCGCACTGGCACGAGGATCATATCCGTTATGTAAATATTTTCACAGATTGCCCACTGTGGATCTCTGCACGGGATTTCCCACCGCTTACTGATCTTGATATTTTTCTGGACTGGTATGGCATTAAGGAAGCGGGTCTTCGTGACCAATGGAAAAAAGAAATGCTGGATAATTTTAGTTATCTTCCGAAGAAGGAAGCTCATTTTTTTCAGGATGAAGAAACGATTGACCTGGGTTCTCTTGAGGTTCAGGTGATTGCCACGCCCGGACACACACTGGGACATCTTTCTTTTTTCTTTCCCGGCGAGGGAATTCTTTTTCTCGGAGATTACGATTTGACAACATTTGGTCCCTGGTACGGCGATGTTTATTCCAGCATAGAACAAACTATTAAATCCATCCACAGGCTAAAGGCTATTCCCGCCAGCAGGTGGATTGCTTCACACAACACCGGACTTTTTGAGGAAAATCCGGGAAAACTCTGGACTGATTACGAAAATATCATTTATCAACGCGAAAAAAGGATACTGAAATTTCTGAATAAACCAAAGACGCTGGAGGAAATTCTTGCCGCCTGGCTAATCTATGGAAAACCAAGGGAACCAAAAGAATTTTTTGAATTTAATGAACGCGCGCTGATTGGAAAACATATCAAATACTTAGAGCGGCAGGGGGAAATCACGCTGAATAAAAATCATTACGTCAAACTTTAGCTTAAAAGACTTAATATTGATAAAATAGTAATATAAAGAAAAAAGTTGACTAGCTTATATCGTTTTGATATTGTCCAACGGCTTTAAAATAAATTTTTAATAAGAGAAAAAATTTATGTATACATTATTGATTATTTTACATATTTTAGTTTGCTTTGTTTTGATTCTAATTGTGCTCCTACAGGCAGGTAAGGGTGCCGATATGGGCGCGGCGTTCGGCGGTTCCAGTCAAACGGTTTTTGGCTCCTCAGGAGCCGGTACTTTTTTGGGAAAACTGACCGCAGGAGTAGCTATAGTTTTTATGCTTACATCTCTACTACTTACCTATACGGCAAGTCACAGAAGTTCTTCGTTAATGGATCGGTCCAAACTCCCTGTTACGAGGCAGACACTTCCTATAACAAACCCCGCTGCGGCAAAACTACCAGCAATACCCCCCGCAGCACCGGTAAATAAGTAAATAAAGCGCTTTTCATAGTGACAACCCCGCGACCGGATATGACAAAAGCTTGGATAAAGATTGAAAAATCAGTCATGTGAGGTTAAATAAGTTATTTTTGATGCCGAAGTGGTGGAATTGGTAGACACGCTATCTTGAGGGGGTAGTGGCAACAAACCGTGCGGGTTCAAATCCCGCCTTCGGCACCAT
>Ga0209777_10001457_pt1 | contig 34043 bp, 36 predicted proteins | sample FrelakmetHBP12HB_FD_187147 | JGI IMG/M metagenome (GOLD analysis project Ga0209777, IMG submission 187147) | Freshwater lake sediment microbial communities from the University of Notre Dame, USA, for methane emissions studies -HBP12 HB (SPAdes)... | ecosystem: Environmental > Aquatic >... | reverse complement strand
ACGGCAAGGTGATTATATGTGCTGTTATGCGAAAGCTCGTTCATATCATATACGGCATCCTGAAATCAGGAAAACCGTTCGACCCAAATTATAAACTAAATGTCGCTTGACACAAGACGGTATCTACAAAGTGTGACTGGTGGAAAGTTATCAGGCTTGCGATTTGCGGTTTGAAAGAGAGTAACGTCGCAATTCAATTGCGGGGCGCAGCCCCGTCTGATGAAGTTACCTGGTTACAGATTATTCTCTGTCTAGCCATCTACTCCACATTATTCTTTCCCCTCAATAAGACCATAGTGTTCGAGGTCCTTATATACCTCTTTCAGTTCTCTATTCAACTGCACTACATACTCTTTCGCAACTTGAGAGAACAGGTCTTGCCCAGCATCGCCCATTGTGAGCTCATACTTTCCACCCTTCAGTCTCGTTATCAACTTATTAAAGACTAGCTTAATAGCATTGGGATTGTCCTCTGACAGCGGTATTCTCAGCCCTTCTCCTTCTGAATCGATACAGATGTAGTGACGGAAATTTTCTTCGATGACCTCAACCTTAAGTTTCTCCATAAATTTTCCCCCTTTCTCCGAAGGCGCTCTCCCCACCTTCAAGGGTCTTCATGCTAATTTTCTTCCAGTCGAGTCGATCTGCTTCGTCACCGATATTAACCAAGTGGTCTGAAAATGGGTTTCCAACATAGGTGCTATATCCTTCAGACCCATGGGTTCTATATATTGAATTATACGGGAGTGTTCTCACTGCAATATTCGCGTCATGTGTGGCTATGAATACTTTTTTTCCAAGTTTCGCCTTCGAATTTATCATTGGGACAATAACGTCATTGATGTAGTCATTACCCAGGCTTTTTTCTGGCTCATCCAGAATGTAAACATCCTTCTCAGCATCCAGCTCCTTATGGAGAAGCAGCATTGAAGATTCACCGCTCGAAGGGAAGTACTCCCTGCCGCCCGCGACAAATGTTCTGCCAAACAATAGCAGTTCATAAATAGACTGAATGTCTTCAGATCCATCAATTTCATTCATATCCGCAATAACTTCAAATAAATCCTTGCCGTATGCACTGTCTCTCACCTTTAGCACGGCCTTGGCAAATTTCTTCTGTGTCTCCTTCTTTACCTTTGCAACCGCCGATAGAGTGGAATCTGTTATGTCTCCTTTCTGGAAACACACTCGCGTCTTACAGCTGAGTATTCCCTTTTCGCCTCCGAGGTTCCCTATGTCCTCAATCCCATAGGGTATCGGATTCGCCAGATTCTCCAGAACTTTGCCAGCCATTGCATCGATCTTGATTCTATTAAGAGCATACTCCCTAAATCCGGTTCCTGAGGGCTTACCAGGCAACCCCGTCTTCCTGGATACTTCTAATTTTATCTTCTCTATTGCACCGTTTAACAGGTGCCCCTCTTTCCATTCTACAAACCGTTTCCAACGCTCCTCTCCTAATGTTTGCAATAGTGACTGTACCTTATTCATCATGTCGTCCAGATCGCCTTGTTTAAAAACTTCTCTGATGACATCGTCTTTAGACATGAAGTCATAAAAGTTTTGAAGAGTTTTTGTCGATTCGTCGTATTCCTTGAATTTTCTTTTTGCCGCCTCTTCTTCGACTCGCTCCATATCTTTCAGAAAGATTTTATTGGCGCTTTTACTTCTGTTCTCAGCGCTGAAATAGCTAATATAATTGTTCAGGCTCGTCACATCCACCTCACGCGCCTTCTTTAATGCACCGATCTCATCTGTGCAGTAATTTACTCCGTGTGTTTCCAGGTTAATAGAAAAAGTTTTTCCTTTTAAGTCGTATTGTTCTGCAAGCTGAGTGCTCCCTGACTGAAATACTCTAGCATCCACTCCACTGTCGGAATAATGCCTTGCAATCGACGATAGCAGGCACGACTTGCCGGTTCCCTTGGACCCAAAGAATATATTGATGTCGTTATAGACCTTTAATTTTATTTTCGTATCGTCATCAAATGGTTGAAGCTCTAAGATCTCTGCTTTTTTCTTGTCCAGTATGGTGTTTATTGTAAGTTGATCCTTCTCAAGGAGGAGACAGAAATGCTCAAAGCTCTCCACTGGGAACCTCAGTTCTGGAAGTCCTTTTGCAACATCCTCATACTTTTCCCAGTCTTGTATGTCTGATCCGTATATTGATGGGTGGCCATGAGAAACGAAAATCCCTGCAGAAATTGAGTTGGTCACCTCCTTAATCACTCTGCTCTTATTTTTGGTTAGACCTACCAGTCTTTCAAGATCCTCTTCAGATAGATCTGGTTTTTTCTTGTAGTGACCAATATATAACGGCCCAAGAAAATCGAAGTTGCCTACGACTCCTTCTATATCTGTCGTAAAACTGTCTGGAGTGCACCCTTTTGTTAAGGTGTCTAAGGCCGAAGAGAAATCTGTGACCTTTTGGGGAGACACGATCAACAGCATATGCCCCCTTTTCCCTCTTTCAACTATGTCCAACTCAACCCCCGGCCACACCTGCACTTCACCATTCAGCTTGTCGCAGATTTCATCGTATTGTTCTCTATCAAACATGTTATGGTTGGTTATCGCCAAAATTTTTACATCCGTCGATGTAACTATGCCACACAAAACATCCGGCGATACCTCCCTAGTCTTAGCATCCCCCTTCTTCGCCTTTCTGGTATGGGTATGTAAGTCAATTTTCACTGTGTATCCTCTTTGTTGCCGCCTCTTAATCTAACAATTAACGTACGAACATCGCTTTTTTCTGATATTTTGGATATCATCATAGCATGGGTCATTTTTTTTCAATAAAAAACCCTGCACTTTCATAAGAACAGGGTTTTAACTGCATGCTCATGTTTCCCTCCGGCATGGTTATACGGAATGGAACCTATAAAGCTCTTTAAAAATTTTGAGTTTTAATATCACGATTTCCTTTTGAAATCTATAATATTTATGGTGAATGTTTGCATGTTTCTTTCAGGAAGTTCTCAATACCAATCCTGGCGCTCTCCTCAATCATCTACCTTCTTCTTCAATTCCTTACCCACCTTGAAAAAAGGCGATCTCTTCGGTTTCACATCCACACTCTTCCCGGTTTTGGGATTCCTGCCTGTATAAGGTCTATATTCCCTCACAGAAAAGCTGCCAAATCCCCTGATCTCAATCCTCCCGTCCTTCTTGAGAGTCTCAGTGAACCCATCAAAGATCAGATTGATTATTGTTGTTGCGTCTTTTTCTGTGAGTTCTTCTTTATCGGCCAGTGCGGTGATGAGATCTGCTTTGTTCATGCTTCTTTCTCCTTAGTCTTAGTTATCATTTTCAACTGATTTAAAATTTCATTTAACTTCTCATTTTCAATCCGGGAAAGAGCGATTTGAAGCGCTTCTATTTCTTTCTTAGCCTCAACATTGGTTTTATAATCATCTAATGCCTGATACCTGTCACGCTCAGCCTGCCTATTCTGTGACATCATAATGATAGGTGCAGCATAAGCAGCCTGGACTGAGAAAAGCAGGTTAAGCAATATGAATGGATACGGGTCCCAGTGATAAATGAAGCCGATGAAATTTAGGGCTATCCAGATCATGATAAGTACTGTCTGAGCAACGATAAAAGGCCATGATCCCATACCAAGTGCGAGTTTGTCCGCCAGCATCTGACTGAAAGTTAGAGCTTTAAGGTGTTTCTCATGCCATGTCTTAGAATTTGACTCTTTTTTAATCATAATTACCTCCGGGAAGGATCATCAATCCGGGATAGTCACCCTTTTTTATATATATAAATATCTGCGATGATTGTTTGTCATGTAAAACATTTATTATTTGCAAGAGAAAGGGGGGATCTATAAGTCGTTTATAAGTAAACGAAATTCCAAATTATTTCAACATTAATTTCAAACGGAAAGGAGAATTATTTTATGCTGAATCAATGCGTACTCACAGGAAATTTAGGCGCAGACCCAGAGGTATTTTATAATCCCGAGGGAAACGCCGTCACATCATTTAACATCGCTTTTCACTCGTCCAAGAAGAAGACCTGCTGGATCAAGGTGGTCTGCTTTCAGAAGCTGGCGGAAGTGGCCTCACAGTATCTTCACAAGGGAGCAAGAATCGCAATCATCGGGACCCTTGACCAGAACAAATGGGAAACCGATGAAGGAGTCCAGAAGAGCAGCTTCCAGTTGATTGCCAATTCGCTGGAGTTCATCAAGACGGATGGGAGAGGTTTCAAGGAGAACCAAAACACAGATGACGTCCCATTCTAATTGGGAGGTGACGAATGATAATAAACAGAAGGACATGGGATCTCATCATTATAGTCACCACACTTGCAGTGGATCTTTTAAAAGTCTTTAAAGACAAATTCAAGAATGGAAATGGAGGTAAGAAGGATGACAGCTCAGGAAGCAGCGAAAAGGAATGAGAAGGCACAGAATCTCAGGGTCTGGCAGGTAGACGACACCTGGTTTTATGTGGAAAGTGAGGATGGAAAGATAGCCTACAAGTGTTGCATCAGCGACCAGGGGGATTGTTGCAACTGCGGAGACTTCACGCAGAGGTCAAATAAAGATCCCCAGTTTAAATGTAAACATCTTCTGGCAGTTATGAACTCAATACCCAGGAATGAGGTTCTGGAAGCGCAGATTCTGGAAAAGAGGAAATCCAAACTGGATGAGAGATTCATAAAGACAATTGATGGAAAGGACTTTGTCCTATATTCAGGGCTACTCGATCTGGCCCATCAGAAGAATCTTATCAGCATGGATGTCGATATATTGCAATACCCCACCAAGGAAAACGATCATACCGCTGTATGTAAAGCGATTGCAAAGACTGCAACGGGAGGACCATTTATCGATGTCGGTGATGCAAATCCACAGAACTGTAATGCAAAGGTGGCCAAGCACATTATCAGGATGAGTTCAACACGTGCCAAAGCGAGATGTCTCCGGGATCTGACAAACATAGGGATGACATGCCTTGAAGAACTCGGGGATTTCAGTGAGGTCATCGGTGAAGAAGAAACCGGCAAGCCCAGGAAAGACAATGTCAAAAAGTTTCCAGGCAAACAGGTTAAGGTATCTGCATCAGGAAATGGCGATGGTCAGAAAGTGACAAATGAATCTCACAAGGAGAATGAAAAGGCGCCGGCTCCTGTAGAGACTCAGGGAGAGAAGAAACCAGAGAAGGAAACAAAACCTTCCAAGAAATCCGGCAATGGTAATGGGAAATCCAAAGAGAAACCCATCCCCATGATGTCTGAGGCACAGAAGAACGCATTGTTTAATCTATCTCGGAGAAGGGGAATCTCCGTTGAGGAACTCGAAAATCTGGCCATGAAAACATTCAATATGTCCCTTGAGAATCTCACCTCCGCTGATGCCTCTACATTTATCAGGACCCTGCAGCAGTCTGCATAATCAATCCTATCATAGACCATCGTAGTCATTACATCCAGGGACAGGATGCATAGGGATTGGTGTGTCCTGTCCATTATCAAGAAACGCAGAATCCTGCGTATTTCATATTCAGGAGGTATCATGGAATTACGAGAATTAAGAAATACCCCTCATCTCTCTGCATCATCCGTAGGGGATTATCTTGACTGTGGTCTTCTTTATAAATTTGGAAGAATCGACAAGCTCCAGCCGGAATATAAACCGGATGCTATGGAATTCGGAAGTGCCATTCACCTAGTTCTTGCGGAGATTTATGAGATGAAGATGGCAGGTGTTGAACTTTTCATAAAGGAGATTCATGAGCTGTTTGAGAAGTGCTGGACAGATATAGCTGATGGAAACTCTCTGATTCAGTATGCGGAGGGAAAAGATTTCAACACCCTTCTGCTGGAAGGGAAGGAGCTTCTCACCACTTATTATCACAAGAAACCAAAAGATGATTTTAATATACTGGCCATTGAAGAACCCTTCAGCTTTACCGTAGAAGATTGTCCGGTACCAATTATAGGCGCAATGGATTTGATTGAAGAGGATTCTTCAGGGACAATCATCATCACGGATTTCAAGACATCCGCGCGGGCATATTCCAACGACGAGGTGGACCGTAACTTTCAATTGACCCTGTATCAGATCGCGGCAAGGAAGATGGGCTATGCAGACAGGGAGATTCTCTTAAAGTTTGACTGTCTCATCAAGACCAAGACCCCCAAGTTTGAATCATATTTCACCACCAGAACTGAAGCTGATGAAAAGAGGGCGATCAGGAAGATCGTAGAGGTATGGAAGGGGATTTACAAAGGGGTCTTCATCCCTAACGATTCAACCTCAAACTGGAAATGCAAGGGGTGTTCATTCAAGAAACCCTGTGATGAATGGTTTATGGAGGAGGCTGCATGACAGAAGACATCATCTTTGAAGCGCAGGACTACCTGACCATTGAGAATAACGGGATTAAGAAAAGGATCATTGACCTGGACTCCCTGAGAAAAAGACACAGCATGGGTGAAATCATTTCGTTCCTGAAAGACTACCGCGGGGAGAAGAATAGAGCGCTGAAAAACCTGATCCTCATCGATAAGACACAGAGAAGGGTAGATGAGACAGTCATAGTAATGTTCAGACTAACAATGGCCATAAAGCTGCTTGAGGATGGCGTCAACATTGATATCAGTCATCAAGGAAAGGAGGTGAAATCATTTGAACGATCTCAACAAAGAGCAGGAGAAAGCCGCACATTTCACAAACGGTATAGCCGCCGTCATCACAGGCCCAGGAGCAGGAAAAACGGAAGTAATGATGAGAAGAATAGGCCTTCTCGTTATCCAACACAACGTGCCGCCTGAAAATATCCTCGGACTGACATTTACAAGAAATGCAGCAGAAGAGATGCGTCAGAGATTAATCCCGGTGCTGGGGGAATTAGCATCACGTGTCACGTTATCAACGATTCACAGTTTCTGTCATTACCTGTTACGGAATGAAGGGAAAATCTTTGAGATCCTCTCTGGTAAGGACCAGATCAACTTCATCCGGAATCTCATGAAGCACAAAAGGATAAAGGATTTGTCGGTGGGCACTGTCTTGAGGGAGATCAGCCTGGCAAAAAATAACCTCATCACCGTTGAAGAGTTCAGGTGCCTCTACGACAATGACAAGACGATGTTAAAGGTTGCAGACATCTATGAATCCTATGATCGGGAGAAATTGAAAAAGTATCTCCTGGATTTTGATGATCTGCTTATAGAAACCCATTTACTGCTCACCGGCAATAACAATATCCGGGACAAATATTCTGATCGTTATCAACACCTCCTCGTCGATGAGTTCCAGGATACAAATCCGGTTCAGCTGGAGATTATCAAGTCCATCATTGATGAGAACAATCACAATGGGAAAAGTTTCTGGTGTGCGGGGGACGACTGGCAGTCAATCTTCAGCTTTGCAGGTGCCTCAGTGGGGAATATACTGAATTTCCAGAATACCTTCAGCAAATCCAAGATATTCATTCTGAATGTTAATTACCGGTCTACCCCACAGATACTAAAGGTTTGTCAGAACCTGATCCGTCATAACGTAAGGAAGATTGAAAAGACACTGAAGACCGAGAACGCTGATGGAGATGAGGTCATCGTTTTAGAATCCTCAAGCGAAGAAGGGGAAGCTTTGAATCTGGTCAATGAGATAACAGAGTTGGTTACACACAGGGGATATGCATACAAGGATATCGCTATTCTCTATCGAGCCAACTTTCAATCAAGAGTGGTTGAGGAGACCTTTGCCCAGAATAAAATCCCCTATTTCATTGAGAATGGCCTCAATTTCTATCAGCGCTCAGAGGTCAGGTATCTCCTCGAGTATCTGAGATTGATCATCACTCCAGACTCTGAAGAAGGTGATGAGGCCTTAAGAACCATCATTAATGTGCCCAACAGGTATGTGAGCAGGAAGTTCATGCAGCAGTTGACGGAATTCTCGAACAGGAAAAATGTTCATCTCTATGAAGGATTGAAGTCCATGCCGGTTGATCTTCCCTATGTAAGAAAGAATGTAAGGGATTTCATCTCGTTTCTGGAGCCGCTGGTAGACTATTCACCCAATTTAACGCCGGCAGAGGTCATTCAGATGTTAAGGAATCACTTTGATTACGACAGATTCATCACTGACGAGGATATTCCGACCCCTGATGACGTAAAGATTCAAAATCTCAATCAACTCCAGTTATCGGCAGCCAGATATTCGAGTATCCAGTCATTCCTTGAATACACGGACACTTTTCAGGATGAAATGTCGAATGACAAAGAGGGAGTAGCCTTGATGACGATCCATAAAGCGAAAGGCTTAGAATTCCCGGTTGTCTTTGTCATAGGGCTCGTTGAAGGGATCACGCCGACTAAGAAGGGTGACATTGAAGAGGAAAGAAGGATTGTGTTCGTGGGGATATCGAGAGCGATGAAGATACTCTATCTCTCCCACAGTCATACCTATCTGGGTCAAGCATCGAAGAAGTCCATATTCCTGGATGAGATCATGGGTGTTGAGAGGAATGAATAATCGCCTCTCAAACGGTTTATAAGCGGCTTTAAGAAGAGTTCATGATGAACTCATGACCATGGATGGGGAAGGATTAAAAACCTTCCCCGTTCCATTTTAAAGGGTTTTGGAGGGATCAAGCATGAAACAGCAGAGGGGACCCCGAAAGGCGCTCGTTACGATCTGGTGCAAGATCTACACGGATAATTTCAGCCAGGAGATGATCAACAAAATGGTCACGGGACAGGAGATTTACGACTTTCTCATAAAAGATTCGGGTAACTGTTTTGACGACGATGGGAAGCTGATCCCCGGTGACTGCAATCTCTGGTATCTGGGTTCTAATGAGAAGTTTGGAAACCTCCTTTACAAGTACAAAACCTGGAACTGGGGTTTTGGGGAATCGTCCTTTTATAACGTCGAGATGTTTGTGACCTGGATCTATATGGACGGGATGCTTATCCAAAAGCAATACCAGACTTTGATTGAGAAAATTGAAGAGGGAAAACGGATAGGCGACATGTACCAAATCAGGGATTATCTGATCTGCAAAACAGAAGGGAAACCCTGGATGGCAAATTAATAACAACAACAATCATGAAAGGAGTAACGATCATGTCTTTTGAGATAATGCATTTCAGAGGATCAGAAAAGATTTTAAAAGAAAAGAGAATGGGAGAGGAAATCAAAGGGACCATCGAGTATCTCCATGATGCCCTATTTGGAACCTGCCACAAATCAGAGTTAATGAGACAGGCGCTGGAAGAGATGGGTTGGAGACCGAAGGAAGGTTTGAATATCCTGGAGGGTCGGAGATACAGCTACAAGGGGTTACGGAAACGTGTGGCAATGGAGGGAAGTTTCGCATCGTACGAATATATCCAGGATGCATTGTTAAGACTGCAAATCGGTTTTGACAAGAAGAAAATCGACATGGGGATTGTCCTGGTTACTTCTCAGAGAAGTGAAAAGAGTCCACTGGGGAGCACGAAGGATCTTGTGGAAAAGGAGATTGAATATCTCTATCCGACAATTTCCCTTCCTGTTGCTGTGATTCTCTTTGATCTGGGAAGACCATATGGTCTCGTCGAAGCTGAGAAAGGAATGAAAGAGAATGAGAAGGCCAAAGCACAAAGCAAGAAAGATAAATCCAAGAAGAATACTCGTGTTGGTAAGACCAAAACTCCTGAGAGTCTTGACACTGATGGCGAGCATGAAATACCTTCTCCGGAAGAGGAATTGAAAACTGCCATTATTAACGAGTCTCAGAAAAAAATGGTAAAGAAGAAGCATCAAGCTGTCCACATGCCTCCTCACAGCGCAGCAGAACCACTTCAGGCAGCTTAATCATCTCAAACAGTCAATTTCATATTATCAACCACGGGAGCCGCATAAAAATATAATGCGCCAGCGGTGAAATGCGCATCTCCCGATTTGCTCTGATTGTATCTTCAGCGAGAAAGCAAGAAGGGAGATGAGAGGATGAGCGAACTAACATCATGTAACTATTGTAATCTTGTGAGAATTAAAAGGCGTGCAGAGGAAGAGGGTAAAAAAGTCGTCCTAAAAAAATCAAAATTCATGGGAGGAACAGACGTCTTTGTTATTCCTAGATACTTTACTCTTCCTGATTATAAAGAACCAAACGAAGAGTTACCAAATGGCTGTGAAGTATATCAAAAATATCATGCTTCTTGGATGATGAGTATACCTAAACAGTGTTGCTGTTAAATAGTAGGGTAAAAGATGAGCAAAGACAATTTCCTTTGCTCTGATTGTATCTTTAGTTCCCAGAATCACAACGTCTGCAACAAACTTCTTCAATAACTTAATTGGGAGCCGCCCGTCCGCTAGTTTGGATATGCACCCTGTAGAGTCGTCAGGGAAAATATAATGCATCAGGCGGTGAAAGGTGCATCTCCCGATTTTACATTTCATATGGAGGATATCATGTCCATTGAGAAGGTGATGGAGATACTCGATGAGTTTGAAGTCGAAGCGGCAAAGGACATTGCTCTGGATAGAAAAATCAAAGCAGATCCCTATGAATCAGTCGGAAGACATAAACTCATAAGAAAAATCAGAGAACGCATCAATGAAGTGACAGCCATAGATCATAAGGAAAGGAGGACTAACATATGTCAAAAATGACATCACTTGGAAAAGTCATGAATCAAGTTCATAGAATGTACCAGAATCACACGGATAAACTGATCCCGGTTAAGGACATCTCATTTGATGATCTGCAAAGAGTTTCCCTTGCGGGAGAATACCATGCACTAAGACCAATAGCACAGCAGTCCATTGCCAATCGTCTTGGGATACCTATTCAGTATCTAAGAAAATGCCCGCCGGAGATCCAGAAGCTTAATATGAATTACTGGATTGAAAAGGAAAGGAACGAGGAGCTGTTCTTCAGATTTGATGGTGATGACGTGAGGGCAATTTTTACACCGAGGTATATACCCACGGATAATGTCGAAGTCTTGGAGAAACTGAATACTCTTGGGTATGCTCCTGATACGCAGGTACAGAGTTCACTTGATGATAATTTTATGATGGTCAATATTCCGGATGGGCGGCAGACCTATTCAATTAATGGTGACAGGATGACGCCAGGAATTTCTGTATCAAATTCGGAGGTGGGGCTTGCATCCCTATCCATATCTGCATTTGTCCTAAGGTTGAAATGTACAAACGGCATGATCTCAAAGACAGCAGTTTCCGCTTCATATCGTCATGTGTCAGCTAGGATACTGAAAGACTTCCCGGAGGTCCTAAATAATGTTTCTCTTGAACTGGGAAAGCAGAAGGATCAATTCAGGTTGTCCCTGGAGAGTAAAGTTGAGAATCCGGAGTCCACAATCCAGAGTCTCAATAGACAGTTTGAACTCGGGAAAGAGGAGAAGGAAGCAGTGGAATGGGCGCTCCCTCTGGAATATGGATTTACCATGTTTCATGTGGTCAATGTATATACCAAAGCCGCGCAGTTTGAGGGGTTGTCTGCGGAGAGCAGTTTCCGGTTGCAGAAGGTCGGAGGGATGGTATTGGGGATGGTGACGTAGGTGGGGATCAGAGAGTCAGCGCATGGATTGAGGAAAGATGACGAAGGGGAATCTTATTCTCTGCTGTGTGTTGACTCTCTGTTTGGGGGAAGTGTGGATATCTTCCTCACAGACAGATGACTTTTTTATTTATTATAGATTTCTTTTGCAAATCATGATATTTAAAAGCATATTTGTAACAATATGCGATTATACTCCAGAACCATTAAACCCAATATGAGGGTGCTATGGACTGATTATCGAAACCCCGTTTTCTCAAAAGAGAGCGGGGTTTTGTGCATTCATCTGAGTGACACGTACGTAATTGTAATGACCTGTAATAATGAAGGACATGAGCTATGAAAAGGCATACCCAAAAGAAATTTGGTTGGATTTTATGCACCATGATACTTCTCTGGCAGTTATTCATTCCTGTTTATGCGCTGGCAACAGACCCTTTGGATAGTTGGCATTCACGGGTTTTACCGCTTTATACCTGTTGTTTTGAGAGCATTACCTGTAATAACGGAACCTTTGTTGCGGTGGGATGGGACGCTATTATAACATCTCAAGATGGCATCTCTTGGACACAACAAACTTCGGGAACATCTAACATTCTCTACCGTGTCGCCTTTATCAATAACACATTCTACGCAGTGGGATATTCCGGTACAATGTTGACTTCTCCCAATGGCGTTAACTGGACAGGAGTAACCTCTGGAACATGGAACACACTAAACGATATCGTCTTTGGTAATGGCACTTATATCGCCGTGGGTGATTACGGTACGATCCTGACCTCCACAAACGGTGCCTCCTGGACATTGCGTTCTTCGCCAGTAGGCGATTCTTTCAATAGCATCGCTTACGGTAACGGAACTTTTGTAGTCGTGAGTGGTTCCGGCAACATTCTAACATCCCCGGACGGGGATTCATGGACACAGCGGGTTTCTGGATGGGATGCAAATATTGTAGATCTCAAGCGTGTTATTTACAACAACGGTATTTTTCTGGCAGTTGGGTATCAAACAATCGTAACCTCTCCTGATGGCGTCTCTTGGGCATCTCATTCCTCATCAATAAGCTCTGGTACTTCTTTATATGATATCACATTTGGCAATGGCATTTATGTAACTGTGGCCTTAGATGGCACAATCCTGAGTTCCCCAGATGCAATATCCTGGACATCACGGCATGTAGGAGCAAGCGACTATCTCGATAGCATCGCTTTCGGAAATAGCACCTTTGTAATAGTAGGAACAGAAGATATTCTCCAATCTGATCAGGTCTGTTCTTTTTCCCTCTCACCTGCAAGCTATGGCTTCAGTCCTTCATCTAGTACGGGAAGCATAGCGGTAACATCACAAAGCGGCTGTTCCTGGACAGCCACGAGCAACAATTCCTGGATCTACGTCACCGCTGGCAGCACTGGTCAGGGAAATGGAATGGTTTCATATTATGTGGATGCCAACACCACCGGATTTGCAAGAAAGGGGACAATAACTATTGGCTGGCAAACCTTTACGGTATACCAGGTAGGGTCATCCTTTATCGATGATCCTCAGAATGCTCTTACCCCTTATATTAATGCCATGTCAGTGGCAGGTATTACTCACGGTTGTAATGGTTCTTCTGCATACTATTGTATTTCAGACCCGGTGACGAGAAGCGCGATGGCTGTTTTCATTATCAGGGCTTTATATGGCGATACTTTTGATTATACCCAAACCCCGTATTTTACCGATGTCCCTCCAGAGTACGGAGCTTTTAGTTACATCCAGAAATTCAGGGATGTGAATATTACACAGGTCACCGGAACGTATGATATAAATGGTATAGTGACCAGGAGTCAGATGGCTGTTTTCATTGTCAGGGCCTTATATGGCGATAGTTTTGAATATACCCAAACACCGTATTTTACGGATGTTCCTCCAACGTACGGAGCATTTAGTTACATCCAGAAATTCAGGGATGTCGGTATTACACAGGTAACCGGAGAGTATAGAGTAGATGAGACCGTTACCCGGGATCAGATGGCGGTCTTCCTTGCTAGGGCGTTTCTGGGGATGCCATGATAACTCTTAAAGGGAAAGGGTGAATTTTGAAACTATTGATATTCACCCTTTCTTTCCATAATCACCAGCATCCAGACTTTACAAAGTCGTTTGTTTGTATGTGTTGCCAATACCCCCCCACCACTATGATAAACAGACTATTCCCCGAATAAAACATATACAGCATCTCATCTGCGTCCAAGAAACTGATCCGGATTTATCAAGATAAGATTAAAGATAGAATCAGGGAAGTGTGGGGGGGGTCATATAAAATATGTGTGAGGAATTTTTCAATTCGAGGCCGACTTGAGGAATCGAAACTCTAGGTCGCAACTCTACGACAGGATAAAACCGAGCGCTGATGGGGACGATCTGAGAAGGGAACTGGATAGAAATCTATGAGTAAAAAATATATGGTGATTATTATTCTACTGACCTGTTCATTTTTACTCTTACCACAAAATACATATTCCTCCTCAACCACAGAGGATTACTTACAGGAAAAATGTGGGAAATCTTGTGAAGAATATTATCGAGGAAAAAATTACAGTGGTCTTGGTTCTGGACATACTTGTCATTACAATAAAAAACTGAATAAATGTTTCATTCGGTTACATTTCGGGGGAACTAATTATTACACCAGTCAACTCTTTGAGATTAACGAAAACATTCTATACGGTATATTGGATATGAAAGGTGGGAAGATGATTAGTTGTTCTGTCGGAGATGTAAAATGTCAATCGTTGAAGGAATGGATGAAACTAACAAGACCTTATATGGAAGAATAAAAACTTTATATGAAACAAGAGTTCAAGATGAAAGGAACAGATGTGAAAAAGGTAAATTCAGTTATTTTTTTATCATTTCTGGTTATCCTTCTACTTGTAACCCCTGTAATTGGTTCTTCGGATGATTGGTTAGAATATGGGAAGGATACTAGTGGAGATGTTTTTTCATATGATAAGACCACGATACAATATAGAACAAAGGACGTAGTTCAAGTATGGACTAAAAAGGTTTACTCTGACAAAGGTAGAGAAGAGTTAGGTCAGATGAAGATAAAAAATGAACGTTGGACTGAAGATTATGACAGACTATCACATGATGTGACTCTGTATGAAATAGACTGTAAGAAACAGAGGAGTCAGGTGGTATCTTTTACTTATTATGATACGGATAGTATTGTATTCAAGTCCTATTCATATGATAAACCAAGTTGGAGCTATATAACTCCTGATTCACAATATGATATCTTACGAAAAATCGTGTGTAAATAACCAGCATCTCATCCCTGTGTCCAAGAAACTGATCCGGATTTACCAGGACAAGATCAAGGAGAGAATCGGGGCGTGTGGCAGAAGTAATTATCATAAGCAAGAAAAAAGATGATCTGGGTGTGTGATAGAATCAAAGCCCGACTTTTTATTCAGTCGGAGAAGTATGATCTCGACGTTCCAATACAAATAGAAATCGAGTATTGTTTGGAGGGCAAAGAAGTACTTTCTCAACCCCTTTCTAAAAAGATCTACTACAACCGTCCCTTGCTTATTAAAGAAGCGTTTAATAGATCCGTGAATGAACTTGATAATTTTGTCGATAGGGCGATTGAGAAAGCCATACACAGTCATTTTGCAGTAAAGGGATATTCCGAGGAGTACAAAGGGGGATAGCCATGGGTGGGAAAATCTTAAAAAAAGGATCGTATTTAAATACCATGCTTCATACGCTGAAACAGTTTTTGTAGTTGGAAGTTTTAATGGCTGGAATTATGCAGCAAACCCATTGAAACAGGATAAGGAAGGCACCTGGTCGGCTGTCGTGGATCTATATCCTGGAACCTATGAATACCGCTTCATTGTTGATGATAGGTGGATGGATGACCCAACTTGCAAAATGCGGCATATGAATAAGTATGGAGGTTATAACTGCGTATTGATCGTGGACTGAAAATAAATGAATATCTTAATCGAGAGAAATGTATGTGTTATATAGATATACAATAGAGATTGTAGGAGACTAGGTTTGGCACAGAGAGAGGACCTTGAAAAATATTGTATTCAAGCACTAAAAGGAGGCGTGACCGCTGTTAAACAAATCGAACCAGCCAGTGTGGTGACAGCTCCATGGGTGAGATTAAAGTGTCAATTCGGTTGCGGTGGTTATAATTCAAATTACTGCTGTCCACCTTATGTACCGACACCGGAAGAAACGAGAAAAATTCTTGATTCCTATCATCGTGCACTTATGTTTCATATGGAGGTTCCTTTAATGTGGAGGGGAGGAACACATTTAGAGAAATGCCTTCAAACGTTGATCAATCTGGAAGGCATCATGTTCAAGGATGGATATTACAAAGCCTTCGTTTTCTTAGTCGGTCCTTGTGACCTATGTGAGGAATGTAGTAAAATTACGGGGTCATCCTGCAATAAAGGTAACAGAGCAAGACCCTCGATGGAGGCATGTGGTATTGATGTATTTCAGACAGCACGAAATAATGAATTCTTTGTTGAAACACTACGAGATGAGTCTCAAACCCCTAACTTCTACTCTCTTATGTTGGTAGATTGATTATCCCGAATAAGGAACTGGCAAAAATGTATTTAGACAACTGGATGAAGCACTGAGAGCACTCTGAACCGTATGAAAGATAGTATACGAAATATTGACATCTGGTTAATGTAACTGGTAATTTATAACTAAATCTAATTTTTGAAGGGAGGAAGTATCTATGGCAAAAAGGAATCTTGTAATGCGGATAGTGGTGATCATGCTGGCGTTGATTTTTACATGCACCTTTGCCTTTGCTGCTGATCCGACGGCACCTGCAACGGGAACAATGAAAGCAGCTGGGCAGAAAGTGGAGGGGGCAAAGAAAGAACTGATAGACATCAACACGGCATCGAAGGAACAGCTCAAGTCCATCCCTGGTGTCGGTGATGCCTATGCTCAGAAGATAATTGATGGCCGGCCATATGTAAAGAAGGATCAGCTTGTATCAAAGAAGGTTGTTCCGAAAGGTACCTACGATAAGATCAAGGATTGGATTATCGCAAAGCAGCCCAAGAAGTAATAACGTCATCCCATGGAAAACCCTAGGTACGACAAATCTGGGGTTTTTCTTTTCATGATGGAGATCTGATATGCCACTGACGAAAAAAGAATTAATCAATATGCTTTATACAGAACTGGATATACCCAAGAAAGAATGTATTAATCTCGTGGAAAGCTTCTTTGATATTATCAAAGAAGAACTTGCTAGGGGTAACGACGTCATTATCTCAGGGTTCGGTAAGTGGTCAGTCAGAAATAAGAATGCCAGGCTAGGCCGGAACCCTCACACAGGCGAGCAGATTATCATTGATGCAAGAAGGGTTGTCACATTCAAGAGTGCTGATAAGCTGAGATCAGACATCATGGTTCACATAGCAGCAAAGGACGATAGAACTGAATATGACTGATATGACCTTTAAAATCAATATATGGTCCATTCTGATTTTAGCTTTAATTATATCTGTCACCGGATGCATAGATGAAAATAAATACCCGCCCTTGTCAAAAGTTTCCAAAGTGGATATCAACCGCTATTTGGGGTTGTGGTATGAGATCGCCAGAATTGATTACTCCTTTCAAAAAGACTGTGTTGCCTCAACAGCAGAGTATTCCCTCAGACCTGACGGCTATATCAGGGTTGTCAATAAGTGCAGGAAGAAAGACATCCAGGGAGATTTAGTCGTAGCAGAAGGAAAGGCCTGGGTAATGGACAAAGACACCAATGCGTGGCTTAAAGTCCAATTCTTCTGGCCCTTCAGGGGTGATTACGTCATTATTGATCTGGATGAACAAGATTACAGCTATGCTGTGGTTGGACATCCGTCGAGAGACTACCTGTGGGTTCTTTCCAGAAGTCCTGAAATGGACAATGAAAGATTCCAGGAGATCATGATGCGCATTTCAAAACAGGGTTATGACCTGAATAGGATCAAAAAGTATCCGCAAATAGAAATTAAAAGATGAGCGGATGATGTGAAATCTTCAACAGAGGTTAGCTACTAACTGGGAAAGAAGAGATGAGAGCAAATGACCTCCTGCAATATGCACCAGCTTACCATCGTTGGGTGGATGACTTGCTGGTAAAACATGAATCGTCAGCCAGGCAGATTGCTGCCTACGGGTTTAAGCGATTGCCACAGTTTTTCAACCCAGAGACACTTGCGGTGGCAAAGTGCGTTGAGGTAGATAGTGTACCAAAGATCCCTTGGCAAGAATTTGGTTTACCTGTTCCAGAAGGAATGGACATCGATTTTGAAGGGATCACGTTCCGCAACACCTACTTTCTCACACGGAGAGAGGCAAATCAGGAATCGCTTCACTTTCACGAAATGGTTCACGTGGTCCAGTGGCAGATGCTGGGCAATGACCTTTTTCCTTTAATTTATGTGTTGGAGGCGCTCAAAGGCAGTTACGGGACAAATATGTTGGAAGCTATAGCTCGCGAGGTTACAGGTTTTTTTGTAAAGGTCCAGGAACCGTTCAATACTGAATTTATTATAGCCGCCTGGATCGGTCAAAATCTGCCTCCGATTTTCACACAGTTCATAAAAGGCGAATTGTGATGTGGCGGTGCTGATATGCACATGAAAGGGATAATTTGGCCAAAGTAGTATTGATAAGAGCCGAATCTTATGATGTCGACGAAGTACGCAAGGCCGTGTCACGGGGGATTGACCTTCTTGGAGGTACTGGGAGGTTTGCAGGCCCAGGCCAAAAAGTGCTTCTCAAGCCGAACCTTCTTGTCGGAGAGGTCCCAGATAAGTGTGTGACTACCCATCCTGCCGTATTCCGAGCGGTGGCCGAACTGTTCATCCAAAGTGGTGCTTCTCTCTCTTTTGGAGATTCTCCAGCCATTGGAAGCTTGACAGGGGCGGCGAAGAAAGCGGGCTTTCTCCAGATTGCAGAAAAATTGGGGATCTCTGAGGCGGATTTCAGTACACCCATAGATGTGTTCTATGAAAAAGGGGTCCAAAACAGGAAGTTTGTCATTGCCAAAGCAGTCCGCGATAACGACGCGATTATAAGTCTGCCAAAGTTGAAGACCCATGGCTTTCAAAAATACACCGGGTGTGTGAAAAACCAGTTTGGATGCATACCTGGATTGCGGAAGGCAGAGTATCATGTCAAACTACCTAACGCCGATGATTTTGCGAAGATGCTTGTAGATTTGAATGAGTTGGTAAAACCCGTCCTCTATATCATTGATGGAATCATGGCGATGGAGGGTAATGGACCGCGCGGAGGTAAACCGAGAAAGATGGGACTCCTTCTCTTCTCCGAGGATCCGATCGCTCTCGATGCAACCGTCTGCCGTCTTATCGATCTTGATCCGGAACTGGTGCCTACTATCCATCATGGCTATCAGGCTGGAGCAGGCAGTTTTCGGAAGGATGAGATTGAACTGGCAGGAGATGATTTTTCAGAATTTTGTCTGCCTGACTTTGATATCATCCGCAGACCTTTAGACGTTTATAGCTTGCGAGGAATTAGGCGCTTCTTAAACAACGGGCTCGTACCAAAACCAGTAATCGTCAAGGAAAAGTGTCTGTCATGCGGAGAGTGCGTTGCTCTCTGCCCCACAAAACCCAAGTCTGTGAATTGGGAAACAGGTGACAGAACAGTACCTCCAGTTCACAACTATTCTACATGCATCAGGTGCTACTGTTGTCAGGAAATATGTTCCGAAGGTGCAATCATACTCCAGACGCCACTCCTCCGGCGTTTGATAGGTTCTTGAGATGATTTGATAACAAATGTTGTGCCGGCAAATGAAGTTCATGCCTCGGGTGGAACAGGATGAAAGAAGCTTTGAAACCCTCACCTGTCTTCGCAGTAATCCTTATTATCCTCATCGCTTCTGGCTGCAGCGACAGCAAAGTGAGCAGACCTTGGGGAATTTCAGATGAAACAATCCGTGACATTGTGAGGAAAGAATTAGAATGTGATGGGATCAATGTTGTCATTAACAATGTGGATGCTCCTCAAACCGTATGCGATCAACTGGGAGACTGTACCGATTATGCTGATGTCAAGCTGAAGATAGAAGGAGTCTGCGGAGGTAGGGATATTAATCTATTAGGCGTTTTTAGATTATATAAGACTAAGCTTGGTAATTACAGGGGGGAGATAATAAAGGATACGGGGTAAAAGATATGAAGCCATTTACTGTTATTGCAATCGCTATTTTTTCTTTAATGTCTATTATACATATTCTCCGTCTGATCTATGGATGGGAGGTCATTCTAAATGGAATTCAGATCCCCATATGGATGAGTTCAGTTGCGGCTATTGCGGCAGGTGTCATTGCCTATATGTTGTGGCGCGAATCGTTTAGGTAGTAATTAAAGTTTATGATTATAACAAGGGTGAATACAGAACTTTCTACATGGATAAGGATACGGGTGATCAGCAGAAATATGGAGAGGTCGTATAAAAACATCAATAAATGATAAATAGCAAACGCCTACCACTTACACAGAGACTCCGGGAAGCCATTAATATAGCCTGCAGACTTCATCTAAATCAGGTCAGAAAAGCCGATGAAGGCTTGCCCTATATAAGTCATCCTTTTTCAGTTGCCTGGATTCTGAGTTCTTATACTGATGATGAAGACACGGTTATAGCCGGATTGCTTCATGACATCCTGGAAGATGTTCCGGGTTATTATTACAGAAATCTTCAAGAAGATTTTGGAACTGAGGTGGCGGACATTGTCAGAGAGTTAAGCGAAGACAAAGATCCCAATGTGGCAAGCGATGACGCGGCAACATGGGTGTATAGGAAAGAAAAGTATCTGGAGGGCTTGCGACATCACAGTGAGAAGGCATTGATGGTCTGTGCGGCAGATAAGATACATAACCTTCAGGCCATGATTGAGTCCCATAAGAAACAGGGTGATTCAATATGGGATAAATTCAATGCTCCTGCTGACAGGAAAATCTGGTTCTATGAAGAGATATTGAAAATTCTGCAGCGAAGATTGAATAACGATATTGTCAGGGACTATGAGAAAGAATTGCAGAGGATGAGAGCCTGTCTTAATCAGTGAGGAATGGGAATAAATTCTGGATGATGAACAATAGTGTGTGTCCCTTTGTGTGTCCTTTTCTTTGAAATCAGGGTGAAATGAATGCACACGGTTACACAAGGGGACACACAGATTTTAATGAAAGCAAATACTTATAATAAAACAGGTGACTTAGATATCTTTTCGTATCGCCTCTCACGCCGGAAACTCGGGTTCAAGTCCCGGTGGGACCACCAGATAAATTCAAGGGACCGTTGCACCTCTAGCTTTTTACCTCCAATTGTCAAGAATAAAGATTTGTTTCACCTGGGTCATTGAACCCTTTTTGTAGTGTGTTCCCTGTCTCCTTGAACCCTGTTAGGTTGGTTGGGTTTTTGAGCCCTCGTTATCATGGAGGATTGGTCGGGAGACTTCCCCTGCCTTGTTTTCAATCATATCATGGAGGTGTTGCGCATGTACAGGTACTTTGTGGGTATTGATGTATCCGAGGATTCTTTCTCGGCATCCGGACTGAACATAGAAGGCTCCGTGGTGCTTTCTGTCGCTTGACAAAAGACAGTATCTACAAAGTTTCAGTAATGGGTAGTTGTCAGAATTGAGGATTCCCATTTGTAATCAGTCTTAGCGTTTCTACACTAAATCAACGACAGTCCCCCTTGACTTTAGCAAGTTCTAATAATTGGCAGTCTCCCAATTCACATGCTTTTTGTGCATCACGGCAACCAAGTTCGTTATTGCTTTGCGATAAATAAGCGTCCCCCCTATTGTAATAGACTTCGGCTAAATCCGGATTCAGACGGATGGCTTCATTGTAGTCCTCAATGGCACGCTGATACTGGCCGAGTTTACGATAAGCAACGCCCCGGTCGTTGTAGACTTCGGCTAAATCCGGATTCAGACGGATGGCTTCATTATAGTCCTCAATGGCACGCTGATACTGGCCGAGTCTAGTATAAGCAACCCCCCGGTTTAAATGCACTCTTACCTTATTCGGAGATTTTTTTACGCAATCAGCCCATAAGGTATAGTCGTCCTTCCAGATTTTGTTGCGCTGATATGTCAACACTGTGTTAACCGTGGCAATCATTATAATAATAATCACGGCAACGTTTAAATACTTTTCCCTGAAAAAATAAAAGAACACTCCGGTCATGGCCAGAAAGAAACCAAAACTCGGCAGATAGGTGCGGTGTTCATAAATGACATCCTGGGAAATAGGAATAATGCTTGATTCCACGGACGAGGTCAGGAAAAACCAGAATATGCCGAAGGAAATCAAACGGTATTTTTTAAACATCAAGACACCGGCTGTTAAGATTCCCAGCAGAACTGAAAAACTCAAAAAAGTCTTTAATTGAAAGAAGCCGGTAGATACAGGATAGTCGTAATCCAGATTCTGATTGAAAGGTAGAATAAACAGGCGGATATAAGTCAGAATTACCTGGAACTCGGTGAAAAAATATTCTTTCATTGATATGGAAGAGGAATATCCCTGATTAGGCGGCACAGCATTGAATATATCCAGCGAATAGTTTCTGAGAAAAAATAATATAAATATTGCCAGCATAACAAAAGAAAAGATGAGGCGTTTATCTTTTAATTCCGATTTCCATGAGGATGTCTTAATAAAGCAGTAATCATACAAAATAATGGCGAAAGGTAGGGTAAAGACAATTTCCTTGGTCAGCATTCCGCAGACACCAAACACAATAGAAGCGCAAAACAGAAAAAGGACTGTTTTGTTGTTTTCCTGCAATCTTCCCTTCACAAATAAAATCAGCGATAAAAGATAAAACAAAGTGGCCAGCGAGGTGAATCGCTGGACTATGTATGTCACCGACTGAGTTGCCAGCGGATGGGTTATAAAAAGCAGGCCGGTCAGAAAGGCGATTACGCTTTTGTGTCCGCTGACGGGAGCGTCTTTCATGGCAGGAGTGGAAAAGGTTATAAAGGTCAGCCACCAGACTAAAAGAGCGTTTATCAGGTGAATAATCAGATTCACCAAATGGTATCCCCAGACATCGAGCTTGTGGATGTTATAATTAAGGGCAAAGGTCAACATGCCGATGGGGCGCGCTGGATGAGGACGAAGCCAGTCACCGATGCTCGCTGTATCTCCCGTAACACTGCTTTGGAAAACAAGTTTGTCGTCAAAATGAAAAGAGCAGTCAAAGGAATTGGAATAGGCTATAACTCCCGCTGTTAAGATGTAAATGATAAATACAAGATTATATTTCGTGTTCATCTTAAAATTTCTTTCTTCTTTAATCAGCGGCATATTTCTTACTTATTACGCAGAACGCCCAGCGAATTCCGTCCAAGGTCCTTCCGGACTGGATATTAATACTTTCTATTACATAGACGCCGTCATCGTAAACGAAGTCATGCTGGTTCACCTACCAGAAAAAGGCAAGCGTGACAATAGTGAGAACGACATAAACAATAAGTTTCTGTCTGCCGGAGCTGATATTATTTTATTTAGCATGGTGCTGTAGTGCGTTAATTAATTTTCAGGGGGAATATTGCCTGGAGACGATATATCACGTGTTACTAACACGACCAGGCGCTGTATTTGACAGTGACGTCGGATAAGCGTAGTGTTTAAGATCTGTTCCGTCGAACATGCGGTTTAACCGAGAGAAAAATCCGTTTGTCCAAAGCTTTCCAGATTTCGCCTATGGAGACGACCCGGTTTTCCTGGATGTCGCGCCGCTTCCGCCACATACGTGAAATGCCAAGAAACGCATCCTTCTTTGCCTTGATGATCACTCTCCCCTGGCCCCGCATTGAAAACAGTAGGATAGACGCCAGATTGAGAGCAACGTGCAGAGGCAGCAGTAGCCAGAACAGGATGCCGGGCATGTTCTTGATAAACACCCACACCGGATTTCGAAACCCGTGATAAACGGCAAAATCGCTCCACTCCTCCCCTGTGGACGCCGAGCCCACATGATGAACCACTGCATCCGGCACATACATGGCTTTGTGCCCTGCCAGGCGCAGGCGGAATCCCAGGTCCACATCCTCCAGATAGCAAAAAAAGTCCTCATCAAACCCGCCTGCATCCACCAAAGCCTGCCGCCGGTAAAGAGCCGCTGCCGCGCAGGGTGAAAATATCTCCCGTGAGACGAGGTCTTGCCCCTGTTGCCGAATTCCATAACGCTCACGCCAGGCGAACCCGCCAATGTGGTAGTTGTCACCAATGCCGTCCAGAACTTCAGGATTGTCATGGCATAACTGACGGGAACCGAAAGCGGTCACATCTGCGTTGGCGCGGGCCGCCGCAAGCAAACGCTCGAGCCAGTCCGGCTCCGGAAAGGCATCGGGATTGAGCAGAGCCACAAACTCGGTGTCGCAATCTGCCAGGGCGCGGTTGTTGCCGGCAGCGAAGCCGATGTTGGTATTCATTCGAATTACAGTAACGTTGTTGGCCAGTTTTCCGGCGCCGGTCATGGAGCCGTCAGAACTGGCGTTATCCACCACCAGCACACGCGTCGGTTGAATAGTCTGCGCCTTAAGGCGCCACAAGCATTCGGCCAACAGCTCACCGCCGTTCCAGTTAACGATTATGACCGTTATCGCCATCATTCAAGTATACTTCCAGCCACTCAATTACATCCCTGTGGAAAGCCATCGCTTTCGGCAGCTGAGGATTGGCGCTTTTTTAAGCAGGGTTGATGATGCGGGATCGTTGCCTTGTGAGAGCTAACGCCCGTAAATCGGGCATTACGATGCCTTTTCAGAAGTCAATAATTGAACATAGGCGCGGACGATCTCCTGCCCGCTTCCTTCCTGAACAACCTTCCCCCCCTCGAGCAGGATGGCGCGGTCGCAAAATCGCTCGACCTCTGCAGGACCGTGACTGACCATCAGCACCGTATGGCCAGCCTGACGAATCTCCTCATATCGTTTGTAGCATCGCTCTTGAAATTCCCTGTCCCCCACGGCAAACACTTCATCGAGAATGAGCAGGCCACGGACCGCCCGAAAGGCAACGGAATAGGCGAGGCGCATGGCCATTCCCGACGAATAATGCTTAAGCTCGAGCCGCGAAAATTCCTGCAAGCCCGCGAACTCCAGAATTTCGTCTTTGGCGGTTTTCAACTCGCGAAGCGTCAGGCCCATCACGGTACCCAACAGATAAATGTTGTCGATCGCATCCAACTCCGGATTCCAACCTACGCCCAAGCCCAATATAGGCGTGATTGGCAAGGCACATTGAACAGCACCCCTATCCGGCTGATAAATGCCCGAGATGATTTTAAGCAATGTGCTTTTCCCAGACCCATTTCTTCCCATGATACCTATCGTTTCACCTGCTTTTACAGAAAAACTCACGCCGCTCAACACTCTGAGCTCCCGTCGGTTTCTTAAATACTTCCCCATTTTGAAACTGTTGAGGATGTGCTCCCGAACGGTATCCAGCTTTACTGTTGGGATGGAAAAACTCTTGTGAATCTCTTGAATATTCAGAGCAACCATAGCACTACAGCCTTTCCAGAGAACGGAGAGCAAGCCGGCAATACAACGCTACGCCCGCAAACAACACCACTGACGCGCTTCCCAGCAGCATGAGATGGGCGGTAATGGTTGGAATCTCGCCTTTGACAAGGACAGACCTTGAAAATTGGATCACCGCTGTGGGGAGCCACGCGTAAAGATAAAAATGAAATTTATGCGGCACTATATCCAGGGGATAAACTATGGGAGTGAAAAAAAAGCCCGCCTGCATCAGCAATTCCCATATCTGATTAATATCCCGGTAGCGAAGAAAAAGGACGCTTCCCGCAAGTGAGATCCCGATGATGATGATCAGAAAAATAAATATATAAAGACCAAAACAGCTGATTTCAAGCAAGCTTAAACTCCGCCTGAAGATAGAAATATAGGCACAAACTGCCAAGCCTAAGATACTCATGGTAATCAATGCGTTCGAAGCCGACGTCAATACTACAATCCACGCCGGGAAATTGGTTTTTGTAAGCAAAAAGGTTTTTGCCTGAAGAGACAGGAATCCCGTTTTTGTGGCCTCTGAAAAGAAATCCCAGAGAAACAGTCCGATGAGCAGATTCAGATTGTAATTGGGGTCCATAGAAAAGATGACGGAAAACACAGTATAAAGGACCGCAAACATGAAAAGCGGCTTGACGAGAGCCCAAAGATAGCCACCCAAAGTACCATGATAACGTGTCTTGAAATCCGTACGTATGAGCGTCCATATCAAACCAGGCAAATAAGCCCCATTGCGATGATTATTGATGAATCTATTTTCCAATGTATACCCCGCCCCTCAGTCGGTTCTCGACGTTTTTCATGAAGGCAAGGAGCTGGTTTCTGAATATTTCTGAGTTAAATTCATGGCTCCTCTCATAGGCGTTCCGTGCCATTTCTTTCCTCAATCCCTCATCCCGGATTACCTTCAATGTATATTCTTTCAGTTGTTCGATGGAGCCGAACCTAAATCCGTTTTTACCGTGCTCAACGATCTCCCGCTGGCCACCGCCATCGATGACAATGGGGACGCAGAAATTCTGCATGGCTTCCACCGTTGTCATACCGAAGTGCTCTATAAGATGAGGCCTGAACTCATTAAGCCCGCATGCATGCCAGAAGATAGATGCTCTTCGATATAGATCCTTAACCTCATCATTCGTGAGGTTCGGCTTCAGCACGATGTTCGCAGGCCGTATCATCTTCATCTTTTTTAATATCTTTGTGAAATAAGGATTTCCGTCATGGTTCCCTCCGACGAGAACAAGATTCCATTCGTCCGCAATCACCTTGTGTGTCTTTGAAAGCTCATAAAAAGACTGAATCATCTCCAACTGTTTCTTGCTTCCGCCAACTTCAAAACGCGCAACAGAGAGAATGATCTTCTCTTTTCGATCGGGGCTGCTCTCAGGGTTATACATGTCCACCGGCGGGTAGATGACAATAGTTGGTATGATGCCCCACTTTTTCTCGACCCAAAAGGAAGTATACTTACCGTTGGTGATAACGTAGTCATACCTGTGCACGCTGAAATATTTGCCGATATCCTGATCCGGGAAATGGCACATAAAGATCGATAGAGGCGATTCGGGCTCTACCCTTGACAACATGTTCGCGTTCAGGAAGATATCATAATGTGCGCTCTCTTTGCTTATTGGGTCAAAGTAATTGGTGTTCGCCGCATTGGCATACCACTCATCGATAAATATACCACCGATATTCTCGTAGAAGGGTAGTTTAATTATTTTCAAATTGCACCGAGAAAGATCGATGCCAAACCACTCCCTGTATTTTTCCAAGGTAGTATCCTTGTTGGCAATGTAGGTCACATCATATATATCCTGCAGGATCTCAGCGGCCTTGGCAATATACCGCTGACCGCCTCCCGCAAAGTGGAAGGCATGGTCATAAATGCCGATCCGGATCTTCCTCAAGCCCAGAACCACCTCAAGATGCTTAAAGAAGATATAGGCAGTAGAAATGCCGTAAATATCCACAAGGCTTTTTTTCAAATCACGGAGAATGTCTCTTGCGGTTTCGGTATTGTTGTGTTCGACCAGCTTTTTTGCTGCATGCATGATGTCCCAGTAAAGACGTTCATATTGATTGTTCAGATAGGTATGAGACGTCCTGATACCATTTACGAAACGATAGGGGAATCGCTTGGCGAGCAGCATCAGGCGATTCCTGGAACAAAAATACTCGCATAATTCGGTAGATATAGAACCATGGTACTTATGATAAACAACACTGCACGGCGAGTAGAATAACTTCCAACCCTTGTCGCGGCACCGGATGCTATAGTCGATGTCCTCAAAGAACATCACGTAATCTTCATCGAATTGACCGACCTCCGCCAGACATTGCCTGCTGTATAATACAGCACCGCCCGAAATATAATTTCGTGCCATTTCCTTCGCATATTGCTCCGAATCCTTTTCCCCGAACCCAATATCGCGAAAATAGAAATCTTCAACCTCCTCCACGCCGACACTATTCACCGTTTTTCTGTCAAAAAAGAGGATCTTGCTCTGAACTGCACCGATCCTCTCTTCATGTTTGATTACCTTCAGCAGTCCATTTATCCATTCCTTATCAACTACTGTATCGTTATTCAGAAAAGCGATGTACTTTCCTATGGTATTTTCGACCCCGATGTTCAATGCCCTGGCAAAGTTATTCACATCATTCTTGATAATTTTCACCTGGGGATACCGCTCTTTAATGAAATTTACTGAATTATCAGTGGAAAGATTATCCACCATAATGAGTTCCAACATAGAGCTACTGGTATTCATGTGGCAGAGCGATTCAAAACATGCCTCCAATAATTCAATTCCATTATAATTTACAACTATGACAGAAACGGTTTCACTCATCAGGACAGTTCCTTTTTCAGCTCACTTGAGATGCCATGCAAAATTTCACGTATCGCTCCCTGATCGAAATCGGCCCCGTTCTTCATCGCGACGTAATATGATCTGTTGCTAATCACTTTTGAGATTCCACCGTGAGATATTTTTGATAATTGGCCCGATTCTGATGAGAAATCTGATCCCAATGCGCGGGTATATTCGCAATTTTTTTTCTTTGCCAAGTCGACACGGAGCTTATTGATTACCAGTCTGGATAGGACAAAGGGGCCTTCGCTAAAGAGAATATGCAGGGCCTTTCTCATGAGTGATTCTGATTTTACTTTATTTTCAGAAAATATCATCATGCCATTAAGATCATTTGTGTTGTCTGGCAAAGCTACGGAAGCAACCTCTTGAAATTTCCGATGGGGAAGTAAAGAACCTAACCAGCGTAAAGGTGCGGTGATGCGCCAGCTCAGGGAATTTTCCAGTGCATGAATTCTGTTATCTTTCTCTTTTACTGTGCGCTTCAATTCATAAATATCCCGCAAAGATTGAGATCTTTCTTCTTCCATCTGGTTCTTTTCTGTTGCGAGCTGAGCATTTTCTGCCTCAAGGTTCTTTGCATGAGTGTCCAAGTTCCCTATCTTGACATCCTTATCCCTGATAACCGCATCAAGATTACCAATGCGGGCGTCTTTTTTCGTTATAACCGATTCAAGGTTGGCCTTCAGTGCTTCGAGTTCCCGGTTATTTGTCATCAGCCAGGATCGCACCATATCCGGTTCGTACCTCTTGAGTTCCTCCGCGCGCCTCACGAAGATCAATTGCTCGTCATATTTATCATACTGAACATGCCATCCCTTAATGCGATCATTATTTTTAAAACGAGGGAGGCGCTCGGCAAATACCTTTTTCCGCCCGTGTTCACGATCGCGAATTGGGTAATGGCGGAGGATAAAGCGGATCGGAAAGACCTTCTGCTCGGGGAAAACAGCCTGATGACCCCCAGTGGCGGCCAGATCCACACTATCCGGCTGCTTTTTCCAGCACCGAATCTGCAAGCGATCATATTCGGCTCCATCTTCGTAATGTAAAAAAGACTGGCGGATGCTTCCGCGAATAATTTCTTCCCCTTCCACTGGATAAAAATTTAAAACGGCAAAATCAATGGCGTTATAGCCAAGGCGATCTACCAGCCTGACCCCCTGAGCAAACGACATTCCCGGAAAAGGACTTTCGCGAAACTCATCGGCGTCTGCATTGATAAACCAGTCCGAATCAAGTTCCCTGGCGAGCGCTTCCTTACGCCTGAGAATTAACTCCAACTCAAAAAACGTTCTGCTGGATTCTACAAAAGGCAAGCGAAAACTTTCTATCGTCAGCAGGCCGCTGTCGCAAAATCTCTTTAGCCTTTCCAGGCTAGTATCGGTCGAACCGTCGTCAAGGATATGCACATGTATACCTTGCCCGATCAGGTCTTCAACGACTTCGGCAATAATGTCTTCTTCGTTGTATATCGCAATAATTGCCGTTATTTTAAAATCGCCATTTTTCATAGTGGTTTTTCTGCATTAAAGATTCGCATCAGTTGAGCAATATTTTGGGATCCCACATTTCCACAACGATATCTTTCGGGCCAGGTTCACAAGGATGATCAGAAATGCCATCGAGTCGTGCTCCGGCAGATGGCTTCTAATCTCTTCCGAGCTTCGAGAATACTGAAACCACAGAATTATCGCTTTTTTCAAAGGTCTCTGCTCTCTGCCTTTGATATGGTTACCAAGGCTCTCTCGCTGCTTGCCAAACTTCGACCGCTTGTGCTGGAAAGTTACGCGGAGCGTTTCAGCCACCAAGCGATGCCATCCCAGAGCTTGAATGCTTGCTGAGCTTCAATTTTGATGTCAAAGGGTATCCTCGACGATAGGGAACGCACGTCTTGTTGATCCTTTGCCAAATCGAAGCGATACGAGTAGTTGAGAATCACGAAGTCACCGCCGGGCCGGAGAACGCGCCAGATTTCTCGGAAGAGTTCTTGAACTACATCTGCACCCGACGCTACCACGCAAGGCCACGAGTCCACGGCGAGCACAAAATCGCACGAGGCATCGGCATGTCCAGATAGATCACAACCGTTGCTCAAACAAACCGACACGTTCGGAAGATGTGCGATCCGTTTACGCGCGTGCGCGATCATTTTTGGCGAGACATCGACCCCCTCGATGGCACGAATATGAGGTGACAGTGCCTCTAGAATACGACCTATGCCACAGCCGATTTCGATGGCTGATCGAGCTTTTCCCAAGACTCCCCAGCCACAGAGCAACTCAACGATCTCTTCCGTGGCAGCCGCAAGAATTTTGGCATTTCCTAAGGAATAAAGCGCAACACTCGCGATCTCGTCTATGGTGACCGTCTTGTCGAAATACTCGCCAAATTTAGCCGGACTAGCCCTCCCTAAAAGTTCTGGGGAGGCAACCCGATAGATTTCGGCCACTCGCGCACAGCCTTGCGCGTTATCCTGAAACAGCTTCAGCAGTGATGACAGACGTGCGATCTGAATCGGAAAGTCAGAAGACCCGTTGTCCTTGAGTTCCTCAAGGATCACTTGCAATGTCTCGACCGCGATGTTCTCAGGAAACGCTCCGAGCAACCACATCATTCCGATCTCGAGAGATACTTCGCCGGCGAGACAAGTTGCCAAAGAGTTGCGAATAGACTCGGGGAGATGGTGCAACGCCTTGTCGAGGACCTGTTGCGATGAATCCACGCGTGAGCCTCTAATCGATACCGACTTCGGAGATCGCCCTGAAGCTCCGAGAAGACAATCAAGGCGTTGAGTGAATTCTTCAACATTGCACATTCCAAGATCATTTCGTGGCAGCAATAGACTGTCATCCCAGGCATGTGCGGACCCTTGGGCTACAGTCCAAGCGCTCTGAAATCCGACAGCACGCACCAGTGCTAATATGGCTGGCGTGGCCTCACCGTAGGGATAGGCAAATGATCGAACCGGCCGGCCAATGAGCTTTTCCAGCTTTTGCTTGTCGCCGAAGATTTCCTCTTTGGCGATTTCCACGCCGTGTTCGGGCAGTGACAGATGATATGCCGTGTGACTGCCTATATCGTGACCTTTTCGATTTGCCAGTTCTCGCACCTCATCCACGGTCATTAGGCGATGGGTCTGCCTTGGAGACAGGTCCAATTGGCTCCAAGCGGTGATCTTGACAATAAGTTCATCTCTCCCAGAAGAGGTGAGACCTCGCCCAAGGTGGTGGAGCGCATCAAATGCGGCTCTACGTGCACGGCGTGTATGAGTAGAAACCTCGATCTGATGGCTGTTGATCGTGAGCCTAAAATAGGGTGGCAGATCAACCGTGTCGAGAAAGACGCGTTGCAAAATGTCTTCCCAGGTTTCGTGCACTTCCTCGATCCGACCCGAGTTGACAAAGAATGTGACTGGAATACCGAGGTCACAAAGCACTTCTGAGGCCGCAAACGCATCGCCATAGCCATCATCGACAGTCACGGCGACAGCTCTCTCGGGAAGTCGGTCCTGTGCCATAGCTTCGATTAACCCGCTGAGTGAAACAGGTTGATACATGCGTGTAAGGCAATGCATTTGCTCGCGAAAGCGCTCTCGCGGGATGCAGAGCCCGAAAGCGTCGGGGGCCAAATCCGCGATGCGATGATACACCAGAACAATGGCCCGTGACTCCGCGCGCCTCAGATGTACAGGCATTTTCGCTGGGCCGCTGCCTGGTGGATCAGGCGCATCCTGCATATTTTCGATTTGTTGAGTGAGCTTTTGGAGGTGTTCAATGAGACTTGCATATCGGTCGCGCTGTGCTTGCACGATATTTCGTTTGAGATCGAGAAGTGTTGTTCCGAGTTGCAAAACCAAGTCACTATGTTTGTCCAAAACAGCCCGAGCTGCATTTGCATTAGTGTCGTTTTCGTAACTGCGGTATCTTCGGGAGCCTAGGCTGGTTCGGTATTTGAATAGCGGCTCTTCGAGCACGATGCCACTATGATGGTCTTTCAGCACCCGCAGCCAAAAATCCCAGTCCTCGTACGAGAGGAGCTGGGGATCACAACCTCCGACAGTCTCCCAAAGACACCGCCGAAAAAGCGCGGAAATAGTATAGCTCCCTTCAGCAACATGGCGAACCAGCTCCTCCGGACGGGGCGGCTTCCAGGTGAAGGTCTCTTCGCCAAAAGCGCTGAAGGCAGTGGCAACAAATTCCGCTTCATGGTGTGTATCGAGGCAATTGCCTGTATCTTCGAGAAAATGGGGGTCGAGAAGATCATCGGCATCCAGCCACAAAAGATACGGTGCGCTCGTATTCCGTACACCTACATCACGAGCATGAGCCACTCCATGGTGTTTTGTACGAAGCACCCGAACAGCGCCTTTCTCAATCTTTGCAAGAATAGCGCTGGTTTGATCGTCGTCTGATCCGTCGTCAACCACCACGATCTCTGCTGCCGGCCGCGTCTGTGCGGCCACACTTGCCAGAGTCTCTTCGATCGTTTCACCGTGGTTTCGGCACGGGATAATGACCGCGATTGCTCCCGGAACGGAAGGATCTTTGTTCATGGCTGGCCTCGAAATCGAAGTATTTGTTTGTAGCACCAGCGCAGCGGTGCTGACACCTTCCAGCTCCAAGAAGCATGGAACTCAAGAGCTCGGGCTCGTACGTTTTCGATGTTTGCCGCGATCACAGCATTGTTTCTTCGGACTTCGGATAATTCGCGCTCGAATATTTCTGTTGATGCAACAATGTTTGCCTGAGCCACCTCGTCAGCAATGTCGCATCCGACACAACACTTCGGAATTCTTCCGGTGTTCAGCTCGCGTCGCAATGCTTCGCGAGCGCCAGTGATTTCTTCCGGGCTCTCCCGACCAAGCAATCCAAAGGCGCTTCGGGTTGTATCTTTGACCATGCAGCACGGCATGACATAGCCGTCCTGATTCACAAAGGCCGCTCGCTCAAGCCAGGGGCATCCCGTGCGGATCGGGTCATAGCCCGAGACTAGTTCTTCGGCAAAACCACCTCGTCCACCGCCGGGCACGAGCAACGGCCCAATATTAGCATCCGCCTTTGCCATTTGTATCAATTCTTGTTCTTCATTTGCAGACAGCATCTCGTGTTGAAGAGTTCCATTATAATATCGTGAATAACCCGGCATGCGGTTCAGTGATTGCATCACCATACCACCATCCATTCTTAGCTGTATATAGAGCTCTACGATGGCTTTAAGCTGATGTTGCGTGGTGCGCAGCACGGTCACGGAAAAACCCACCGATGGTCGCGTCAGATGTCTGGCGTCTCGGGCAGAGATGAGTCGCGAAATCCCCGCAACAAGTTTTTGAAGGCTTCCGCCTCGAAGCCGTGAATACTCGATCGGATCAGCCGACTCAATCGAGATAAAGATTGTTTCGACCGCAGCATCAAGGATCTTATCGATGGTTGAGTCGGTAAAAAGGCTGCCATTGCTGTAAAAGTGTGTTCGCAAACCCTTGGTGCGGGCTATGGACAGGATCTCAAAAAAGCGGGGATGAAGAAGCGGCTCGCCTTCGCCTGTTGCATCCAGATGCTCCACCCCCGGAAATGCAATCAAGGCACGATCGAGAATCTCAATCGCCAGATCGGCTTGCGGCAACTTTCGACCAACGCAGAAATCACACGTGAAATTGCATCGCGTAGTTGATTCGATATTGAGCAAGCGGACATCGTTCATCGTGTTTTGCCTCAAACCTTGTGGTGTGGACGAGCAGTTCTACGGCTGCCCATAATTTCAACGCAACGGTGCTGCAAGCTCAAGAGGTGATCGTATAACCCTCGAAGCGGCTCTGTAACGCGCCAGCTCTTTGATGCAATGATGGACTGCACTTCTTTTTCCGCAGCTTGAAGCGTGGCCAGCAAATGGTTCGATTCGGCGCGAGCCTCTTGGAGTTTCTGTCGGACCAACAAAGAACGCTCTGAATTGTCTTGTTCAGCCAAACACGGTCGCACGCTGTCGACCACTGATTCA